>Ga0187783_10000485_pt1 | contig 29422 bp, 31 predicted proteins | sample 1015_SJ02_MP02_2_FD_132471 | JGI IMG/M metagenome (GOLD analysis project Ga0187783, IMG submission 132471) | Tropical peat soil microbial communities from peatlands in Department of Meta, Colombia - 1015_SJ02_MP02_20_MG | ecosystem: Environmental > Terrestrial > Soil > Wetlands > Peat | place... | reverse complement strand
TCCGGATACCGGTTCGCTCGTCCCCGGCACCGGCAAAGCCGGTGACGATCCAGCCCTGGGGCAGCGGCCACGGCAGCCAGACCGGCACCCAGGTGCCCTGGAGCACGGCGTCGAGCCCGTCCCTGGACACGCTCAGCCCGGACCGTAGCGGCAGCACGTCGCCATGCTGATCGCAGTGGTACGCGCTCGACCATACGCTCGGCTCGCGCACCGTAAAGGTGCAGCGGGGACAACTGAGTGCAGGTCTCATCTCACTTAGAGTTATCCCCTGGTCCCTCTGCGTCAAATGTCTACCCGCGAGTAATGACCGGCCGTCGACCGACTGGTGAGACGTGTCCCGTTTTGTCCCGCCCGCCTCGCAAGCTGGATAATGGCACGATGACCTCGAATGCTGTGCAGGGAACGACTCGCATCCCCTGTGTCGGCGCCGTCATCAGGGACCAGACCGGACGGCTCCTGATGATCTTGCGCGGGCATGAGCCCGGCCGGGGCCTTTGGTCGATCCCCGGTGGCCGGATCGAGCCCGGCGAGACCGCCGAGGAAGCCGTGGTGCGCGAGGTCAGGGAGGAAACCGGGCTCGAGGTCCGCTGCGGGCCGCTGCTCGGTACCGCGGAACTGCCCGGCCCGGCAGGCGCGGTCGTGGACATCCGCGACTACCGCGCGTACCCGATTGCGGGCTCCGCCGCCACGCCGACCGCGGGCGACGACGCCGTGGACGTGCGCTGGGTCAGCGACGCCGAAGCCGCCAGCATGGACGACCGCGGCGAGGTGACCACGGGCCTGCTGGCGGCGTTGCGCGCCTGGACGGCCTGATCCCTGCTGGCTCAGGCCGGCTCGCGCCGGTCAGGACGGTCGGCCGACCGCCATGATGGCGGCTCGGGCAGCGATGGCCGAGCCGCGCGCTCCCGCCATGTCGAGGTCGGGCACGAGCCCGATAGACTCCCGCTCCGCCTGCTCGTCGCGCAGCTGGGTGTGCGCGCGCACCTGGTCGAGGAACCAGTCCCTGAAGTGCGGCGCTGCCTCCACGACGCCGCCGCCGATCAGGTAGACGTCCGGGTCGGTGAAGTTCGCCGCGATCGTCAGCAGCCGGCCGATGGCGATGGCCTGCTGCTCAAAGATCTTCAGCGCCATGGGATCGCCAGCTTCCCCGTAGCCGCGGACCAGCTTCGCCGCCACGTGCGCCGGCTGACTGGCGAGTTCGTGGCCGGGGAACTGGGCCAGCCAGTGCGGCAGCAGGTTCTTCTCGATCCCGGTCAGCGATGCGACGCTTTCTGCGTCACCGGGCAGGCCGCAGTTGCAGACCGGCACGGGCTGATCCGGCCCGAGCAGACCGTCCATCGGGATCCAGATGTGGCCGAGCTCCCCGGCCATCCCCGCGGCGCCGCGGACCACCCGTCCGGCCTCGACGACCCCGCCGCCCAGCCCCGTGCCGACGATCACGGACACCGACGACCGGAGCCCGGCAGCCGCGGCGCCAAAGTGCGCGTAGTGCGCGTACAGCGCGGCCGCGTTCGCGTCGTTGTTGAACACGACGGGCAGCCCAGCCCGCACCTCGAGGGCGTGCCGGACGTCGAAGCCGTACCACGCCGGGTTGGCGAAGTTCGTAGAGCCGCGCGACGACAGCACGCCGTCCGCGCTGACCGGGCCGGGCGTGTCCAGGCCGACGGCGCGGATCTTGCTGCGTGGAACCCCGGCCAGCTCGAGCACGTCGTCGAGGGCGCGGGCCATTGCGTCGATCGCCTTGTCCGGCCCCTCCTGGACGAAGCTCGGGCTCTCGGCCATCTCCTCGACCAGGAACCGGCCGCCGGAATCCAGCACGGTCGCGTTGATCGTGGTGCCGCCGATGTCCAGTCCGGCAACCGCCCATCGGACGTCGTCCACTCGGTAACTCCCGCCTGCCCAGCCGACCCCGCCGCCGCGCGCACCTCGGCGGCGAAGTACACCTTAATCATGCGGGAGCGGCGCTTCATCCCGTTGCGGCCATCGCCGGCGGCGCACTAATTGGCTGATCAGGCGGGCGAGCTGCTAACCCGGCGGCTCGAACCGCTCCGTTCTCGCCAGCCCGGCCGCGCGGCCGCGCGCAGCTATGACGAGGGCGAGCTTGCGCGATGCCTCGTCGATCATCTCCCCGGCCAGCATGGCGGCGCCCCGCCGCTCCACCCCCGTGTAATACTCGTACGCCTCGATGATCAGCTCGGCGCGGTCGTAGGAGGCCTGCGTCGGTGAGAACTGCGTGTTGACCGTCTCGATCTGGCCGGGATGCAGCACCCACTTGCCGTCGAAACCGAGCGCCGCGGCGCTGGCCGCACTCGCCGTCAGCCCGTCAACATCGGCGATGGCCGCGAACGGCCCGTCGATGGCCTGCAGCCCACTGGCTCGCGCCGCCGTCAGGATCCGCATGTGGGCGTAGTGGAACGCGTCCCCGCCCGCGTAGCCCGCCGGCGGCGCGCCGACGGTCAGCGACCGCATGCCCATCGACGCCATGAAGTCCGCCGGACCAAAGATCAGCGCCTCCAGCCGGGACGACGCCGCTGCGATCGCGTCCACCGCGGCCAGGCCGGCCGCGTCCTCGATCTGCGCTTCGATCGCGATCCGCCCGGACGGCAGACCCGTTGCCTGCTCGACCTGGCTGAGCAGCAGGTCCAGCCAGCCCACGTCCAGCGGTCCTGCCACCTTCGGCAGCACGATCGAGTCGAGCCACTGCCCGGCCTGCTCGACCACGTCGATGACGTCGCGATACGCCCAGCCGGTGCGCACGTCGTTGATCCGGATCGCGCGGATCTTCGTGCCCCAGCCGCCCTCGCGCAGCGCGCGGGCAACCAGGCCACGGCTGCGCTCCTTCTCGGCGGGCGCGACCGCGTCCTCCAGGTCGAGGAACACCTCATCCGTGCCGAGCTCACGGGCCTTGGCCACAAATCGCGGGTTGCTGCCAGGCACAGCCAGGGTCGTCCGCCTTGGCCGGTATGCGCGTGCCGCCACGCCGCCCGAGCATACGCGGCGCGCGTGACCCGCGGACTAGGGAACGGGCTCGGATTCGCTACCTGCGGGGAAGGGGAAATGGCACGGATTACTCAGCCGTAGCATGGGACCATGGCTACGGACTCACCGGCAGCGGCCACCAGCGTGGTGCTGCCGACACCCGAGCAAGTGGCGACCGCGCTCTCGGCTGTCAACGACCCGGAGATCCATCGCCCGATCACCGAGCTGGGCATGGTCAAGAGCATCGAGATCACGCCCGGCGGCGTGGTCGAGGTCGCCGTTTACCTGACGGTATCCGGCTGCCCGCTGCGCGACACCATCACCAGGGACGTGACCGCCGCGGTGGCCAAGCTGCCCGGCGTGACCGCGGTCCGGGTTGACCTGGACGTGATGAGCGAGGAGCAGCGCCGCGATTTGCAGAACACGCTGCGCGGCGGCAAACCGGAGCGGGAGATCCCGTTCGCGCTGCCCGGCTCGCTGACCAAGGTCTACGCCGTCGCCAGCGGCAAGGGCGGGGTCGGCAAGTCGTCGGTGACCGTCAACCTGGCGGTCGCGCTGGCGGAGCTCGACCTGAAGGTCGGGCTGCTGGACGCCGACATCTACGGGCACTCGGTGCCGCGGATGCTGGGCGTGACGGACCGGCCGACCCAGGTCGAGCAGATGATCATGCCGCCGACCAAGCACGGGGTCAGGGCCATCTCGAGCGGCATGCTGAAGCGTGGCAACGAGCCGCTGCCGATGCGCGGCCCGATCCTGCACCGGCTGCTGCAGCAGTTCCTGGCCGACGTCTACTGGGGCGACCTGGACGTCCTGTTGCTGGACCTGCCGCCGGGCACGGGTGACGTGGCGATCTCCACAGCGCACCTCGTACCGGGCAGCGAGCTGATCGTCGTCACGACGCCGCAGGTGGCGTCGGCCGAGGTAGCCGAGCGCGCCGGCACGCTCGCGGCGCAGTTGCACCAGCGCGTCGTCGGCGTGATCGAGAACATGTCCTACCTGCCCTGCCCGCACTGCGGCGAGCGGGTCGACGTCTTCGGCTCCGGCGGCGGCGAGGCGGTCGCGCAGACGCTCACGAGGCTGACCGGCGCCCCGGTCCCGTTGCTCGGCGAGGTGCCGATCGACACCAGGCTGCGCGAGGCCGGGGACGCGGGCCTGCCGCTGGTGCTGTCCGACCCGGACTCTCCGGCTGCACAGCAGCTCAGGAAGATCGCTGAGGAACTCGCGGGGCGCAGTCGCAGCTTGGCCGGCCGGCAGCTCGGACTGTCTCCGGTCTGATCTAGGCGACCGTCAGCCTCAGGTCGCCTCAGCGTCGAACGGCGGCCGCTCGCCCGGGCTCAGCCTGGCTGCGGGCAGCGCGCTAGCGGACCCGTTAGCCGCGCCATTGGCGGCCCGGACCGTCTCGGTAGCGGCGCTGCGGACGTCCTTGAACGCGTTGACCAGCACGCCATCACCGGCGATCTCGTCCATCAGGTGCTTGCGGACGAAAGTCTTGGGGTTGAGATCGGTGATGTCGAGCTGGCTGAATTCCGGTCCCAGGTTCTCCTTGAGCTCCGACCGGGCCCCGTCGAGTAGCTTGCGCACCTCCCGGAGCGCGCGCCCGGCCTGCGCGGCCATCGCCGGTAGCCGGTCTGGCCCGAAGATGATCAACGCGATCACCCCAAGCACCAGCAGCTTGGTGAAATCCAGGTCTAGAAACACCGGCAGGCTCCGCAATAGGTCGGCGCCTCTCAGCCTAGCCGGTGCGGAGTGCTACGAGCGAGCCGAGCCGAGCACCAGCGACGTCTGCATCGTGGCACTCTGCCGGACGAAGGTGACCCCGACTCGTGACCCAGGCGGTAGCGACCTGATGGCATCGACGAGCGAGTCGGCGTCGTCGACTGGCTGACCGCCCAGCCTGGTGATGACGTCACCGGGCTGCAACCCGGCCACGGCAGCCGGACCTCCCGGCGTCACGGCCGGCTGGCCACTCGGACCGCTCGTCGCGATCTGGGCGCCGGTGCCGGTGTAACCGCCGTTGAGGGCGGCGCCGATGACCGAATGCGTGGCGTATCCGGTGCGGATGAGCTGCACGATCACCCGGCGTGCCTGGTTCATCGGGATCGCGAAACCGAGTCCGATGCTGCCGCCCTGCGCTCCGGTCAGCGGGTCGCCTCCGAGCGTGTCGAGCGCCGCATCGACGCCGATCACCTGGCCCTGGGCGTTGACCAGTGGACCGCCGGAGCTCCCTGGATTGATCGCGGCATCGGTTTGAATCGCGTCGAAGTACGCCTCCGGGGCGCTGCCCATCGCGCCTGGCTCGACCGGGCGCTGCAGCGCGCTGACGATGCCACTCGTCACGGTCCCAGCGAGGCCGAGCGGCGAGCCGATCGCGATCACCGGGTCGCCGACAGCGACGCTTGCCGAGTTCCCGAGGGGCAGCGCCGGGAACCCCGACATGCCCGCGGCCCGGATTACTGCGATGTCTGAGTAAGGATCGCTCCCGACGAGTTGTCCGGCGACCGTGTCTCCGTTGCTGAAGTCGACCTGGAGCGACGAGCCCTGTGCCTCGCCATCCAGCGTCACCACGTGGTTGTTGGTGACGATGTAACCACCGCTGATGATGAAGCCGGAGCCGGTGCCTTCGCCGCCGTCCACCTTGATCATCACAACGCCTGGGGTGTCTCTTGCTGCCACCGCGGCGATGGAGTTGTCCGCCTGGCTGGCCGGGGCGGCCGGCAGCGGACGCAGGCTGTAGGTCTGATCGAGCGGACTCTGCGTGATCCGGGTAGCCAGGTAGCCGCCGACCACGCCCCCCACGACGGTGCACACCAGCATCAGCGCGCCGACTGCTGCCACCAGTCGCCAGCCTCGGGGCAGCCGCGAGTCGTGGTCCGCGCGGTTCAGCGAGACAGCGGTAAAGCCGGTGCCTGCCACTACCTGCCTCCCCCGACGACCGGCCGGGCGGCACCCAGCCTGCTCGCTGGATCTTGCCCGCGGTCACAGCAGGCTACGCAGCGGCTAGGTTACGTCCCGGTATGCGAGGGATGCGGGGCGGCGAAAACCGGCCTTTGATGCAAGCTCGACGGCGTCGCCACTGGCGGCGCCGTGCCGGTTTCGCCAGACGTTCCGTGCGGAAACACCATGACGTCGACTGACGGAGTCACCGGCGGGGTCGGCGTCAGCGGCTGCGGCTCGCCGCCAGCGATGAACGCGGCGGTACCGAGTCCAGCGAGGAATACCGCTATCGATCCGGCCAGGAAGTACCGTCCGGTCCGCTGCTCAGCGCTGCCCTGGCCGCGTCCGCGGGGGCCATTCGGGCGGTCCGGCCACGAGGGCGGCGGGTTGCCGCTGCCCTGCCCGCGTCCGCGCTCCTCGGTAGGCCGGTCCGGCCAGGACGGCGCCGGGTTGTCGGCTGCCTGCGAGTCGGTCGTGTGCAGCAGCGCGCTCACGTCCATGAGCCGCCCGGTCAGCCCCGCACCCGCGGCCGCTTCGCGGAGCGCGCTCATCCTGCGCTTGAGCGCACGCAGCGCGGCGATCTCCGCGCGGCACGAGTCGCACCCGGTCACGTGCCGGAGCACGCGTTCGCGCTCGCCGCCCTCCAACTCCCCGTCGATCAGCGCGGACAGGCGCTGGCCGAGGTGGCTCACGGCTGGCCTCCTTGTGGCATGGGCACGGCGGGCAACCGCGGCTGCGGCACGGCCTGCCGCCGCGGCCTGCGGTGCTCGAGCGCGTGCCGGAGCTGGGCACGGCCGCGGTGGATCCTGCTGCGGACCGTGCCGAGCTTCACGCCCAGCGTGTCGGCTATCTCCTCATACGACAAGCCCTCGATATCGCAGAGGATCACGGCAGCCCGGTATTCGGGCGCGAGCGCCATGAGCGCCGCGTGAATGTCGCCGTCGAGGTGACGGTCATCGAACGCCTGAGCTGGGGTGGGCTCGGAGCCGCCGAGACGGGACTCGGTCTCGTCTGCCAGACCCTCGAACCGAATCCGCTGCCGCCTGCGGGCCATGTCGAGGAAAAGGTTGGTGGTGATGCGGTGCAGCCAGCCCTCAAACGTGCCGGGAATGTAGGTGTCCAGCGACCGGAACACGCGAACGAAGACTTCCTGCGTCAGGTCCTCCGCGTCGTGGCTGTTGCCGGTCAGCCGGTAGGCCAGCCGATAGACGCGGGCTGAGTGCTCTCGCACGACAGCCTCCCAGCTCGGCGGAGCCCACTCGGTCGTGTCGATGACTGCCGCCGGCGGTACTGACTCTTCCACCGCGTCCCCCAGAACGCTCGTGACTGCCCCCCCGAACTCGCGTGAACCACCGGCAGATCGGCGTTGTTCCCTGGACCGATCCCGCCGGACGCCCACTACGCCCCACACACCACTATGTCATGCTTCGCTGCGCGTCAGCTGGGCAACCGCTGCCAGCTGCCTGACCCCCGGCCGCAGCGACGCCAAGAAGGCGGCTGCCAGCGTTTCGCGCAGCCCGAGCGAGGAGTTGCTGATAGCGTCCCGGTCATGTGGAGGCGCGCGAACGCGATGTTCGACCTATGCCCGTGACCTGGGCAGACATAGGGTTGGACGACTTCCTGCCCGAAGACGAAGCGCTGATCGGCGCCCGCCGCCACGCGGCCGAGGTGGGGGGTGCGGCGCCGGTCAGCCCGCTGACCGGCGCGACGCTCCGCTTCATCGCGGCGGCGATAGGAGCCCGCGCGGTGGTGGAGATCGGCACCGGCTGCGGCGCGTCCGGAATCTGGCTGCTGCGCGGGATGCGGCCGGGTGCCGTGCTCACGTCCGTGGATGTCGAGCCGGAGCACCAGCGGCTGGCACGCGCTGCATACCTGGCGGCCGGCTTTCTGGCCAGCCGATACCGGCTGATCGGCGGCCTCGCGCTTGACGTGCTCCCCCGGCTCGCCGACGGAGCCTACGACCTGGTCTTTTGCGATGCCGACCGGCAGCAGAACGGAGAGTACCTGGTGGCGGCGCTGCGGCTGCTGCGGCCGGGCGGGATCGTGATCTTCAATGCGGCGCTGCCAGGGGGGTCAGCAACCGAGCGGCTGCCGACCGACGCGGAAGTGACTGCCGCCGCCGAGCTGCGCGACCAGGTGCTGGCAGACGAGGGGCTCGTGTCGCTGTTGCTGCCGGTGGGCAACGGGCTGCTGGCTGCGGCCAAGCAGGTCGGCTAGCCGGGGAGTCAGGCAGTTAGCGGGCTCGCCGAGGAACGTCCGGCCCAGGCAGCCGGGGTGCCTCAGGTCCGCGCAGGCTCAGCCGACGGCTGTCTTCAGCGCTTCGCCGAGCGACCGCGCCTCGTCCGGAGTGAGCTCGACCACCAGCCGACCACCACCCTCGAGCGGTACCCGCATCACGATCCCACGGCCCTCCTTGGTGACCTCAAGCGGACCGTCACCCGTCCGCGGCTTCATCGCCGCCATCCTGCTCCCCTTCCCTGCCCTAGGGCCGCACCGAACCACGGCCGCCAGCGAGAAGCCCGGCGGCGCGGTGCCTGGCGGTACTCCAGCCAGCCACATACATGTCGATCAGTCCCTCTATTATCCAGTGTTCGACCTCCGTATGGTAACGATCACTGGCCCTGCCGTTTCACGATGATATCTGGTCAAATCGGATTCTTGCCGCAAGTCACCCCAGCATCACGTCCGAGCTAGAGGGAGGCCGCCATGTCGGACACCGTGCTGTACGAGGTCGACGGCGCCGTCGCGACTATCACGATTAACCGCCCGGCAGCACGCAACGCGCTGACCGCCGAGACCAAGGTGGCGCTGCTCGATGCGCTGCGAACGGCCAGCGCGGCGGCAGACATCCGGGCCGTGGTGCTGACCGGTGCTGGCGGCGCGTTTTGCTCCGGCCAGGACCTGCGCGAGCACGCCGACCTGCTCGCTGCGAGCGGCGCCGCCGCACTCGACACGGTCCGCCGGCACTACAACCCCATCATCGAAACCATCACCGGCATGCCGAAACCGGTCGTAGCCGCGCTGCCGGGGGTGGCTGCCGGAGCGGGTGCCGGACTGGCGTTCGCCAGCGACTTCCGGATCGCCGCCGACCGAGCCAGTCTGCTGCTCGCGTTCGCCAGAGTCGGGCTCGGCCCCGACTCGGGCACGTCGTGGACACTGCAGCGGCTGGTCGGGCCCGCCAAGGCGGCGGAACTGCTCATGCTCGCCGAGCCGGTCGACGCTCCGACCGCGCTGGCGCTCGGCCTGGTCACCTCCGTGGTGCCAGCCGAGGAACTGGCCGCTGCGGCAGACGCGTTCGCCCGGCGGCTGGCCGACGGGCCCACGCTGGCCTACGCGGCGATCAAGGAAGGGCTGGGGTTTGCCGCGGCGCACGGACTCAGCGAGTCGCTGGAGATGGAGGCGGATCTGCAGGCGAGGCTCGGCGACTCGGCCGATCACCGGGCGGCGACGCAAGCCTTCCTAGCCCGGCAGGCTCCCGTCTATCAGGGCCGTTGAGCCGGACCCTGGGCCGGGGTACGCGGCTTCCTCGTGCGCGCACACGATGTGCTCGGCCACGTCCACGAGGTCACCGAGTTCGCGCTGTTGATAGGAACCAGACATCGCTCGCCACGAGACCACCTCGCCGTGCCGCCAGACCGTGAGGTGCTGGCTCAGCGACAGCACGGACAGGTCGTCGGAGTCGGCGCGGACGATGCCGCCGCCGAGCCCTCGGTCTGACAGCATCGCCTCAAGTTCGTCAGTGAGCGCCTCCGGGCTGTACCGCAGCCGGCCCAGGTGGTCAGGCAGCGCAGCCGGAGGTATCCGGAGCGCGAACCAGACGGCCTTGCCCGGCACTCGCCAGTTCCCGAGTCGAGATCGGCTGAGGTGACAGCCCCACTGGCCAGCGGACAACCCGGCCACGACCTGCAGGCCACGACCGCTCACCGAGTCGAGCGGTGCCTTGGCCATGCCGGGCGCGTTGCCCGCGTTCCAGCTCCGCTCGGTATCGAACACCTTGCAGACAAGCTCGCGGGTCCGGCCCGTGCCTCGCAAGTAGAGCCAGATTTCCGGGATGCCGGCCGCGGCTCGGTGCCGCACCGGGCTGCGGGCAGCATTGCGCTGCGCATGCAGGGTGTTGGCCGCCAGTTCGCTCGCCATCGTCACGCCGTCGTGCACGAGGCCCGAGGGAAGCGCCAGGCTCGAGACCGCCTCGCGGAAATACCGCCGCGCGGCGGCAGCGCACGTCGTATCGATCGGGAGCGGGCGGGCGAAGCACCCGCCAGTGCTTAGCCCGTCGCCGAGCAGCCGATGCGGTTCGTCGGGCAGGATGGCCAGCGCCTCGGCTACCGGTGTCGCCAGCAGAGCCGCGGGGGCGCCGGTAGGCATGCCCGCGGCTGGCGAAGCACCACGGGAAGAGCCAGCGACGACCGGGCTGCCCAGCGTCCTCCCGCCACTATCGGCAGGCGTTGGCGGCCGCATGCTCCTCCGCCCTCCCGAGTATGCCTACGTGCAGCTCAGATTATGGGGGTTGTGCGAAGTTTCGCAATGGGATTCGGTTAATGTCGCGCCAAATGGCCGAGCGGTGGGAGACAATCAGCGGCTCGTGCAGCCGGCCAGGTGATCATTGACGACTCCGCATGCCTGCATTGTCGCGTACGCAGTCACTGGTCCGGTGAATCGGAATCCGTGTCGCCGCAAGTCCTTCGCCAGCGCTGCCGAGGCGCCAGTCGACGAGGGAACATCAGCGAGGGTCGCGGGTGCGGGCGCTGGGCTGCCGGCATACTGCCACACCTGGGCGGCAATCCCGCCGGCCAGCCCCAGGGCAGCCCGCGCATTCGCGATCACGGCCTCGATCTTCGCCCGGTTCCGCACTATCCCCTGGTCGGCCAGCAGCCGGCTGACGTCAGGGGGCCCGAACCGCGCCACCGTCTCGATGTCGAAGTCCGCGAACGCGCGCCGGAAGTTCTCCCGCTTCCGCAAGATCGTGAGCCAGGAAAGGCCCGACTGAAAGGCTTCGAGACAGAGCCGCTCGAACACTCCCGTGTCGCTGCGGACCGGCTTGCCCCACTCCTCGTCGTGATAGGGGAGGTACTCCGGGCTTGCCAGGCTCCACGGGCAGCGCAGCAGTCCGTCCGGCCCGGCTGCCAGCCCTTCGATCACTCGCCCGATCCCTGCTCGGCGGTGCGGGAGACCTGCCACTGCGCGTCGGTGGTCGGCTGGGCAGCTGCGATCCTCCGGCGCAGCAGGTCGATCTCGGCGTCGCGCTCTGCGATCGCGCGCGCGACCTGGGCGAGCGCGTGCTCAGTGGCACCCGGGTGATAGCCGAGCAGCGCGCCGGGCGGCCGGTAGGACGCAACGTCCGTCCAGCTTCGAAAGTCCGTGGTGCCCGGCTCGGCAGGCTGTTCCCTGGCTAGCTCACCGCCGCGGCCCATCGCCACCACGACGACACCGGCCAGGATCACCCCGGCGGCAAGCACGATCACGATAGCCACGATGTAATCGTGCCACGGCGCACCGAGTGCTGGCGCAAACGTGCCGACCGCAGGTGCGGACGGCAGCCGTCAGGTCATGTCGGTGAAACTCTGCTCGGGTGAGGCCAGGCTGTGCGCCGCGGCGATGATCCGCACGACCTCCGCCGGATCGTCGCAGACCTGGAGCAGGTCTGGGTCGTACTGCGAGATCTTTCCGGCTGGCAGCACGGTCTCGGTCAGCCAGCTGGTCAGGCCCTTCCAGTAGTCGCTGCCCACGAGCACGATGGGAAACCGGGTGATCTTCCCGGTCTGGACCAGCGTGACGGCCTCGAACAGCTCGTCCAGGGTGCCGAAGCCGCCGGGGAGGACGACAAACGCCTGCGAGTACTTGACGAACACGGTCTTGCGCACGAAGAAGTACCGGAACTCGAGCCCTACCTCGACGTACTCGTTGATGCCCTGCTCGAGCGGCAGCTCGATGCCGAGACCGACAGAGACACCGCCAGCGGTGGCGCAGCCCTTGTTCGCCGCCTCCATGACACCGGGTCCGCCGCCGGTAATGACCGCATAACCGGCCTGCGCCAGGTTGAAGCCGATTTGCTCCGCGAGCTCGTACTCGGCGCTGCCTGGCAGGGTGCGTGCGGACCCGAACACCGAGACGGCCGTGCCAAGCTCGGCCAGCAGCCCGAATCCCTCCACGAATTCGGCTTGGATGCGAAGGACGCGCCAGGGATCGGTATGGACCCAGTCGCTTGGCCCGCGCCAGTCGAGAAGCCGCTGGTCAGTCGTGGTCCGCGGAATGTGCTTGCCGCGCAGGGTCACTGGACCCTGGCGCCGCAGCCGACGCGGAGATTCGGAGGAGCTCATGGCCCAAAAGTAGCCGCACTCGCCGCCTGGCCTGCCACAACACCCGGCAGGTCGGGTGAATCTTCAGTGCCTCCGGCCCACGTCTAGCCTGACACTCCATGATCGCGGAGGATGTCGTTCAGTGCGGCCTTGTCGAGAGGGCTGCCTGCTGCAACGCGGCGGAGCACCAGCACGCACGGCATGCCGAACTCGCCGCCGGCGAACTTGCGGGTCCGGGTGCCGCCCACGCACACCGACCAGGCCGGCGCCTCTCCCGGCGGCAGCTCGGTACCCGTTTCCACCTCGATCACATGCGTCGTCCTGGTCAGGATCGTGCCCGCGCCGAGCACTGCGCCGGACCGGACCCGAGCTCCGTCCACGACCATGCAGCGGGAACCTATGAATGCGTCGTCCTCGACCACCACGGGCACGGCGCTCGGCGGCTCGAGTACGCCGCCGATGCCGACGCCGCCAGCCAGATGAACGTTCCGGCCGATCTGGGCACACGAGCCGACCGTCGCCCAGGTGTCCACCATGGTCCCGGCGTCCACGTACGCGCCGATGTTGACAAACGACGGCATCAGGACGGCACCGGGCGCGACGTACGCACCCCAGCGGACGATTGAGCCAGGGACCGCCCGGACACCGTCAAGCCGGGCGGTGAGCGGTACCCGGTCGTGGTAGCGGAAGTCGCCCACCTGCGACTGCACCATCGGCAGCAGCCGGAATGCCAGCAGGATGGCGCGCTTGGCGCGCTCGTCCACGACAACCTCGCCGGTCCCGGCATCCAGCCAGGCGACCCGGCACTGCCCCGCGTCGATCATGTCCACTGCGGCGACGACCAGGTCCTGCGCCTTGATTTCGCGCGGGCCGAGTTCCGCTCGGCGGTCCCACAGTTCGTCGATGGCGACCGGCAGCGGCGAGGCGACGGCGGAGCTAGCAGCCTCGCGGGGGGCTGCGGGGGCTCGTCCCCCCGAGCTAACAGCTGGCATAGCCCTGGAGCGTAGTCGGCACGGCCACGGGCGGCCCGGATGGCGTACCGTCTGAGCGTGCCGCTATCCAGACAGCGCCGGTCACGGCTGGCCGCGGCCCTCGTCGTGACGCTGCTCTGCGGCATCATCTACCTCGTACTGCGGCCGTCCCAGGCGCCGCCCCCGCCGCGGTTTACCGCGTGCGCCGCCGATGTCGGCGGCCAGGAGCTCCCGCTCACGCCCGCTCAAGCGGGCATCGAGGCCGTCATCGCGGGGGTTGCGAGCCGACTGGCACTGCCGGCCAGGGCCGTGGCGATCGCCTACGCGACCGCGCTGCAGGAATCAAAGCTGCAGAACCTGCACTACGGTGACCTCGATTCGGTCGGCGTCTTCCAGCAACGCCCGTCGGAGGGCTGGGGCACCGTCCGCCAGATCGAGGACCCGGTCTATGCCACCGAGCGGTTCTTCGGCGCGCTGATCGAGGTGCCCCAGTACCTGAACCTGCCCATCGACGTCGCGGCCCAGGACGTGCAGCACAGCGCCGACGGGTCCGCTTACGGCCAGTGGGCCGACCTGGGGACCTCGCTCGCTTCGGCGTTCACCGGAGCCGATCCCCACTCGGTCTGGTGCAGCTACTCCGATCCAGCGGGCCCGAGCACCCTGGCCGCGGCCGGACGCGCTATGACGGCCGCGTTCGGCCTGACCGCCCGCCCGATGCGCCGGGGACAAACCATGATCGTCAGCGTCGAGGCGGTCGCGCAGGGCTGGGCCGTGACAGCCTGGCTCGTCAGCCACGGCGCCGAGTACGGAATTGACAGCGTCCGTTACGGGGGCTACCAGTGGGTCGGCTTCAGCGGACCCAGCCGGTGGCGAGCCGAGCGTGGCACGCCGCGAGCGCCGGGTGGCACGGCCAGCGTTGAGTTCGGCTGATACCCTGCCTTTCCCGACCACCGGCAAGGCCATGCTGTACAGCGGCGCGATACGACCCGGCCGGGAGCGCGATACTGGTGGCAAGCCGTGATGCTCGGGTCAGCCGCACCGCTGAGTGCGCCGGGCACGGACGGAATAGGAGCGCGGAAGTGACCTACATCATCACGCAGCCTTGCGTCGATGTGATCGACAAGGCATGCATTGAAGAGTGCCCGGTCGACTGCATCTACGAGGGCGAGCGGATGCTCTACATCCACCCCGATGAGTGCGTGGACTGCGGCGCCTGCGAGCCAGTGTGCCCGGTCGAGGCCATCTTCTACGAGGACGACGTGCCGGACCAGTGGAAGGACTACTACAAGGCCAACGTCGAGTTCTTCGCGGACCTCGGGTCGCCAGGCGGCGCCTCCAAGACGGGCAAGATCAACGCTGATCATCCGCTGGTGGCCGCCCTGCCACCGCAAGAAACCGAGCACTAGCCCGGCCCGGTGGCGGTGACGGCCGGGCTCCCGGCGTACCCGTGGGATTCGCTGACGGCTGCCGCTGAGCTGGCGCGCGCACATCCGGACGGGATCGTCGACCTGTCGATCGGGACGCCCATCGACCCGGTGCCCGAGGTTGTCCAGGCAGCGCTGCGCGCAGCCGCCAACTCCCCCGGTTATCCCGCTACGGCCGGGACTGCAGCTCTGCGAGAGGCTGCTGCCGGGTGGCTGGCCCGGCAGCACGGGGTTCGCGTAGACCCGGCGGCGGTGCTGCCGGTGGTCGGCTCCAAGGAGTTCATCGCCTGGCTGCCGACGCTGCTCGGCTGCGGTCCGGGCGATGTCGTCGTCCACCCCGAGCTCGCCTATCCCACGTACGACGCGGGAGTCCGGCTCGCTGGGGCGACGGCGGTCGCTGCCGATAGCCTTGTCGCCGTGGGGCCGAGCCGGGTGCGGCTGGTATGGCTGAACTCGCCGTCGAATCCGACCGGCCGCGTGCTGCCGCCCGAGCACCTGCGCAAGGTCGTCGGGTGGGCGCGCGACCGTGGCACGATCGTCGCCTCGGACGAGTGCTACATCGACCTTGGCTGGCACGGCCAGCCGACGTCGATCCTGCATTCGGACGCCTGCGCTGGCTCGCACGCCGGATTGCTCGGCGTGTTCTCACTGTCCAAGCGGTCCAACATGGCCGGCTACCGGGCCGGCTTCGTGGCGGGCGACCCCGACCTCGTCGCGCGGCTGCTCGAGATCCGTAAGCACGCCGGGATGATGATGCCCGGTCCGGTCCAGGCGGCCGTGGTGGCGGCCCTGACCGATGACACGCACGCCGACGAGCAGCGCGCCCGGTACGCGGCTCGGCGCGCCCGGCTCTGGCCAGCGCTGGAATCGGCCGGATGGACAGTTGAGGAGTCGGCAGCCGGGCTCTATCTGTGGGCCGCGCACCCGGCCCTGGACGGGTGGTCGTCCGTGCAGCGACTCGCCGAGGCCGGCATTCTGGTCGCACCCGGCGGGTTCTACGGCCCCCGTGGCGTCCGGCATATCAGGGTCGCGCTGACCGCGACCGACGAGCGGATCGATGCCGCGGTCAGCCGCCTCGGACGCCTCGCCGAAGCCGCCTGATAGCCACAAAAACCTCCGGCTTCGGAACGATGCGGGCATACTGACTCCAGGCTGCCGCCGGCGTCGCCGGGCTGGTGCAGCAAGGCCGGCCGGTTGACGCGCTCGGAGGTGTAGCAGCGCATGCCCGACTCGGAGTCCTTTGAAGCGTTCTACGCCCGGACAGTGGGCAACGTCACCAGCCAGATGCACGCTCTGGCGGGCGATGACAGCGCTGCTGATCACGCGATCCGCGAGGCATACGCACGGGCCTACCAGCAGTGGTATGAGATAGGCAGCTACCCCGACACCGAGGGCTGGGTACTGGCCGTCGCCAGGGAGGCATACCAGCGCAGGCGGCCAATGGCCGCCGCCGGACCGGCCCGCGAACCGGCCCGGCCCGGCCACGACCCGCTGAGCATGCCGGGGCTGTTCCGCCCGGCCCAGGGCAGCGCGTCAGCAGGCCCCGGCGAAACGACCGTGGCCCCGCCCGCGAACCGTGCCGAGGACCAGCCGAATGGCTGGTTCACGCCGACGTCCAGGCCAGGCGGCGGCGCTGACGCGGGCGGGACCGCTCCGGCGCGGGGCGTCGGCGGCCTGTTCGGTGGCCGGGCCGCGTCCGCGCCCGGCGCCACGTCGACGGCTCGGCTGGCTGGCGATCAGGCTGCGGTCAGCGGCCAGCCCGCGCCGACCGGCGGGCCGTTGCAGCCACGACCGCCCGCCGGGTTCTCCGCCAGACGCCGCCGGCCCTCGGCCGTGCTGATCGCGCTGGTCGTCGTCGTGGCCCTCGGCGCCGCCGGCGGGATCGGCTACCTGCTCGCGGGCGGCCACCCCGCCAAGCGACCCACGACCCACAACACCGCCGCTGGACACCACAAGAAGCCGACGGTGCAGATGCTCGCCGCGGGCAAGACCGGGAGCCTGAGCGCGATCCCGTGGTCCCTCATCGGGACTGGCTGGACACTCGCGGAGGTGTCCACCGCGCAACCGGATTCTGACGGGACCGCGTCGAGCGGCGGCACCGTCACGACCTACTTGGTGGATCCGGTTGGCGGCAAGTACCAGATCCAGACCTCGGCCGGTCCGGCGCCGGTGCTGCTGGCGTGGTCAGGCGACGGTCAGGAGGCGCTGTTCGAGGTGCCGCCCGGCACGTCGGGCACCGGAGTCAGCTATGAACTGCTGTCGCTGACGACCGGCAGCATGACGGCGCTGTCGCTGCCGGCGGGCGTGACCGCAGTCGGCTTCACCCGGCCGAACGGCTACGACATCCTCGCGGTGGACCAGACCGCGACCGCATACCAGCTAGAGCGGTTCAACCTGCAGGGGACCTACGAGGCGACGATCGGATCGCTGCCGTTCAAGCAGGGAGACACCCCCAACTGGCCGGATTGCGGTCTGGAATGCGGAGCGCTGAGCTCCCCGACCGGGCTCTATGCGGTGTGGGGCGTGGCTGGCGACGAGATGCAGTTCTTGAGCAACGCCGGCGGGCCAGTGATTCGCAGGCTGAGCGTGCCCGACAGTGGCTCGCCGCCGTCATGTGCCCCGCTGACCTGGTGGAACGCCGACACCGTGCTCGCGTCCTGCTTCGCCCCTGACTCGGTGTCCGAGCGACTGTGGCTCGTGCCGATGGGCGGCGGTAGCCCGACGGCGCTGACCAACCCGTCCGGCTCCATGACAGGCTCTGGGGTGGTGACCGGCGCGTGGCAGGGGGCCGGTGCCGTGTACGTCAACTCGACGGACACTGCCCTGTGCCCGAGCGCCGCAACCGGGCCAGGTGGGCTCTCGCTAGAGACGGTCAGCGGCGGTTCGCTGCAGCAGGTCAGCGTGAGCGGCACTACCAACAACCACACGTCGGTGGTCTCGGCGGTGGACGGCCGGCTGCTGCTGCTCGCCGAGACCGGCTGTCCCGGCTCCTCGGCACTGCTCTGGCTGAATCCGTCGACCGGCACCACCCAGACCCTGCTGGCCGCGCCGGCCAACGAGGTCGGGGTCGTGGCGGCAGCCCCGTTTGGGTTGGGTCCGACCGCCACCAGCGTCGGCCTGGACGGCTAGGGCCGCGGCCAGACGGGACCGCCGATGCGCCAGTACTCGCCGCGGTCCCGGTCGAGGAACTCCTCGTCCACCAGGTAGCGGCGCAGCGCCGCGTAGTCCAGGTACATCGCGCCGAGCACGTCGTTGACGTGACGTTCCGGGTAGCGGACGCCAGGCTCGAAGACCTGCGCTACCTCGGCCAGCAGCTGCCGCCTGCGAGAGTGCTTCGCGGGCATCGCGTCGATCCGCCCGTCGCGCAGGAACACCCGCAACCGGACATCGCGGGCCAGCGCGTGGAGGACGTCGGCCGGGCTCGTTTCGGTCATGACGCCCATTCTTATCTGGCTAGGCGCGGCGACGGTACCGACTTACGGTCAGCGTGCCGAACACCACGGACAGCCCCACGATCCACCCGGCGGCCTGCAGCACCGGCGTGGCCACCGGGCCGCCGAGCAGCAGGCCGCGCATCGCCGTCGCGAAGATCGAGATCGGGTTGACCTTGACGAACGTCTGCAGCCAGCCAGGCATGCTGGCGGCGGGGACAAGCACCGAGCTGGCAAATGTGAGCGGCAGGATCAGCAGGAACCCCGCCGTCTGCACTGCCTCGGCGCTGCGCAGCGACACGCCGAGGAAGGCCATCAGCCAGCACAGCGCGATGCCGAGCGCCAGCACGAGCCCGAACCCGCCGACGGCACCGGCGACGCCACCGTGGAACCGGAACCCGAGCCCCACCGCCACCGCCACGGTGATCAGGCACATCCATGCGGTCCGCCCGATGTCGGCGGTGACGCGGCCGGCCACCACGGCCGAGCGCGCCATCGGCAGTGACCGGAAGCGGTCGATGAGCCCGCGCTGGAAATCCGCGTTCAGCCCGATCGCGGTCTGCGTGGTGCCAAACCCGATGCCTTGCACGAGCAGGCCGGGAAGCACGAACTCCAGGTAGCTCGTGGTCGAGCCGGAGATCGCGCCGCCGAACACGTACACGAACAGCAGCAGGAACAGCAGCGGCTGGATGGTGATGCCGATCAGCTGCTCCGGATCGGACAGCACGTGCAGCAGGTTTCGCCGGGCCATCACCCCGGTCTGTGCGAAGACCATCACCGGCTCGCTCCTTCCTTCTGCGCGGCGCCCGGCCGGGCAGTAATGGCCAGGAACGCCTCGTCGAGGCTCGGCAGCCGGACAACGAAGTGCCGGACCGGTATCCCGGCGACGTCGAGGTTCCTGGCCGCCGCGGCCACCAGCTCGTCATCGGGCACCCGCACCGTCAGCAGGTCGTCCGCCACGAGCGGCCGACTAGCCCCGGCGAGGTCCGCCAGCACGGCCGTGGCGCCGCCGACGTCAGCCAGGTGCAGTGGCCGTATCTCGAGCACCTGGCCGCCGACCAGGCCCTTCAGCTCGGCCGGCGTGCCCTCGGCAACCGCGCGGCCGTGGTCGATGACCATGACCCGGCCGGCCAGTCGGTCGGCTTCCTCGAGGTACTGAGTGGTAAGCAGAACCGTGGTTCCGTCCGCCGCAAGACCCCTGATCATGTCCCACAGCTCGTTGCGGCTGGCGAGGTCGAGACCGGTGGTCGGCTCGTCCAGAAACAGCACCGCTGGCCGGCCGACCAGGCTGGCCGCCAGATCGAGCCGTCGGCGCATCCCGCCCGAGTAGTTCTTCACCGTGGTCCCGGCCACGTCGGCGAGCCCGAAGGCTGCCAGCAGCTCGGCGGCGCGGGCCCGCGCCGCACGCGGCCGCAGGCCGACCAGCCTGCCGATCAGATAGAGGTTCTCCCGCGCGGAGATCAGATCGTCGACGGCCGCGTACTGCCCGGTCAGCCCGATGACCTCGCGGACGCGCTGCGGCTGCGCCACAACGTCCCGGCCGAGTACAAACGCCCGCCCGGCGTCGGGCGCGAGCAGTGTGGTCAGGATCCGCACCAGCGTCGTCTTGCCGGCGCCGTTGGGGCCGAGCAAGCCGTAGATGGCGCCGGTCGGAACCTCGAGCGTGAGCTGGTCAAGCACCTGCGTGCGGCCGAAGCTCTTAGCCAGCCGGTCGGCGCGAATGGCAAGTTCGATCGGCACGGTGCCACCCCGTTCCCTGTGCTATCATTAGACTATTGAGAATCTTTAAAATTGAGAGAATGTGAACAAGATATGTCGCGAGTTGCCCTGCTGTCAACCCTGACCCGGGGGCAGATAGCGTGATCCGGTGAGCAGCACCGACCCCGGCCTGCGGCAGGAGCTGGTCGATCACGCAGCGCTCGCCACCAGGCTGCACCAGAACGCCTACGACCGGTTCGAGGACGCGGCGGCCGAGTATTTCGGAGTCAACCGGACGGCGATGCGCTGCATGGACGTCCTGGAGCGGGTCGGCCGGCTAACGGCCGGCGAGATCGCCCGGCAGACCGGCCTGACCAGCGGCGCGGTCACGGCGCTGCTCGACCGGCTCGAGCGAGCCGGCTGGGTGCGCCGGCTGCGCGACGTCACCGACCGGCGCCGGATCCTGGTCGAGCTGACCGACCAGGCGCGGCAGGGTGCGGCAGAGGTCTACGGCCCGTTCGTCCAGATTCATTCGGAGTACGAGAACTACTCGGACGCGGAGCTCGAGTTCATCACGCGCTACATCGAGCGGGGCAGCGAGCTGCTGCTCGAGCAGACAACCCGGATCGAGAAGCTGCCGCGCCGCTGGGGGCAGGCAGGAAGCACCGCTGCCGACGGCTAGCTCGCTGGCGCCGAGCCGGTCCGGCAGGCCGGTCGCGCACGCCCGCGTGCTGGGCCCCGCCGTAGGCTGACTTGCGTGTTCCGGCTTTACGACACGCGCCTGCGCGAGGTCACCGACGTCCGGCCAGCCCGGCCCGGCCAGCTGCGGATGTACTCGTGCGGGCCCACGGTTTACCGGCCCGCGCACGTCGGCAACCTGCGCGCGTATCTGCTGCCAGACCTGATCCGCCGCAACGCCGAGCGGCACGGCCTCTCCGTGGTGGTCTGCCAGCAGATCACCGACGTCGGCCATCTCGTCGACGACAGCGACAGCGATCCCGGCGGCGAAGACAAGATCCTGGCCGCTGCGGCCGCCTCGGGTTCGTCAGCCCTGGAGATTGCGCGGCACTACGAGAAGGCGTTCCGCGCGGACTGCGACGCGCTGAACTTGCTGCCACCTGACTTCGCGCCGCGCGCGTCGGAATCGATCGGGCTGATGATCGACATGATCGGTAGCCTGATCGCGACCGGGCACGCCTACCCGGTCGACACCGGGTCGGTGTATTTCGACGCGCGGAGCTTCGCCGACTACGGCGCCATCTCTGGCAACCGACTTGACTCGCTCCGGCCTGGCTACCGGTCTGACGGCGAGGTGGCGGCCGACAAGCGGTTCCACGCCGACTGGGCGCTGTGGAAGCAAGCGCCGACCGGCCGGGAGCTGACCTGGCCGACGCCGTGGGGCACCGGGTTTCCGGGCTGGCACACCGAGTGCTCGGCGATGTCGCTGCGGTTCCTCGGCGAGGTGATCGACGTCCACACCGGCGGCATCGACCTGCGCTTTCCCCATCACGAGAATGAGCGGGCGCAGTCGAACTCGGTGACGGGCCGCGACGTGGTGCGGCACTGGGTCTATTGCGAGCACGTGCTGTTCGAGGGCCGCAAGATGGCCAAGTCGACCGGCAACGTGCTGCTGCTCGCGGACCTGGCCGAGCGCGGGCTCGATCCGCTCGCCGCCCGGCTGGCCTTCCTCGAGCACCGGTACCGGCAGCAGCTGAATCTGACCTGGGACACGCTCATCGCGGCGGATGCCACCCTGCGCCGCTGGCGCGAGCGAGTCGCCGACTGGGCCGACGAGCCGAGCCGGCCCGTGTGCGCGGAGTACGCAGCCAGGGTGGCGGGCGCGCTCGACGACGACCTCGACACCCCGGCCGCGCTGCGCGCGCTGCGCGAGCTGGCTGCCGACGCCGAGGTTGCGGCGGGGTCCAAGTTCGAGACGTTCGCGAGCGCCGACCGGGTACTCGGCCTTGACCTGGTCCGCCTCATCGGCAGGCCGCGCCCAGCCGAGGCCCCGCTGCCGGCCGGGGCGGAGCGCAAGCTCGCCGAGCGGGCCGCGGCCCGCGAGCGCGGTGACTTCCGCGCGGCCGACGAGCTGCGGACCGAGCTCGCCGCGCTGGGTGTCAGCGTCGTCGACACCCCGGAGGGCCAGGCCTGGACGGTGTCGCCGACGGCGCGGTGATCGCCGGCCCCGGCCGCGCCCGGCACGCTCCGGCCTGCCACGTCCGGCTCGCCCGCCACGTCCGGCTCGCCCGTCACAGGGTGGCAGCGCGCCCGAGCGCGCAACGGATCGCCGTATTGGTGCCTGTCAACGCAACGGATCGCCACCCACTCGCATGCGCCGCGAGTGCCGTCGGCAGCGGGTGCCCCCTAGTGTGATGAGGGTACGGTCATGAGGGCGCGACGCGTCCCAACTCACCTGTCCGCACGGATCTGCACGGTTTTCATCGGCTCTGCTCAGTACCCATCCGCCGAACGGGAGCGCTTCATGACGCATACCACGCGCGCAACCACCCGAGCGCGCACGTACCTTATGTGCGCACCCGAGTACTTCGCGGTGGAATACGCCATAAACCCGTGGATGCACCCGGACGAGCCGGTCGACGTCGCGAGGGCGATGAGCCAGTGGCAGCGGTTGCGCGAGATATTTACCGGCCTCGGCCACACCGTACACACGATCCCCGGTCTGCCTGGCCTGCCCGATATGGTGTTCGCCGCCAACGGCGCGACCGTGATCGACGGCAAGGTGCTCGGCGCCCGATTCCGTTACGCCGAGCGCGAGCCGGAGGCCGCCGCCTATCTGCGCTGGCTGGCCGACTACGGCTACGGACGGGACGGCGGTGAGGTCCGCGAGGCCATCGTCGTCAACGAAGGCGAGGGCGACATCGTGTACGCCGGCCGGGCGGTGCTGCTCGGGCACGGCTTCCGAACCAGCGAGGAGATCACGCCCGAGCTCATGGACCTGTTTGGCCTGCCGGTCGTCAGCCTGCGCCTCGTCGACCCCCGCTTCTACCACCTCGACACCGCGCTCGCGGTGCTGTCCCCCGACGTCGCGGCCTACTATCCCGCCGCGTTCGACGACGCGAGCCGGGCGGCACTGGCCGGGCATTTCGCCGAGCTGATCGAGGCCAAGGACGAGGACGCCGAGGTGCTCGGTCTCAACGCGGTCAGCGACGGTCAGCACGTCGTGCTGCCGGCGCAGGCCACCGGACTGGCGGCCCAGCTGGCCGCGGCCGGCTTCACTCCGATCGGCGTAGACCTGTCCGAGCTGCTGAAAGCCGGCGGCGGGCCCAAGTGCTGCACGCTGGAGCTGAGGTAGCCAGGCGACACCGCAACCGCAACCCCCTACCACCCGCAGGAGGCGAGTGATGGCAGGAACGGCCGGCCCGCGAGCGGCCCAGCTGCGCGCGCAGGCAGACGCGCACAGCGCGCACAACTACCACCCGCTACCGGTGGTGATTGCCGAGGCTGAGGGCTCCTGGGTGACCGACGTTGACGGCACCCGGTACCTCGACATGCTGGCCGCCTACTCGGCCATCAACTTCGGCCACCGGCATCCGCGGCTAGTCGCCGCGGCGCAGCGGCAGCTCGAGCGCGTCACCCTGGTCAGCCGCGCGTTCGAGCACGATCAGTTCGGGCCGTTCTGCGCCGAGCTTGCCGAGCTCGCCGGCATGGAGATGGTGCTGCCCATGAACACCGGCGCGGAGGCCGTCGAGACCGCGATCAAGACCGCGCGCAAGTGGGGCTACGAGGTCAAGGGGGTACCCGAAGACGAGGCCGTGATTGTCGTCTTCGACGGCAACTTCCACGGCCGGACCACCACGATCGTGAGCTTCTCCACCGACCCCGAGGCCAGGGACGGGTTCGGCCCGTACGCGCCGGGCTTTCGGATCGTGCCGTACGGAGACCTGACGGCCCTCGACGCCGCACTGGACGAGAACGTGGTCGCCGTGCTCGCCGAGCCGATCCAGGGCGAGGCGGGGGTGCGAATCCCGCCGCCGGGCTTCCTCGCCGGCGTCCGCGAGCTGTGCACGGCGCACGGCGTGTTGTTCATCGCCGACGAGATCCAGTCCGGACTCGGCCGGACCGGCACCACGTTTGCCTGTGAGCACGAAGACGTCGTCCCCGACATGTACATCCTGGGCAAGGCGCTCGGGGGTGGCATCGTGCCCATCTCGGCCGTTGTGTCGTCCGCGGAGATTCTCGGCGTGTTCCGGCCGGGCCAGCACGGCTCCACCTTCGGCGGCAATCCGCTGGCGTGCGCGATCGCCCGCGAGGTCATCGCCATGCTGAGCACCGGGGAGTACCAGGAGCGGTCAGCGAAGCTGGGCGCGCACCTGAACAATAGGCTGCGCGACCTGCCCGGCAGCGAGGTGCGGGAAGTCCGTTGCCGCGGGCTGTGGGCGGGGATCGAGTTCGCGCACGTGTCTGGCCGCAAGGCCTGCGAGCGGCTGGCTGAGCGCCGCGTGCTGGCGAAGGACACCCACGTCTCGGCCATCAGGCTCGCGCCGCCGCTGGTCATCAGCGAGCAAGATCTGGACTGGGGCATCGACCAGCTCGAGGCCGTCCTCCGGTAGCCCATCGAGACGGGAGCGCCGGTAGCACCATGACTGTGCAGATCGTCTATGAGACGCACTCGTTAACCGAGGACAACGAGGCCGGGCGCGCCACCGGCTGGCTGCCCGGCCGTCTCTCGGCCGCGGGGCGGGAGCTGGCCGCAGAGCTCGGCCGCCGCCGAGCGGCAGACGGGCTCGCAGCGGTGTTCTGCTCGGACCTGGCGCGGTCGGTGGAGACGGCGCGCATCGCCTTCGACGGGACCGGCATCCCGGTGCTGCTTGACTGGCGGCTGCGCGAGTGTGACTACGGCTCGCTCAACGGGATGCCCACGGCGGAGGTACACGCCGACCGCCTGCGCTACCTGGACCATCCGTATCCGGGCGGCGAGAGCTGGCGGCAGGCGACCGACCGGGTCAGCCGGTTCCTGGCGGATCTGCCGCTGCGCTGGTCCGGCCGGCGGGTGCTGGTCATCGGGCACGTCGCCACTCGCTGGGGCCTGGAGATCGCGCTGCTCGGAACACCGCTGGAAGAACTGATCAACCGCGACTTCGGCTGGCAGCTCGGCTGGGACTATCTCGCTCCCTAGATGTTGCTACCAGCTGACACCGCGGAGCCGGGCCGGCCGCGGGCCGAGCAAATCGCGGTCGTGCCGCTCTAGCTGGCGTCGGCGAGCAGGCCGCGCCGGTGCGCGATGGCAACGGCCTCGCCGCGGCTGCCGGCACCGAGCTTGGCCATGACGCTCGACACGTGCACGCTCACGGTCTTCGGCGAGATGAACAGCTCTGCAGCGATGGCGGCGTTGCTCGCACCGGTCGCGACTAGGCGCAGTACCTCCGTCTCGCGCGCCGTCAGGCCCGGCGAAGCCGGTTCCGTCACCGCCGGCTCGCCAGGCAGCGTGATCCGGGCCCGCCGGGCTAGCTCGGCGACCTCCGCTAGCAGCCGGCCAGCGCCGAGTTCGCGGGCTATCCCGGCGGCGCGGGCCAGCGGTGTCACGGCCGCTCCCCGGCCGGCGGAGCCGGGCAGCGCGGCTTCGGCGGCTCGGTACAGGGCATAGCCAAGCGGCAGCGGCTCGCCGAGCTGGTCCCACGCGGCTACTGCCGCCCACCAGAGCGTGCCCGTATCGGCCGATGCGCCGTCAGCCACGCTGACGTCGGCCGACGCGGCGTCGGCCCGGCCGACCTCGGCCCGGAACGTGAGCTGGAGCGCCGCCTGGACCGGCCCGCTGACCTCCAGCTTCGCGCCTACCTGCCGCGCCGTCGCCAGCACGCCGGCCGCCAGCTCGGCGTCCTCGACAATCCGCGCGGCCGGCGGCCGCGTCAGCACATCGGCCGCGACCCCGGCCGCGGCCCGCAGCAGCGGCCAGGCGTACCGAGGGTTCGGAAGCAGGTCATGCACGGCCAGCGTGTCCTGCGCGATCGCCAGGGCCTGGCCGGGCTGGTCACGGGCGGCGGCGAGCTCGATTTGCAGCTGGAGATGGGGCAGGTGGCTCTGCGACCGGAAGCGCTGTCCAGCCAACAGGTCGCTGGCACGGCCGAGCGCGTCTGCCGCGCCGGGAAGGTCGCCGCGAGCCAGCGCGAGCGAGCCAGCGATGACCCACAGCGAACTCCGGTGCGGTCCCGTCGACGGCGCGGCGATGGCCCCGGCGATCACCTCGTCGGCGTCGGCCCAGTTGCCAGCCGAGATCAGCGGCTCGGCGACGTTGACCGCCAGAATGGCGCCCGACGTGCGGGACAGCCCGTATCGGGCCGCCTCGGCCAGGCCGCTCCGGGCCACCTCGGCGGCCAGTAGATGCTCGCCCAATCCCTCGAGCACGTGCGATTCGTTGATCGCGGCTTGGACCAGCACGCTGCAGTCGCGCGCCTGCTCAGCCGCGGCGCGGGCCGCGGCGAACAAGCCGAGCACATCCAAGCCCTTGCTAATTGGCGATCCCTCGGTTTCCAGCACCGCCAGCGTGAGCAGGGCTTCGGCCTGCGTGCGCGGCTCGTTTTCCGCGCGTGCAATCGCGAGCGCCTCAGCCGCCGCAGCGTGCGCTTTGCTGTCCTTGCTCTCCTTGTGCAGCAGATGCGCCAGGGTGGCCAGCACCCGGGCCCGGACGGCCTCGTGCCTGCCATCGGCGACCAGCTGCATCGCCACCATCAGATCGTCGCTGCTCATGAGGAGGTCGCCTTGCTCGGCCAGCGACGCGCGTAGGTCGAGCAGCAGCGCGGCTCGGGCCGGCTCGGTGCCCGCGTCTACCTCGCGCAGGGCGGCGGTGGCGAACGCCACGCCGCGATCGGACTCGCCGCTCATCCCCGCCACCTCGGCGGCGGTCGTCAGCACGCTCACGTGGTCGACCCCGATGCGCTGAGGCGCGTCGGAAACCCGGTCCCACAGCTCCAGTACGCGCGTGAGCATGTCGAGTTGCTCGGCGTACGCCAGGGCGTTGCCGGCCTCTGCCGCCGCCTGCCAGGCGCTGGCCAGTGCCATGGTCAGATGGTGCGCAGAATGCCAGTGATGTGCGAGCGAGATCGGCGCGCGGCCCGCGGGCACGAGCGTCGGATCGGCCGCGATCGCCGTTGCGTACCGCTCGTGCAGCCCGCTGTGCTCACCCGGCAGTAGCTCGGAGTGCATGACCTCGCGGATCAGCGCATGCCGAAACACGTACCGATCGCCGTCGATGAGCAGCACGTTCGCGGCCACGGCGGGTCGCAACGCACGAGACAACTCGTCACCGTCGATGCCGGTGACCTTGGCCAGTAGCGCATGACCAACGCTGACATCGCAGGCCGAGGCCACCCGGAGGAGTTCACTGGTCTGCTCGGGCAGCCGCTGGACGCTGGCCAGCATGAGGTCCCGGAGTGACGCCGGTACCCCGGCATCGCCACCGACCAGATGCTCGACGAACAGCGGATTCCCGTCGCTACGGCGGAACACGGTGTCTACCTGCGTCTCGGCAGGTTCGCGCCCCAGGATCGCGGCCATCTGCTCGGCCGCCGCAGCTCGGGTCAGCCTAGGCAGCTCGGTCCGTTCGACCCAGCTGATGCGCTCAAGCTCGGCCAGCAGTGGCCGCAACGGGTGCATTCGGGTCAGCTCGTCGGAGCGGAACGTCACGACGATGAGCAGCCCGCGCAGCGCAGGCAGGTTCCCGATGAGGAACGTCAGCAAGTCCCTGGTGGACCGGTCTGCCCAGTGTGCGTCCTCGATGATCAGGGCCACGGGCGTCGCCTGGGCGAGGCGCTCCAAAAGACCCAGTACCTGCTCGAAGAGCCGGGCCCTGGCCTCACCGCGATATGCCTCGGCCGGCTGGTCAGCCGATTCGGCAAGCTCGGGCAGCAGCCTTCCCAGCTCGCTCGCCGACCGGCCGGCCAGCAGCCCGCGGACCCCGTCCACGCCGAGCTCGCGTACGAGTTGCCGCAACACCCCCGTGAACGGCGCGAACGGTAGCCCGGCCGGACCCAGCTCCAGGCAGCCGCCGGTCAGCGTCCGGGCGCTGCCCGTCAGCCGGTCGGCGAACTCGGTAATCAGCCGGGTCTTGCCGACACCCGTCTCCCCGCCGACCAGCACCGCGACCGGCTCGCCGCTCGCCGCAGCCGCGATGCTCTGCTGAAGCGCCGCCAGCTCCTGAGCCCGGCCGGCCACGACAGGGCTGACGTGGCAGGCGTTCACGTTGTCCAGGATGCCAGCCGCCAGCGATTGCGCCAGCCCGCGAGGAGTGCAGGCGATCGACTCGTACGGCACCGGCTACTGCCGGCTGCCCGCAAACGGACGTGGCTGGTCGTCGGACTCGGCCGGCACGACGCTGCACACGCCGTCGGGCCAGACCAGTTCGACCTGCCGGTACCGACGGCCGCCAAGCGACCGAATCAGCCGCCCGGCACTCCGGCGCAGCGTGCCGCCCGGCCCGCTGCGGATGGGCCGGGCGCCTGCGCCCAGCCTGCTCGCTGCCGCCGCGCGGCGCATGTCCGCGATCCGTTCCTCGGCGAGTGCCTCGGTCAGACGGGGATTCATGGCGTCCTCCTTGTATCCGGACCCACTGCGGTGTCCGTATACCCGAGGTTCGCGGTAAGGCCCCCTGCCGGGCATCGGCAGCAATCACTATTTCCGCGCCGTGGCCGCCTTAGTTGATCCCGCCGGCGCCTTAGCTAGTCCCGCCGACGCCGCGACCAGCGCGCGAAGGCGTAGACGGCGCCGGCGGCCGCGCACACCGCCCCGCCGTACAAGAACCACATCCCGGCCGGCGTAGCCGTCACGATTACGCTGCCGCCAGCCGAGGTGCTGGTCAGCAGGACAGTCACGATGAACCAGCCCGCCGCCGGGAGTACCCCGCCGAGCGCCGTGCGCATGCCCCGCGAGCCCAGTACACAGCACACCAGGATGGCCAGGTCGAACAGGATGGCGACGAGCGGAGCTGGGCTCCGGCTGAACTGGAAGGCGCCGATGAGCCCGAGCAGCGCGCCGACCAGCAGCAGGGCGACGTAGGCAGCCACCGTGACGGCTGAGCCGCCGCCGGTCCTGGCCGGTCCCCCGGACGTGCGCGTGTGGCGACTAGTGCTGGTGCCACGGCTGCTGCTCACCCTCCGAAGGCTAGCCGAGCCCGGTGAGCGCTAGGCGAGACCGAAGAACAGATCGGTCTCCCGGCCAGCGGGCCCGTCGCCGCTGCCGCCTGGCCCGGCCAGCAGCGTGTAGTACTCGGTGCCGAGCGCCTTCCTGCCCACCATGTCGGACAGCGCGAAGAACGGGCTGTCCACCGCGATCTGGGTGGCGTGCGCGTGCATGGCAGCGAGCTTGGCGTCCAGGTAGTCGGCCGCGTCGATCTGCGTGGTGACGTTGACGTCGTCGGTCCCGAACGGCAGTCCGTCGACCGATTCCACCCGCCTGAAGTCGACCCCGCCGAGCTGGCCGCCGCGGGAGTCATCGGCCAGCAGCGCCATCGCCTCGGCGAGGACAGACTTCGGCACCGCCGTGGCATAGAGCTTGCTCACCAGGCCGTCGGCGAGCTCGAAGGCCCGGCGTGACACCCGGTGTGCCTGAATGTGGTCGGGATGGCCGTAAAAGCCGCGGGCGTCGTAGCTGACCAGCACCTGCGGACGGACCTCGGTGATCACCCCGAGGAGCAGCTGGGCCGCCTCGTCCACGTCAGCTAGCCAGAAGCAGCCGGG
>Ga0187783_10000484_pt1 | contig 29444 bp, 25 predicted proteins | sample 1015_SJ02_MP02_2_FD_132471 | JGI IMG/M metagenome (GOLD analysis project Ga0187783, IMG submission 132471) | Tropical peat soil microbial communities from peatlands in Department of Meta, Colombia - 1015_SJ02_MP02_20_MG | ecosystem: Environmental > Terrestrial > Soil > Wetlands > Peat | place... | reverse complement strand
TTGAACGCGCGCAGCGGAGCGTATTCCTCCCCGGTGTGGCGGTCCACGAGCACCGCATGCCGCTGGCCGAAGGTGCCGCGGCGGGAGTCCTGTCCGATCAGTCGGACCGAGTGGCCGTCGATCAGGGTGGATCCGAACGCCAGCAGCTCGCCGGTCCCCCAGTCGATCTCGTCCTGCTGAACCATGGCCGGGCGGCGCTGCAGCTGCGGCGCTAGCCGGGGGTGCACCGTGAAGCCGACCGGCAGCGACACCTGCGTATCGACGATGCGCTTAACCGTCTCCAGCGTGATCGCGGTCGCGACGGTCGCGTCGTCGATGACACCGGCTGAGCTCGGGGCCGGGGCGACGACCGTCTTCGGCGCGCGGGCGTCCTTGGTCTCGGTGAACGCCCGCTCGAGTTCTTGCTGGAAGTTGCGCAGGGCCGCCTCGGCCTCGTCCATGGTGATGTCGCCCCGGCCGATCAGCGCCTCGGTGTAGAGCTTGCGCGTGGACCGCTTGGCGTCGATCAGGTCGTACATGATCGGCTGGGTGAACGACGGGTTGTCGGTCTCGTTGTGGCCGCGCCTGCGGTAGCAGATCATGTCGATGACCACGTCCTTGTGGAACGCCTGGCGGTACTCGAACGCCAGCCTGCCGACCCGCACCACCGCTTCGGGGTCATCGCCGTTGACGTGGAAGATGGGTGCCTGGATCATGCGCGCGACGTCCGTGCTGTACACGCTTGACCGGGCGGACGCTGGCGCCGTCGTGAAGCCCACCTGGTTGTTGACCACGATGTGCACGGTGCCACCAGTGCGGTAGCCGCGCAGCTGAGACAGCTCGAGTGTTTCGGCGACCACGCCCTGCCCGGCGAATGCCGCATCGCCGTGGATGAGCACCGGCAGCACCGTGAAGCCGGGCTCGCCCATGTCGATGACGTCCTGCTTGGCGCGGACCACACCCTCAAGCACCGGGTCCACTGCTTCCAGATGGCTCGGGTTGGCGACCAGGGATGTGGGCAGCTGCGATCCATCCGGCGCGTGATAGGTGCCGTCGGCGCCGAGGTGGTATTTCACGTCGCCCGACCCGTGGGTGGTGGCGGGGTCGAGGTTGCCCTCGAACTCGGCGAAGATCTGGCCGTAGGACTTGCCGACGATGTTGGCGAGCACATTAAGCCGGCCCCGGTGGGCCATGCCGAGGACCGCCTCGTGCAGCTGCTCGTCGGCTGCCTCGGTCAGCACGGCGTCCAGCAGCGGGATGAGTGACTCGGCACCCTCGAGAGAGAACCGCCGCTGGCCGATGAACTTGGTCTGCAGGAACATCTCGAAGGCCTCGGCCACGTTCAGCCGGTTCAGGATGCGCAGCTGTTCGTCGTGGTCGGCCCGCGGATGTGGCCGCTCGACCCGAGCCTGGATCCACGCCCGCTCGTCGGGCTTTTGGATATGCATGTACTCGACGCCGACAGTGCGGCAGTACGAATCACGGAGCACGCCCAGGATCTCGCGCAGCTGCATGCGTGGCTTGCCGCCGAAGCCACCGGTGGCGAACTCCCGCTCGAGGTCCCACAGGGTCAGCCCGTGCTGATTGATGTCCAGGTCGGGGTGCTTGCGCTGGCGGTACTCCAGCGGGTCGGTGTCGGCCATCAGGTGGCCGCGCACCCGGTAGGCGTGGATCAGCTCGTAGACCCGGGCGGCCTTGGTGATGTCGTCTTCGTGGCCTGCCGGGATGTCCTGCACCCAGCGCACCGGCTCGTAGGGGATCCGCAGCGCGGCGAACACATCGTCGTAGAAGCCATCGGCCCCGAGCAGCAACTCGTGGATCACGCGCAGAAACTCGCCGGACTGGGCGCCCTGGATGATCCGGTGGTCGTAGGTCGAGGTGAGCGTCACGGTCTTGCTGATCGCGAGCCGTGCCATGGTCTCGTCCGCGGCGCCCTGGTAGGCAGCCGGCCACTCCATGGCTCCGACGCCCACGATGCAGCCCTGCCCGGTCAGCAGCCGCGGAACTGAGTGCTCGGTGCCGATCGTGCCGGGGTTAGTGAGACTGATCGTGGTGCCCGCGAAGTCCTCGACGGCGAGCTTGCCAGTCCTGGCCTTGCGGATCAGGTCCTCGTAAGCCACCCAGAACTGCCGGAAGTCCAGCGTTTCGGCGTTCTTGATACTCGGCACGAGCAGCTGGCGGGATCCATCGTCCTTGCGCACGTCGATCGCCAGGCCGAAGTTGACGTGCTCAGGCTCCACCAGCACTGGCTTGCCCTCGGCCTCGGCGTAGGAGAAGTTCATCTCCGGCTGCGCGGCCAGCGCGCGGACGATGGCATAGCCAATCAGGTGGGTGAAGGAAACCTTGCCGCCCCGGCCCCTCGCCAGGTGGTTGTTGATCACGATGCGGTTGTCGATGAGCAGCTTGGCCGGAATGGACCGCACGCTCGTCGCGACCGGCACGGTGAGGCTGGCCGTCATGTTGGACGCGGTACGCGCCGCGGCGCCGCGCAGCCGGACGGTCTGCTCGGCGGGCGCCGCAGGGGCTGCCGGGCCGGCTACTGCCGGGCCGGCGGTGCCGGTTCCGTCCGGTAGCGCCTGACCGGCCGTCCCGTTCGCCGGTGCGGTGCTGCTCGTCGGCGGCGCTGGGCTCCCCGGCGGTGGTGCGGGCGCGGGGGGCGCGGTCGGCCGTGCAGTCACCGCACCGCCAGCAGCCGGGCCGGGCCGCGGGCTTGCGGTCGCCGCGTCGGCGGGTGAGCCGGTAGCCGCTGCGCCGCCCCCGCGGCCTGGGCCGAACGCGGCGGGAGCGTCTGGCTGCGGCTGATAGTCCGCGAAGAAGCTCCACCACGCCTGGTCCACGGAGCCGGGATCGGCCAGGTACCGCTGGTACAGCTCGTCGACGAGCCACTGATTCGGCCCGAAGTCGGCCCGCCGCGATGTGCCGTCGGCTGGCGGTTCGTTGCTTTCCCGCGCAGCGGGTGTGGCTGAGGTAGTGAGATCCGCGGACCCACGCGGAGACTCAGCAGACACGGCGTTAATCGCCCTCTTTCGGAGCTGGCTTGCCAGTAAATAGCGCGCATACCAGGCTACCCGCCGGTTGGCGACAGCTGATGACGGCCAACTAGCCGTGCATGCGGTCGCGGCCGTGCGGCTCCAGCCAGTTCACGTACGGCCCCTTGGGCACGATGCCGGTCGGGTTGATCCACCCCTGGGCCTGGTAGTAGTGCCGCTTGATCTGGAAGAAGTCGGTGGTGTCGCCGAAACCGGGCCGCTGATAGAGGTCACGCGCGTAGCCCCACAGGTGCCGGTAGCTGGCGAGCATATGCAGGTTGCACTTGTAGAGCTGGTAGTACACGGCATCGAACCTGGCCAGGGTGGGGAACAGCCGGACATCGGCTTCGGTGATGCTGGCACCGAGCAGGAACCGGCGCCGCGAGAGCCGTTCGTCGAGCGCGTCCAGGGTCGTGAACAGCGCGTCGAACGCCTGCTCGTAGTCGGCCTGGGAGGTGGCGAAGCCGCACTTGTAGACCCCGTTATTGACGGCGTGATAGATGAGCGCGGCGAGCGCGTCGATCTCGCGCCGCTGGTCAGCCGGGTACAGATCCGGCGCACCGGGCCGGTAATAGCCCGTGAACTCGGTCTCTAGCTGGGTGGTGAGCTGACAGAAGTCGTTGGTCACGATGCGCTGAGCGCGGCTGTCCCACAGCAGCGGCACCGTTGCCCGCCCGGAGTAGCCTGGATCGGAGGCGAGGTAGAGCTCGGAAAGATAGTGCGCACCGGTAAGGGGATCGCGGCCGCCCGTCTGATCCGCGAACCGCCAGCCGTGCTCGGTCAGTACCGGATCGGTCAGGCTGAGGCCGATCGCCCGCTCCAGGCCCAGCACCCGGCGAACGATGACCGCGCGTTGCGACCAGGGGCATGCCAGCGACGCGTAGAGGTGGTAGCGGCCCGGCTCGGCGGGGAACCCGGACGAGCCGTCCCTGCTGATCCGGCCGGCGATCTCGCCAGTGCTACGGCCGCTACTGGCGCGGCCGATGTACCGGGCGGGGCCAGACGTGGCCGTCGGGCGGTCGAGGAACGGCTGCGAGGCCTGCATGTCTAGCCTCCTTCCCGTTTTGACTGCCCGGTACCGCATGATTTCCTACTAGATCAGACTCTGCAACATCTGGCAGACCATTGCGCAACGGTCAGGCCAGCAGAAAGGATCACCGAGGTGAACTCGCTGGCCAGCGGCGTCACGGGCCTGACGGGCTGGGTAGCGTACCTGGTGATCGCTGCGCTCGTGTTCGGCGAGACGGCGGTGTTCCTCGGATTTGTGCTGCCGGGGGAGATCGCCGCCGTGCTGGGCGGGGTGCTCGCCAGCCGCGGTCACCTCTCGCTGCCCCTGGTCGTCGTCATCGTCGTGGCGGCCGCCATCTCGGGACCGTTCATCGGCTATGAGGTCGGCAAGCGGATGGGGGACCGGCTGTTCCGCGCGCGGGCGCTGCGCCGGGTCCAGGGCGGGGTCGACCGAACCAGAGTGGTGCTGGCCAGGCGCGGCGGCGTTGCGGTCCTGCTCGGCCGGTTCGTTGCGATCGTGCGCGCGCTGATGCCGGCGGCGGCGGGCGCAGCCCAGGTGCGGTACCGCACCTTCACCCTTTATAACGTGCTGGGCGGGCTGATCTGGGGAGTCGGATACGTACTACTCGGATACCTGGCGGGATCTGCCTACGCCGTGATCGAGCGGGAGGTCGGCACCGGGCTCGCGATCGCCATCGGAGTGCTCGTCCTCGCCGGCACCGCGATCTGGCTGTACCGTCGGCACCGCTCAGCTGCCCGAGCGCGGAGTAGCCGCTAGCCGCTCGCCGCCGCACCCCGGCCGTCGCCAAGCACGTCCGTCCGCCGGTTGGCGAGACTCGGCAGCGTCGCGCGTACGCGCTCGGTATACGCGCTGTCCACGTCGCCGATGCCGATCTCCTCGGCCGGGCCCAGGTCGATCCGGACGGCGCCCATGGGATCTACCAGGAGACTGCGGCCGATGCCAGTCGGAGCCCTCGTCGGTGCCTCGGCCGGATCGGGAACCTGGCCGGCGGCCGCCACCCACACGGTGTTCTCGATTGCCCGGGCGCGCACCAGGGTGACCCAGTGCTCCTCCTTGAACGTGCCCGCGGCCCACGCGGCTGGCAGCACGATGAGCTGCGCGCCGCCGACGGCGAGCGCGCGAGCCAGTTCGGGGAAGCGGACGTCGTAGCAGGTCATGAAGCCGACCTGCACGCCCGCCAGGGTGGCGATGCAGACGTCGTCGCCGGGCGCAACGGCATCGGACTCCCGATGGCCGAGCGCGTCGAACAGGTGGATCTTGCGGTACACGGCCGCCAGCCGGCCGTCGCCGTCGTAGCCGACCGTGGTGTTGAAGACGCGGCCATCCGGAGCGGGCTCGAAGATCCCGGCCACGATGGCAATGTGAGCCGTACGCGCGGCCGCCGCGAGCCCGCGGCAGAAGGCGCCGTCCAGCGGCTCGGCTACCGACCGCAGGTCCACAGAGAACCGCGCCTGCGTACCTTCGGGGAACACGGCAAGCTGGGCCCCGCCCGCCGCGGCCGCGACAGCGGCCGCGGCGATGCGGCCAAGATTGACCTGCGGATCCGAGCTGATTGGCAGCTGACCCAGGGCCACACGCATGCCGTGCAGCCTAACGCGGGCTGGCTGCGGCGGTCCCGGCTACGGTGTCGTCATGCTCGCGGTGTTCGCGGTGGCGCCGGCGCTTGGCCTGGACAACTTTGCTGCGGCCGTGGCCATCGGGCTCGCCGGAGTTGATGCCCGTACCCGACTGCGGGTAGGCGTGATATTTGGCCTCTTCGAGGCCGGCATGCCGATCGTGGGGTTGCTGATCGGTGCCCAGGCGACTGCCTCGCTCGGGCCCGCGGCACGCTGGCTGGCGGCGGGGCTGCTGATCGCGGTCGGCGGCTATTTCCTCCTCGAGGGTCTGCGCGAGACGCACGCCGCATCTCCCGGTCGCAGCGCACAAGGGGCCGCCGGGTCGTCGCCGGACCGCGGCGGCCAGCCACCCGGAGCTGACGGGCTGGGACGTCTCGTGCTCGCTGGCCTGGCGCTGAGCGTGGACAACCTGGCAGTGGGTTTCGCGCTCGGCAGCTATCACACCTCGGTCGTGGTCGGGGCTGTCACGATCGGAGCGGTGAGCGTCACCCTCGCCCTCATCGGCCTTGAGCTGGGCGGTCGGCTCGGTGCCAGCGCGGGGCAGCGTGGCGGCCAGCTCGCCGGTCTGCTGCTCCTCGTCGTCGGCGTGCTGATCGCCGCCGGTGTTCTGTCCTGACTTGCAGAGTTTTGCTAGCCCGCGAGCTTGGCGAGCTCCGGCACGAAGCTCGCGGCGTCGATGGTGCCGACGCCGGTCACGAGGTTGTAGCCCGGCCCGGCCGTATAGCCGGGGACCGCGTACTGCGTGCCGCCCTGGACGAAGGTCTGGGAGTTGCTGCCGGTGTCAACGCTGACGATGCCCGGCTCGTGCCTGGCTGCGATCGCGTAGATCGCCGGGTTGATCAGGCCGAGGCCGTGCGCCCTGCCGTGGCCGGCGTACTGGTCCGCCAGCGCCACAACGCCCGCAAACAACGGCGCGGCAAGGCTGGTCCCGCAGACCGATTCCCACCGTCCGCCGGTTGGATAGAAGCTGCCGTACACGGCGACCGCGCTCTTGCACGATGCGTCCATCGCCACATCGGGTACCCCGCGGCTGTTCCCCGTCACGGCCGCGACACTGTTCTGGTAGGACGGCCTTGAGAACGCGATCGAGGTACCGCCGCCGCTGTCACTCCAGGCTGTGTCCGGCGCGAGCCGGGTGCCGTTGGCACGGAGGCTGAGCTGGGTGCCGCCCACGGCAGTCACGAGCGGGTCGGTGGCCGGCCAGGACACCGCGCGGGTGGTGTACAGGTCCTTCATGTTGTACTCGTCGCTGGTCGCGCCCGTGTCTCCGGTCGCGGCGAGCACCGTGACGCGGTCGCGGGCGGCGAGCTGGTAGGCGCTGCGGAAGCTCAGGATCGACGCCACCGACGGGAATGTCTCCTCGGTAGCCGCGAAGCTCTGGCTGATCACCTGCCCCAGCTTGTGCTGCAGCACGTACCGCTCGGCGATCACGATCTGCGGGAACCCGGTAGTTCCCTCGTTCTCTGAGGTGGGAGTTTCCACCAGGACGATGCTGGCGCCGGGTGCCATCACGTGCGCCCACTCCACGTCCAGGGTGGACTCCTCGGCCCAGCCGACGCGATTGCTGTTGTGGCTGCTGTACGCCGGGACCTTGCCTGCTGGCTGAAGCACGCGGAGAGATGGCGGCGCCGGCAGACGGAAGTAGCTGTCGAAGTGCGCGAGGTCGGCGGCGACCGTGGGCGATCCGTACGAGTCGACGACGACGATCGTCTGATTGGCCCCGTCGATGCCCTTCGCGGCCAGTGGCGCCACGTCGTACGCCGTCCGGATCTGGTCGGGCGACAGCGCGCTGATCGGCGCGGGCACGCTCGGAATGCGAACTTCCGCGCCTGCCGCCGACTGGCCAGGGCCGCCGCCCGCCACCAGGGCTACGGTCAGCCCGGCCGCCGCGAGCACGACAACAGTGCCCGCTACCAGCAGGCCGCGGAGCCCGGGCCGGCCAAGCCGTGGGCCCACTAGTCGGTCAGCCGCAGCGCGGCCTTCGGGCAGGACCGGACGGCGTGCCTGACACCATCGAGCAACCTGTCCGGTACCTCGTCGACCAGAATGTTGAGGTTGTCCTGGTCGTCGACCTCGAAGACCTCTGGGACGAGGCCCGCGCAGACCGCATTGGCCTCGCAGGCGTCGTAGTCGGGCACCACTTTCATGGCCGCCTCCTTTCGCTCGCCGCACGCCGTCGCGCAGACTGTACGGCATGTCCATGCCGGACAAGTTCAGGCTAGCGGCCGAGGCCGCCAAGGGTTTCATGCCCGCGGCGGAGGGCATCGCCCTGTACTTGACCGCCAGGGATTACGCGGGGGTCGGCCCGATCGCCGAGATCGGCACGTACTGCGGAAAGTCGACGATCTATCTCGCGGCAGCGGCGAGCGAGGCGAGCCAGCTCGTCGTGACCGTCGACCATCACCGGGGCTCGGAGGAGATCCAGCCGGGGTGGGAGTTTCACGACCCCGAACTGGTAGACCCCGCGACCGGGCGGATGGACTCGCTGCCGTTCTTCCGGGCCACGCTGGCGGCGGCCGGTCTCGAAGACCACGTGGTGGCCGTGATCGGAAGTTCTGCGGACGTCGCGAGATTGTGGCGCACGCCGCTCGGCATGCTCTTCATCGACGGCGGGCACAGCGAGTACAACGTGGTCACCGACTACGAGGGCTGGACGCCATTGCTGGCGATGGGCGGTGCGCTGGCGTTTCACGATGTCTTCCCCGACCCCGCTGACGGCGGCCAGGCGCCGTACCTGGTCTACCGCCGTGCGCTGGCCTCCGGCGCGTTCACGGAGGTCAGCGTGACCGGCTCGCTGCGGGTGCTCGAGCGCACCGGCGACGGCATCGGCTAGCCGGGCCGGGCGCCGCTAGCCGGCCACGGGCTCGATGGCCGCCGGCCCTGTCGTGGGAGGCTTACCGGGGCCAGCGCCCTCGGGCGTGCAGCCACAGGCCGCGGCGTCGGTCGGCTGCCAGATCTCTGGGCCAGCCGCTGCGTCCCGGAAGATCCGGGCGGCCCTCTTCGCGTGGCCGTCGGCGAGCACGTCGGCGGCTAGCACGATCGCCGCCGCGGTGTAGCTGCTCTGCTCGTGCGGGTAGTGCTTTCCGGTCTGGAACTGCCAGCCTGTCCAGTAACCGCCGTCCTCGGCGCGGAGGAACTGGACCTGGTCGAACAGCTCCAGCGCCCGGTCGCGGTGCCCGATCGCGTCCAGCGCCATCGCCAGCTCGCAGGTCTCGGCGCCCGTCACCCATGGCTCGTCACGGACGCAGCGCACGCCGAGACCGGGCACCACGAAGGTGTCCCAGTCCGCCTTCAGCAGCTGCTCGGCCGCGGCACCCCGGACCGCGCCGCCGAGAACCGGGTAATACCAGTCCATCGAAAACCGGCTCTTGTCGGCGAAAGCCTCGCGGTGACACGCAACCGCGTGCCCGAGCAGGGTCACCGCCAGCTCCCAGTCCGGCTGCGGGTCGCCCAGATGCTCGGCCAGCGCGATCGCGCAGCGCAGGCTCTGATACATGCTCGCGCTGCCAGTGAGCAGCGCGAAGCTGTCCGGGGTGCCGTCCTCGCGCCGTCGCCAGGTGATCTCACCGCGGGCCGTCTGCAGCCCGATCGCGAAGCCGATACCAGCCTGGACCACGGGCCACATCTGGGCGGCGAAGTCTTCGTCGCCGGTGACAAGGAGCTCGTGCCAGACGCCGACCGCGCAGTAGGCAGCGTGATTGCTCTCTGCCGTCCACTCTTCGTCGTGACCGGACGCGCGCCGGACCGGCCAGGAGCCGTCGGGCTGCTGCGCGGCCGCCAGCCAGGCGTAGGCGTGCCTAGCTTCGGCGCGCAGCCCGGACACGCTGAGCGCCATTGCGCACTCGACGTGATTCCACGCATCGACCCGACCGTCGGGCCAGCCGATGGATCCGTCCGGCTGCTGGGCCGCTGCAATGGCGCGCCCGGTCGCGATCAGCTGGTCGGCGGTGAGGATGCCCGGGACGGCGGGTGGCTGGCAGGCGTCGCCTGTCGCGCGGGCCGGGCCGGGCAGTCGGTCAGGCGGCCGCATGCACCTTCTCCGGATGGCCCGCCCGCCGCCCGTACTCGCTGGCGGGCTTGGTCGCGTACACGACCAGGCTCTTGCCGATGAGCGGGTTGAGCGCGCGGTCGGCGTACCGGGTGACGGCGGGCTTGCGCATGATGTCCCACACCAGCAGCCTGTGGTACGCGCTCGCTAGCGGGTGGGCATCGTCGTGCACGCCGACCGCGCACTTCAGCCACCAGTACGGCGAGTGCAGCGCGTGCGCGTGGTGGTGGCCGCCGACGTTCAGGCCCGCCCGCCGGAGCTTTGTCTCCAGCTCTGGCCGGGTGAAGATGCGCAGGTGGCCGCCCGGCACGTTGTGATAGTCGTCGGAGAGCAGCCAGCAGATCCGCTCCGGCAGCCAGGCAGGTACCGTCACGGCGGCGAGCCCGCCTAGCCGCAGCACCCGGCTAATCTCGTCCATCGCCTGCTGATCGGGGCGGATGTGCTCCAGCACCTCGGCGGCGATGACGACGTCGAACGCGCCGTCGGGAAACGGCATCGCCGTCGCGTCGCTCGCGACGGTCCTGATCGATGCAGACGGCGGCAGCTCGCCGGCCTCGGCCATGGCGGCCGCTACGGCCGCGACCCGGGCGAGTTCGGCGCGGTCGGCGTCGAGCGCGACCACGCGAGCGCCGCGCCGCGCCGCCTCGAACGCGTGCCGGCCGGCGCCGCACCCGAGGTCCAGGACCCTCGTTCCGCTCTGAATGGGCAGCCGCTGGAAGTCCACGGTCAGCATGGCGGGGTTGACCCTGCCTGGGCAGCACCCGCGCGTGCTTGGCCGCGATCCGCGATGGCGCGCCGGTACTCGGCGACGGTAGCCCTGGCCACGGCGCTCCACGCGAATCGCTCGGCCACTCTGGCCAGCGCCGCGCGCGACAGCTCGGCACGCAGCGTCGGCGCGTCGTACAGGGTGCGCAGGGCGGCGCAGAGCTCCTCGGCATCGCCGGGTGTCACCAGCATCGCCGCGTCCCCGGTCACCTCGGGCAGCGCGCCGGTGCGGCTGGCCACCAGCGGTGTACCGGAGGCCATGTGCTCGACCGCGGGCAGCGAGAAGCCCTCATACAGCGACGGCACGACGGCGATCTCGGCGCTGGCGACGAGCTCGGCGAGCTGCTCGTCGCTGATGCCGCTGACGAACTGCACCTGCCCGGTAAGCGACAGGTCCCCAAGTAGCCGCTCGGTAGGGCCGTCCGGTACCAGCTTGCTCACGACGGTCAGCGTGACATCCCGCTCGGCTGCGAGCTTGGCGTACGCGCGCAGCAGCGTCGCGACGCCCTTGACCGGTGAGTCGGCGCTCGCCACTGCCACAATCCTGCCCGGCACGCGCGGGCCGGGTCGGGGTCGGAACAGCCGGGTGTCCACGCCAAGCGGCACCACCCGGACGTTGTCCGGCGGCACCTTGAAGTCGCGCAGGATGTCGGCCCGGGAGGACTCCGAGCCCGTCATCACCGGTCCGATCCGCCGCGCGACCCTGGCCTGCATCCGGACGAATGAGTACCAGCGCCACTTGGGTATCTTCCGCAAGCCGCGCGCGGCCGCCAGCTCAATGCGCCGGTCGACGCTGATGGGGTGGTGGATGCTGGTCACCACTGGCAGGCCCAGCCGGGCAATGCCGAGGTTGCCGTACGCCAGCACCTGGTTGTCATGCACGACGTCGAAGTCGCTGACGCGCTGCCGCAGTGCCCGCAGGGCGCGCAGGCTGAAGGTGAGCGGCTCGGGGAAGTACGCGGTCCACATACCCGCCACCTCGAGCACGTCGATCCAGTCCCGGTATTCGCGCAGGTGCGGGGTGCGGAACGGGTCGTCGTCCCGGTACAGATCGAGGCTCGGCAGCTCGATGAGCAGCGGGCCGGGCTCGAGCTCAGGGTACGGCTGCCCGGAGTACACCTCGACGTGATGGCCGAGGGCCACGAGTTCGCGAGAGATGTGCCGCAGAAAGATGCCCTGGCCGCCGCAGTGCGGCTTGCTCCGGTACGACAGCAGGCAGACCCGCAGGGGGCCGTCTGCGTCCGCCCTGTCCGCCCCGCCGTCCGCTGCGGTGCTCACGCGTTCGCGCCTCCTCGTTCGCCACCGGCTACCCGACCCAGGGCGACCCGCGTGAACTAATGCAGCGCACCTTACCAAGTGGGTAACTTGCGTGCCTGCCAGCCCCACGCGTAAGCCGCCCTGTCCCGCCCGCACGCGTGTCTGTAAGCTGCCGCGACGTAGGTAACACCACGGAGGCTCCCCTGACTCGACGCGCGCTGATCACCGGCATCACCGGACAGGACGGCTCCTACCTCGCGGAGCACCTGGTCGATCTGGGGTATGAGGTGTGGGGCCTGGTTCGGGGCCAGGCGAATCCGCCACTTCGGCATCTACGCCAGCTGCGCGGCGATGTGCGGCTGATCCGCGGTGACCTGCTCGACCAGGGCAGCCTCATCGCCGCTGTCGAGCGCGTGCAGCCCGACGAGGTCTACAACCTCGCAGCCATCTCCTACGTCCCGATGTCCTGGCAGCAGGCAGAGCTGACCGGCGAGGTGACCGGGCTAGGCGTGCTGCGAGTCCTCGAGGCCATCCGGGTCTGCAGCGGGATCAGCGCGTCACGCAGCCCTGGGCGCGGCCAGATCCGCTTCTACCAGGCGTCCACGTCGGAGATGTTCGGCATGGTGCGGGAGACGCCGCAGACCGAGCAGACACCGTTCCATCCGCGTAGCCCATACGGCGTGGCGAAGGTGTACGGCCACTTTCTGACGCAGAACTACCGCGAGTCCTATGGCATGTACGCGGTATCCGGGATCATGTTCAATCACGAGTCGCCGCGCCGGGGCACCGAGTTCTTGCCTCGCAAGGTTTCGCTCGGCGTGGCGAAGATCAAGCTCGGTTACGAGCGCCAGCTGCGACTGGGCAACCTGACCGCGAGCCGGGACTGGGGATTCGCCGGCGACTACGTGCGCGCCATGCAGCTGATGCTGGCCCAGGATGAGCCGGCTGACTACGTCATCGGCACGGGTGTCACCCACACGGTCGAGACGCTCGTCGACCTCGCCTTCAGCTCCGCTGGGCTGAACTGGCGTGACCACGTGGTTACCGATGCGGCGTTCATCCGGCCGGCCGAGGTCGACCGGCTGTGCGCGGACTCCAGCAAGGCGCGGGACGAGCTCAACTGGGAGCCCAAGATCGCCTTCGACGAGCTCGTCGCGATGATGGTCGACGCCGACCTGCAGCTACTAGCCGCCGGCCCGCATGCCAGCGAGGAGTTCGCCGACGCCTGGTGACACCTAGCGGGGGGTCTCGGGGGTCGTCCCCCCGGCCAGCAGAGTGTCCGCTCAGCCCCGGCCGACCAGCGTGCCGATGCCGTAGGCGAGGCCGGCGGCCACCGCGGCGAGCAGAAGCTGCCGAAGCGCACCCCGCCAGAACGGCCGCGCGGTGATCTTGGCCACTAGACCGCCGCCGACGAATGCCGCGATGGCGGCGAGGATGAGCGCGGCCCCGAGCACGTCGAAACCGAGCAGGTAGGGCAGCAACGGAATGAGCGCGCCGACCGCGAACGTCAGCAGCGACGCCCCCGCCGCGGTGATCGGGGACGGCAGCTCGTGCGGGTCGACGCCGAGTTCCTCGCGCACGTGCAAGCGCAGTGCATCGGCTGGCCGCCGGGAGATCTGCCTGGCCACCTCCGCGGCGATTTCGGGTGTCACCCCGCGGACTCGGTACATCGCCGCCAGCTCGGCCTCTTCGCCGACGGGGTTGTGCTCGAGCTCGTATCGTTCCTTCGCTACCTCGGAGCCGACCAGCTCGTTCTGCGACGAGACGGACACGAACTCGCCGGCGGCCATCGAGAACGCACCAGCCGCAAGCCCCGCCAGGCCGGTCAGCACGATGGTGTGCTGGGCCAGCCCGCCGCCGCCCACGCCGGAAATCAGCGAGACGTTAGTGACCAGGCCGTCCATGGCGCCGAACACCGCCGGTCGGAGCCAGCCGCCCGAAACGTCGCGGTGCTGGTGGCCGATGGCGCCGTGCTGCTCGGGGCCGGCCACGCTCGGGCGCACGCTGGCCGCTGATCGGACCGACCCCGCTGCGCGCCGGCGAGGGTTGCTGGGTGCCATAAGAGGGTTCTAATCCTATTCGTCGTGGCCTTAACGCTATGCGAGATAGCGGGAACGGCGTCGACGTCGCGTGCGCGGACGTCCGTCACGGCAGCCTGCCTACCGCTGCCCAAGCAGGCGGAGCCCAGCCTCAGCCGCGTGAGCCCATTATCGCAGCCCGCCCCCGGTTCGGCCTGCGTGGTCATTTACCTACTTCACAGGTAGGTAACAGCACGGTGTCAGATCGCGCCAGAACGTCGAGTGCCGGTTTAGGCTGGCAACCCCGAGGCAGTTGTACGAGTCCCCGGTCCGCCGGTAGCCGTCGGACCGACCGTGCCGACGCACCGATTACTGGTGCGAGCCTGACCGCGCGTCCCCCCACCCGAGAGGCCAAGCTCCGTTGATCACCTTCGAGAGCGTGACCAAGCGCTACCCGGACGGCACGGTCGCGGTCGACTCGTTGGACCTGGTCATCCCCGACAGCAAGATCATGGTGCTGGTGGGACCTAGCGGTTGCGGCAAGACGACGACGCTGCGGATGATCAACCGGCTGGTTGAGCCGACCACCGGGCGCATCCTCCTGGACGGGCAGGACGTCGCCGACGTCAATCCGGCGAAGCTGCGCCGCGGCATCGGCTACGTCATCCAGCAGACCGGCCTGTTCCCGCACCGGACCGTCGAGGACAACATCGCCACCGTGCCGATGCTCACCGGCCGGAAGAAGGCCGACGCCAGGGCGCGGGCGCGCGAGCTGATGGACCTGGTCGGTCTCGACCCGGCCACCATGGCAAGGCGGTACCCGCACCAGCTGTCGGGCGGCCAGCAGCAGCGGGTCGGCGTCGCGAGGGCGCTCGCCGCGGACCCGCCGGTGCTGCTCATGGACGAGCCGTTCAGCGCCGTCGACCCGATTGTCAGAGCCGCCCTGCAGGATGAGCTCATCCGGTTGCAGGCCGAACTGCACAAGACGGTCGTGCTGGTCACCCACGACGTGGAGGAAGCCATCAAGGTCGGCGATCTCGTCGCGGTATTCCGGCCCGGCGGTCACCTCGCTCAGGTGGACACGCCCGAGCGGCTACTCGGCGCGCCAGCCGATGACTATGTACGCGACTTCGTCGGCTTCGACCGCGGCATCCGACGGCTCTCCTTCTTCCCGGCGGCCGGGCTCGATCTCGCCACCGACACCGTGCTGCCGGGCACGACGTCGTTCGCCGACGCGATCGCCGCGGCGAAGCTGGCCGACGAGCCGTGGCTGCTGATCGTCGACACGAACGGCGGGCCCCTGGGCTGGGCCGCGGTGGACGACCTGGAGGCAGGCTCGGCCACCTCGGTCGTCGCCGCCGCCAAGCTGGCACCGGTAGGGCACACGTTCCGGCCGGACACCGACTCGCTGCGCGCGGCGCTGGACGCGACGATCCTGTCCCGCACCGAGCGCGCCGTGGGGGTGGACGAGACTGGGCGCGTCATCGGGACGACCAGCTACGACCGGCTGGGCGATGCCATCAGGGCTGCCGAGCAGGCCGCAGACTCCCGCGTGGCCCCGGCGCGACAGGCCGTCAGCGAGGCGAGCTGACATGCAGTGGTCCTGGATTCCGCAGAACTGGTCGATCATCTGGCCCTACACGCTGGATAACCTGCTGCTCGGCCTCGTGCCGCCGCTGCTCGGGCTCGTGATCGCGGTGCCGGTAGGCATCGCCTGCGTCGCAAGGCGCTGGCTGTACCCGCCGGTGCTGTCGCTGACAAGCGCGCTCTACGCGCTGCCGTCGCTGGCGCTGTTCGTCGTGCTGATCGCCTACACCGGGCTCGGGAACCTCACCGTCATCATTCCGCTCACGCTGTTCTCCCTGTGCGTGCTGATCCCGAACGTGGTCGATGGCCTGCGCAGTGTGGCCGAGCCGGTCCGCCAGGCGGCGACGGCCATGGGCTTCACCCAGCTGCGCCGGCTGGTGCAGGTGGAGCTGCCGCTCGCCGTCCCGGTCGTGATCGCCGGGCTCCGGGTTGCCGTGGTGTCCAGCATTAGCCTCGCCAGCCTGGGTCAGCTCATCGGCGTCAGCAGCCTCGGGTACTTCTTCATCGACGGGTTGCAGCGCGACTTCCCGACCGAGATCTACGTCGGCCTCGGGCTGACGATCATCCTGGCGCTGGTGTGCGACCTCATCCTGGTCACCGCCCGGACGCTGCTGACCCCCTGGGCCCGCGGCCGCAGGGTCGCCCCCAGCCCGCTGACCCCAGGCCCGCCAGTGGTGGTCCGATGAGCTTCCTGACCTTCGCCTGGGACTGGCTCAAGTCGCCGCAGCAGTGGCACGGCGCCGGCGGCATCCCCATCCGGGTGCTTGAGCATCTGTACTACGCGGGCCTGCCGCTGCTGATCGCGACGGCGATCGCGGTACCGCTCGGCCTGCTCCTCGGCCACCACGGACGGGGCGGCTTCGTCGTGATCAATGTGACAAACATCTGGCGGGCGGTTCCCACCCTCGGGCTGCTGATCCTCGTCGTCGTGCTGCTTGGGCTAGGCGTGCTGTCCTGGCTGATCCCGCTCGTGGTCCTAGCGATCCCGCCGATCCTTATCAACACCTACGAGGGCGTCGGCGGAGTGGACCCGGAGCTCAAGGACGCCGCCCGTGGCATGGGCATGACCGACTGGCAGCTGCTGTGGAAGGTTGAGGTGCCAGTCGCGGTTCCCCTCATCATGCTGGGACTGCGGACAGGGGCGATCTTCGTCGTGGCCACGGCCACGATCGCCGCGGAGATCGGCGTCGGCGGTCTCGGCCGCTACATCATCGACGGCCTAGCGGCCAACAACTACGGCGAGGTGGCCGGCGGTGCTGCCGTGATCGTCGTGCTCGCGCTGGTGGTCCAGGCCGCATTTACCGGCCTGCGACGGCTGGTGGTGCCGAGGGGCCTGCGCCTGCAGGCTCGCGGTTCCCGATAGGAATGTCTGTTCCGCTTGGATGGAAGGAAACACCCCCATGTTGAGACCCAGGCTGACGCTGCGAGGCGGGGCGGTCATCGCCATCGCCGCGATGGCATCCGTCGTGCTTGCCGCCTGCGGCGGCTCTTCTAACCCGTTGTCCGGCAGTTCCAACGGCACCGTCGTGATCGGGTCGGCGAACTTCCCGGAGAACGAGCTGCTGGCGGAGATCTACTCGATCGCGCTCAAGGCCAAGGGCGTCAAGGTCACGGACAAGTTCAACATCGGCTCCCGCGAGGTCTACTACCCCGAGATCAAGAAGGGCGCCGTCTCCATCATTCCTGAGTACAACGGCACCCTGCTGACGGTCGCGGTCGACCCGACCAGCACCGCGGCCACCACAGCACAGGTGAATGCGGCGCTCAAGGCCGACCTGCCGCCGAGCCTCGAGATACTCAACTCGTCATCGGCGCTCGACAGCGACTCGGTCACGGTCACCCAGGCGTTCGCGACCGCGCACCACCTGACCAGCTCGTCCTCGATCGGTGCGCTCGCGCCGTACGCGAGCTCGATGGTCTTCGGCGGCCCGCCGGAGTTCGCCACCAGGTCCGACGGTATCGCCGGGCTCAAGAAGAACTACGGCCTGACCTTCAAGAGCTTCGACCCGCTCGACGAATCCGGCCCGATCACGATCAAGGCGCTGCAGGACGGCACCGTGCAGGCGGCGGACGTGTTCACGACCACGCCGCAGATCGTCACCGACCACTTCGTGACGCTGGCCGACCCGAAGTTCAACTTCGCCGCGCAGAACGTCACGCCGCTGGTCTACAAGAAGGCCATGACACCCACCATCATCGCCACGCTCAACGCGATCTCAGCCAAGCTGACCACGGCCGAGCTGCTGGCGATTGACACCGCGGTCATCGTCAACCACGACAGCTACTCCTCGGTCGCCACTAGCTGGCTGGCGGCGCACGGCCTGCCGCACTGAGCATGCTCTGTCGGCCCGCGAGGCACCCGGCACCGTCAGCGCCGGGTGCCTCGCAGTAGCCGCAGCGACCGTTGCCGAACCAGGCGGACTGGCCCGGTCGGTGTCGTTCCCGAATCGTCGGTTGGGTTGGGAGGTGGCCCGTGCCGGACGGCTACCGCGTGCTGTTCGTCTGTACCGGCAATACCTGCCGCTCGGTGATCGCGGCGCAGGTGCTGCGCCGCGAGCTCGCCGACGCTGGGCTGATGGGCGAGGTGGCGAGCGCGGGACTACGCGTGCGGGCGGAGGGCGCCGCCGCCGACCCCCGCGCGCGGGACGTACTGCGTGAGCACGGCTACCAAGACGAGCACCGGACCCGTCAGTTCGACCCGGCGATGCTGGCAAGCTATGACCTCGTCATCGGGCTGGACAGCATGCACGTGCTGGTGCTCCGCCAGGCAGCGGCCGGCGCGGCGTCGGCGGCTCCGATCAGGCTGCTCGGCAGCTTCGATCCGGCCGCCCAGGCGGGCTGGGACGTGCCCGATCCCGTGACCGGCGGCCCGGAGGACTACGAGCGCGTACTCGCGATGGTGCGCTCGGCGATGCCGGGCGTGGTGGCCGCCGTCCGGGACAGTGTGGCGGTCGGCTAGCGCCGGCAGGTCGCAGCACCCGGCTTCGTCAGCAACTCCCAGCAGTGGATGATGAGAGCCATGACAACGCAGTCAGGGATGGTCGGGGCGAGACCGGTCCGCGCGCCGCGCGGCACGACGCTGAGCTGCCAGGGCTGGCCCCAGGAAGCGGCCCTGCGCATGCTCATGAACAACCTCGATCCCGAGGTGGCTGAGCATCCTGACCAGCTCATCGTGTACGGGGGATCTGGCCGTGCGGCACGCAGCTGGCAGGCCTTCGACGCCATCGTCGCCTCGCTGCGGGACCTGGCCGGAGACGAGACGCTGCTGGTGCAGTCGGGCAAGCCGGTCGGTGTGTTCCGCACCCACGAGTGGGCGCCGCGGGTACTCATCGCGAACTCCAACCTGGTGCCGCAGTGGGCCACCTGGGAGGAGTTCCGCCGGCTGGAGGCCGCCGGGCTCACCATGTACGGTCAGATGACCGCCGGATCGTGGATCTACATCGGCACCCAGGGCATCCTCCAGGGCACCTACGAGACTTTTGCCGCGGTGGCCGCCAAGCGGTTCGGCGGCTCGCTGGCCGGCACCATCACGCTGACAGCTGGCCTCGGGGGGATGGGTGGAGCTCAGCCGCTGGCCGTGACGATGAACGGCGGCGTCGTCATCTGCATCGACTGCGATCCGTCGAGGATCAGCCGCCGAATCGAGCACGGCTACTTGGACGAGCAGGCCAGTGACGTCGACGACGCGGTCCGGCGGGCCGTCGCGGCGGCGCAGGCGAGCAGACCGCTGTCGATCGGGTTGCTTGGCAACGCCGCCGACGTGGTGCCCAAGCTGCTGCGGATGTCGGCGCCGATCAGCGTCGTCACCGACCAGACGTCGGCCCATGACCCGCTCACCTACCTGCCCAGGGGCGTGGCTTTCGAGGACATGGCGGCGCTGCGCGCCGAAGACCCGGCCGGATTCACCAGCCGGGCCCGGCAGTCGATGGCCGAGCACGTCGCCGCGATGGTCGGATTTCAGGACGCGGGCGCCGAGGTTTTCGACTATGGCAACTCCATCCGCGGCGAGGCGGAACTGGCTGGCTACCAGCGCGCGTTCGCGTTCCCCGGCTTCGTGCCGGCGTACATCCGGCCGCTGTTCTGCGAGGGCAAGGGACCATTCCGGTGGGCCGCGCTCTCTGGCGACCCGGCCGATATCGCGGCGACCGACGCCGCGATCCTCGACCTGTTTCCCGGCAATGAATCCCTGGCTCGGTGGATCCGGATGGCAGGGGAGAAGGTCCACTTCCAGGGCCTGCCCGCGCGGATCTGCTGGCTGGGCTACGGCGAGCGGCACCTGGCGGGGTTGCGGTTCAACGAGCTGGTGCAGCGCGGCGAGGTTGCCGCGCCGATCGTGCTCGGCCGGGACCACCTGGACTGCGGGTCGGTGGCCTCGCCCTACCGGGAGACCGAGGCGATGGCGGACGGCAGCGACGCGATCGCCGACTGGCCACTGCTGAACGCTCTCCTCAATACCTCGTCGGGCGCGTCGTGGGTGAGCATCCATCACGGCGGCGGGGTGGGCATCGGCAGGTCCATCCACGCCGGCCAGGTGTGCGTCGCGGACGGCTCCGAGCTGGCCGGGCAGAAGCTCGAGCGCGTGCTGACCAACGATCCCGGCTCGGGCGTCATGCGCCACGTGGACGCGGGCTACCCGCGCGCCACCGAGGTCGCCGCGGAGCGCGGCGTCCGGATCCCGATGAGCCCGGCCTGAATCCGTGCGCGTACGGGGGCGGGACTTGGCAGCCGTGAGGTACGGAGCTGGCGAGCGTGGAGTTCGCTGAACTGTGGGCGGAGCTGCTGCCGCTCGGCCGCGACGAGCGGACCGGCGGGTATCGCCGTTACTCCTGGACCGACGCCGACGCCGCCTGCCGTGGCTGGTTCGCGCGGGCAGCAACCCAGCTCGGGTTGCGGACCGAGTGCGATCGCAACGGGAACCTATGGGCGTGGTGGGGGCGGCCAGGCGAGCGCCCGGCGGTGGTGACGGGCAGCCACCTCGACTCGGTACCCGATGGCGGCGCATACGACGGCCCGCTCGGGGTTGTCTCGGCATTCGCCGCGATCGGGCGACTGCGCGATGGCGGCTTCCGGCCTGCCCGCCCCGTTGGCGTCGCCGCGTTCACCGAGGAGGAGGGCGGGCGGTTCGGCGTGGCGTGCCTGGGCAGCCGACTGCTGACCGGCGCTGTCGACCCGGCCAGCGCGCGGCAGCTCCGCGATCGCGACGGAGTCAGCCTGGCCGAGGCGATGCGGGCCGCTGGCCGCGATCCCGGCCTGCTTGGCCGCGATGACGACTTGTTGTCCCGCCTCGGCGCCTGCGTCGAGCTGCACATCGAGCAGGGCCGCGTGCTGGCCGGCCTGGACGCTGAGATAGGGGTGGCGGCTGGCATCTGGCCGCACGGGCGCTGGCGGCTCGACTTCACCGGGCGACCGGACCACGCCGGCACGACGAGGCTTGCGGACCGGCACGACCCCATGCTTCCGTTCGCGGCGACTGTGCTGGCAGCCCGCGCGGCTGCCGAGCAGCACGGCGCCCTCGCGACGGTCGGGAGGGTTGAGGCTGAGCCAGGCGCTGCCAACGCGATCAGCGCCGTGGTGCACGCCTGGCTGGACGCCCGCGCACCCGACGAGGCGAGGCTTGGCGATCTGGTAGCCGACGTGTGGGCCGCCGCCGAGCAGGCGGCAGCTCAGCACGGGGTGCTCGCGAGCCAGGTGCAAGAGTCGGTAACCCCTGCGGTGAGCTTCGACGCCGAGCTGCGAGACCGGGTCGCCGCTGTGCTCAGCTCGTCCGGACGTCCGGTGCCGGTGCTGGGCACCGGCGCTGGTCACGACGCGGGCGTGCTCGCCGGACGGCTGCCCGCCACGATGCTGTTCGTCCGCAACCCGACGGGGGTGTCCCACTCGCCTGCCGAACACGCCGAACCCGCCGACTGCGAGGCCGGTGTCGCGGCACTGGCCACCGTCCTCGCCGACCTGGCGGGCCAGTGAGCACCGGCCCGACCCGCGCCTGGCTGGCCGAGCTAGCTTGGTCGCCCGCGCTGGGCCTGCGCGCCGACGTGCTCATCGAGGCCGCAGCGGACCGCATCACGGCAGTGACGCCGGACGCTTCGGCGTCGGGCCTCGCCGCGACGCGGCTGCCCGGCCTCACCATGCCCGGCCTCGCCAACGCGCATTCGCATGCGTTTCACCGGGCGCTGCGCGGTGTCGCCGAGGCCGCCCGGGGCACGTTCTGGACCTGGCGGGAGCGGATGTATGAGGTCGCCGACCGGCTTGATCCTGACAACTACCTCGCGCTTGCCACCGCCGTGTATGCCGAGATGGCGCTCGCCGGAGTGAGCTGCGTGGGCGAGTTCCACTATCTGCATCACGGTCCAGGCGGGACGCCGTACGCGGATCCGAACGAGATGGGCCGCGCGCTGATCGAGGCTGCCAGCCGGGCCGGGATCCGAATCACGCTGCTTGACACCTGCTACCTGTCCGGTGGCCTGTCCACCGACGGCACCCAGCAGCCACTAGAAGGGACGCAGCTGCGCTTTGGCGACGCCGACGCAGCGGCGTGGGCGAGCCGGATGGAAGCGCTCGGCCCGGACTCAGCTGGCAGCGTGAGCGCGCACGCCCGGCTCGGGGCGGCCATCCACTCGGTTCGTGCGGTACCGCCCGCGCACATGCCCGAAGTCGCCGTCTGGTCGCACCGGTACGGCGCACCGCTGCACGCGCACGTATCCGAGCAGGTCGCCGAGAATCGGGCTTGCCTGGCCGCCTACCGGGCGACGCCGGCTGAGGTGCTGGCCGAGGCGGGCGCGCTCGGTCCGCGCAGCACGGCCGTGCACGCGACGCACCTGACCGACAGTGACATCGAGCTGCTCGGGGGCAGCCGCTGCCACGCCTGCATGTGCCCGACCACGGAGGCAGACCTGGCCGATGGCATCGGGCCCGCCCGCGCGCTCGCTGACGAGGGCAGCCCGCTGACCCTTGGCAGCGACAGTCACGCGGTGGTCGACCTGCTGGAGGAGGCGCGGCGGGTTGAGCTCGGCGAGCGGCTGGCAAGCCAGGAACGGGGCCACTTCACCGCGGCCGAGTTGGCCACCGCGGCATCGACGGTCGGACACGCTAGCCTGGGCTGGCCGGACGTCGGCGAGCTCGCCGCCGGAGGACTGGCCGACTTCGTCACCATCGCGCTCGACTCCCCGCGCACAGCCGGAGCGCCGCGGACGGCTGCGCTGGAGTCGGTCATCTTCGCCGCCTCGGCGGCCGACGTGCGGAATCTGGTCGTCGGCGGCCGGGACGTGGTCAGCGGCGGACGGCACGTGCTGGTCAGCGATGTTCCCGGCGCGCTGGCCGCAGCGATCGGCAGCGTGCTCGGCTGAGCCGGACCCGCGCGAGCCGCCCGCGGCTAGGTGCCGAGAGTGTAGGCCGGCGGGAGGTCGGAGCAGATGTTCGCGCCGGCGTTCCGGCTCTCCACGGCGCTGGCGCCAGTGCTTGGGCCAGGCGCCGGTGTGGTTGTGTTCTTAGAGCTGCCCTTGCCCGCCTTCGCGGTTGACGCGGGCGGGGCCGGCGTCGGCTGGTGTACGCCCTGGAAGTCCGCACCCAGCGTCAGCGTCACCGTCCCCGGCGTGCCGATCTGGTTCCCCGGCTCGGCCAGCGTGTTCTGCCCGGCCGGGAACGAGTCGAGCGCCGTCATGAGCGTGTAGGCGCCATCCGACTGCGCCAGGCCCGCGTAACTCACCGTCGTCGTCGACGTGTACGGCGCATCACCGATCCCCACGACGTCAAAGCCCAGCGCTTGGAGCTGCTGTTTGGTCTGCGCGGCGAGCCCAGCCTGGCCGGTTCCGTTCAGCACCTGGACCTGCACCGAGCTGTAGGGCTCGACCGGCAGCGCGCCGGTCCACGGCTGGCCGGTCCTGATCATGTTGAAGAGCACGTCGTCCTGCGGCTCGACGGGCATCAGGTGCTCTTCAAGGCCGGGGTAGGTGTCCGTGGTCGTCGGCATGGTGATGAGCGAGACGTCCTTGGCCTTCAGGTGCGCCAGCGACTCGGCGAGGTGCATCTCGTCTGAGACCGAGGCGAGCCCCTGGTCGACCGTGAGCGCCTGGGTCGCGGTGTTCGCGATGCCCAGCAGCTTTGGGATGTCGGTGAGCAGGCCGTCTGAGTTGATCTGCTGAATGACGGAGGAAACGAACGCCTGCTGCACCTGGATCCTGGGCAGGTCGCCGCCGGGGTCGCTGCCGCCAAGGTCGTCTCGCTGTCGCACGTATGCAAGCGCCACGCCATAGTTGACCCAGTGCAGCCCAGGGCTCAGGTTCAGGTTCGCGTTGACGTCGTGGTATCCGGGTCCCGGCGGCACGCAGACTTCGACACCGCCAAGCTGGCCGACCATCGTGCGGAACGAGTTGAAGTCGAACTCGACGAAGTGGTCAAGCTCGATGCCGGTGAGGTCCTCGACGGTCGCCACCGCGCACGTTGGTCCGCCGATGTTCAGAGCGCCGTCGATGATGGCGCCCGGCGGGTACTGCTGGGCTGGCCAGACGCCGGTGCCCACGTACGCGCGCTCCTGACAGGCCGGCTGGTACACGAAGGTGTCGCGCGGGATCGACAGGATGATCGCGTGCGTGTGCGTCGGATCAAGGTGGATCAGGAGCAGGTTGTCGGAGTTGCTGACTCCCGGCGTCGCGTCGTAGCCGAAGTAGCCGCGCTGGCCCAGCCGCGTCTGTGAGCCGAGGACGAGGATGTTCAGTGCCCCGTAGACGGTCTTGCCGGACAGGTCACCGACCTGGACCTTGGTGATGTTGCTGGTGAGGTGATGGTAGACGTAAAAGACGCCGATGCCAGTCACGACGGCCACCACGGCGACCAGGGTGGCGAGGATGTAGCCGGCCTTGACGAGCGCGGATCCGCCGCGCCACCGGCCGCCCCGTGGGCGTCGCTGTGGCGGGCGTCGCTGCGGCGGGCGTCGCTGCGGTCCCCCAGCTGAGGGGCGTACCCGAGTCCGGCTCTCAGCTGAACCGCTGCGCAGCATCTGCCCTCCGTCCCGCCGTCGCCATCGATCGCGCACCGTTCGGCATGCATGCTAGCCGCCCTGCGCCGGTGCTTCGCCGCTCTTTGCGACGGCTGTACCCGCTGGCAACCCCTGCGGTCCGCTGTGGCTGTTGTTCCGTCAAACGCTCAGTGATGAACCTGTGACGCTGCGATATTGCGACGTCTAGTGGAACCGGCGGCGTCGAGCCAGCGCGCCGCCGGTCGGCGGCAGCAGCGGCACGGAGCCTGCTGCGGGGCGGTGCGCGGAGGCGGCGATCTCGGCCAGCTCGAGCACGAGGACCTCGTCGGCAGCGCCGCTGAACTCAACCGTGAGCCAGTCGGAGGAGCTGGCCCGCAGCGTTACCCGAGGATCCGTGCGCAGCTGGGCGCGTCTAGCCCGGATCTCGGCCCGGGTCAGCCGCAGGTCAATCGCGCTCGCGCCCTCGAAGTGCGCGATCTGGATGCCGTTGATCCAGAATCCGGGCCCTTCGGAGAACGCCGAGTCGCTCTCCGCCACCCCGTCGATCCGGCACAGCGCGGCGCTGAGGCTGTCCGTCATGCCGGCAGCCTGGCAGCGTCGTCGTCGCGCCGCAACGGGACGCGCGTCAGCGGGCCGGGACGCGGTATCCGGCCCAGAAGCGGCCGCCGGCTCGGTCCAGCACCTCGTCGGCGAGATCCACCAGCTGGCGATGGTCGGCGATGGCCGCGACCATCCGATCCGCGAGGTCCGGGTCGGTGGTGCGCAGTTCCCGCAGCAGCCACTTGCCGGAGCCGAGCCACCCGCCAGCCTGGATCAGGGCCAGCTCGGCGGTCGCCACCCAGACGTTCCAGCCGATCACCGCGGTCTCGCCCGGGTCGGTGCTGCCCGCGAGGTCATCGACGAGGTCGGTCAGCCCGTAGCGGCGCTCCTCGAGCTCAGCGCTGGTAGCCGCAGGCGGTCCGGCCGCAAGAACCGCCTGCGCGCGCTCCCTGACCTCGGTCGCTACCCCGGCATCGGCGAGCGTGACGCCGTCCGCGCACATCCGCGCCAGCGTTGGCCGTCTACGAGCGGTGTCCTTGGCGAAGAAGATCTCCAGCGAGTCACGGTCGTGCACGAACGTCTCGGTCGGCCAGCCGCGCCACCGCAGCGACTCGCGGTAGGGGGCCGGCGGGCCAGCCAGCACGACGACGATGTCGAGATCGGAGGTCGCGGTCCGCAGGGACGACACCACGCCGGGGCAGAGGAAGGCCGCGAAGGCAGCCGGGAATCGGTCGCTGACCAGAGCGCGGGCATCCTCGACGGGGTCCATGCAGCCATCCTCGCGGCCGGCCGCGGCCGTGCGCATGGTGTTTTTGGCACCGTGCCGCTGGCACGCCGGAAGCCGCTCTCCGGCCTATCGACCCCAGAAGACCCGGCGCCAGAAAGCACGCGTCCGGATCATCGCTGGCCACTCACGCAGCGGCCGACGCGGCACCGGGTGGTGGATGCAAAGGCCGCTGCCGCCCGGCAGCAGGCAGGTGCCGTCGCAGTTGCCGAGGCAATGGCGGCAGTGGCTGGTCATCGCCATCCACGCTAGTGGTGTCCAGCTGGCAGGGCCACGGTGAAGACCGAATAGTCGGCCCCAGGCAGCGCGGCAGCCCCGGTACGATGCCAGCAAGGAAGCTGACGCCGACACGGGCATTGCGAGGCTTGCGGGTGAGCGTGCTCGTCACCAACATCGGTGAGCTGGTCACCAACGATGGCCCGGGCGGCGCCTTCGAGGCGATTTCTGACGCCGCCGTGGTGCTGGACGACGGCCTGGTCGCCTGGACCGGGCCCGCGGCTGGCGCGCCGACCGCCGACGAGCGCGTCGATGCCGCAGGCCGCGCGGTGCTTCCCGGCTTCGTCGACTCGCACGCACACCTGGTGTTCGCGGGCGAGCGCAGCGCCGAATTCGCGGCCCGGATGGCCGGTCTGCCCTATACCGCGGGCGGCATCGGCAGCACCGTCGCGGCCACCAGGGCTGCGCCCGACGGGGAGTTGCGCGCGAACCTGGCCCGCCTCGCCGGTGAGATGGTGCGGCAGGGGACGACCACGTTTGAGTGCAAGTCCGGGTACGGGCTCACGGTGGCCGACGAGGCGCGGTCGGTCGCCCTCGCGGCCGAAGTCACGCCAGAGGTGACCTATCTCGGGGCGCACGTGGTGCCGCCAGAGTTCGCCGGCGACACGGCCCGGTACGTAGACCTCGTCTGTGGTGACATGCTGCGCGCGTGCGCACCCGCCGCGCGGTGGGTCGACGTGTTCTGCGAGCGGGGCGCGTTCGACGGGGACGAGGCACGGGCCGTGCTCGCCGCGGGCGTGCTGGCCGGACTGCAGCCGCGGGTGCACGCGGGCCAGCTCGGGCTGGGGCCCGGCGTCCAGGTTGCGGTCGAGGCGGGCGCGGCATCCGCGGATCACTGCACGTTCCTGTCCGACGCCGATGTCGACGCCCTCGCGTCGGCTGGCGGAACCGTCGCGACCCTGCTGCCCGGCGTGGAGTTCGCGACCAGGTCGCCGTACCCGGACGCGCGGCGACTGCTCGACGCCGGGGTGACGGTCGCGCTCGCGTCGGACTGCAACCCGGGTTCATGCTTCACCTCGAGCATGTCGCTGTGCGTGGCGCTGGCGGTGCGGGACATGCGGATGACGACTCAGGAGGCGGTGTGGGCGGCGACGGCCGGCGGGGCGCGGGCGCTGCGCCGCGGCGACGTCGGTCATCTTGGCGTCGGTGCCCGCGGCGACCTGGTCATGCTGGACGCTCCGTCGCACGCCTATCTCGCCTACCGGCCGGGCGTGCCGCTCGTGTCCGCTGTCTGGCGCGCCGGGGCACGGGCGGTATAAGGCGGCGCGCTGGCGGACCGGCTGTGGGCCTAGTCCTACCCGCGAGGTGGGCGCAGGCCCATGGCTGCACGTGTCAGTGCGAGCCATGCTGGTGGCACGGCTGGCGAGGGTGGAGGCGAGGGCCCGTCATGAGCGCGATACTCCAGGTGCTGCTGGCGCTGGCAATGCTGGCGGCAGGCCTGCTGGTGGGCTGGATCCGCAGCCGCGACGACCGGGCTCCGAAGGCTGCGCGGGGGCGTCTTCGCGAGCTCGGCTGGCCACTGGCACTCGCGCTCTTGGCCGCCAGCGCCATCGCCACCTTCGAGAGCACGCTCTCCGGCCCGCCGACGTCGAACCGCATTGGCTTGCTTGTCACGTCGCTTAGCGCGCGCAGCTTCTGGTTTCCCTTCGTCGGCGCCCTTGCGGTAGCCCTGCTGCTCGCGCTCCGGCCTCGGCTTGCCAAGCGCATGGTGCCCGTGCTCCTCATCGCGCTCGGCATTGTCGGGTTGCTGCTGGCCCGTAACTATCAGGCCGGCGGCGGTGACAGCGCGATGTGGTACGGCGTCACCGAGGTCGGCCGAAGCTTCGTAGTCGGATCTGCGCGTGTAGTCGGGTCGGCGCACATTATTGAGCGATTCGGGGGCGGCGGCCAGCCGCTGATTGCGGCACAGGCGTGGCTCTTCTTGCTGCTTGGTGGCTGGCTGTGCTGGCACGTACTGCGCGACCATCCGGCGGCGGCACGCGTGCTGCTCGGCAAGGCAGCACCTGGCGGCACGTCCGGTCGGCCGTGGGGACTGCTGCTGCTGCCGCTCATCCTGGCTGTGTCGATGCTGGCGGCGCGGCCGTGGTGGTCGATACCGCTGCTGGCTGTCTCGGTCCTGGTCATCCGAAGCTGGCCGAGGCTGGCCAGCCAGCTGGCAGCGGTGGGTACGGTCGCGTTCGGCGCGCTCGGGATCGTGGGCGCGCAGAGCTGGTACCTGCGTGGCGCCAATCTGGTGGCGGCACCTGGCATGGCCAGGCACGCCATCGGGGGGGTCGGCGACGCGCTGTACGGCGTGGTGCTCATCACGAATCAGGGCACCCGGATCGTGGCCGAGCTGGAGGGGGTCATTCTGCTGGCTCTCGGCTGCTGGCTGGTGCCGCGGACGTTTCCAGCCGTGGGCCGGATGCTGGGCCTCGGCCCCGACCTGCAGCTGGCCAGGCAGGTGCAGCGGCTCACCGAGAGCCGGGCAGTCGCGGTGGACGCCGCCGCCAGCGACCTGCGCCGGCTGGAGCGTGACCTGCACGACGGCGCGCAGGCCCGGCTGGTCGCGCTCGGCATGAGCCTGCGGGCCGCGGAGCGGCTGATCCCGGTAAACCCGGACGCGGCGCTTGCACTGGTCGCCGAGGCGCGAGACTCGTCTGCGCGGGCGCTCATCGAGCTGCGCGAGCTGGTCCGCGGCGTGCACCCGCCGGTGCTGGCCGACCGGGGGCTTCCGGACGCAGTGCGCGCCCTGGCGCTGGACTGCCCGCTGGGTGTGGAGACCGACATCGACCTGCCCGGCCGACCGCCCGCGCCCGTCGAGACGGCGTGCTACTTCGCGGTCGCCGAGCTGCTGACGAACGCGGCCAAGCACTCGGGCGCGCGCCAGGCGCGGGTCGACGTGCGCTACTGCGACGGCCGGCTCCGGGTTGAGGTCACCGACTTCGGGCTGGGCGGGGCTGACGCGAGCCGGGGCAGCGGGCTCGCTGGGGTGGAGAAGCGGCTTGCCGCTTTCGACGGCATCATGGCGATCAGTAGCCCGGCTGGCGGGCCGACCATCGTGGCGCTGGAGGTACCGTGCGCGTTGTCGTTGCCGAAGACCTCTACCTGCTGAGGGACGGCCTGGTCCGGCTGCTCGAGGCGCACGGGTTCGAGATCGCGGCCGCGGTCGGAGAGGCGCCAACCCTCCTGCGGGCGCTGCTCGACGAGCGGCCGGAGGTCGCCATCGTCGACGTCCGGTTGCCACCGACGTTCACCGACGACGGACTGCGCGCGGCGATCGAGGCGAGGCGAGCCGTGCCTGGTCTGCCGGTGCTGGTGCTGTCTCAGTACGTCGAGCAGCTCTACGCCCGTGAGCTGCTGGCCGATAGCAGAGGCGGCGTCGGCTACCTGCTCAAGGACCGAGTGTTCAACGACGACCGGTTCGTGGAGGCGATCCGGACGGTGGGTGCCGGAGGCACGGTGATGGATCCCGAGGTGGTGACCAAGCTGCTCGGCCGGCCTATAAGACAAGAGCCGCTGGCGCGGCTGTCGGCCAGGGAGCGCGAGGTACTCGAGCTCATGG
>Ga0187783_10000483_pt1 | contig 29452 bp, 21 predicted proteins | sample 1015_SJ02_MP02_2_FD_132471 | JGI IMG/M metagenome (GOLD analysis project Ga0187783, IMG submission 132471) | Tropical peat soil microbial communities from peatlands in Department of Meta, Colombia - 1015_SJ02_MP02_20_MG | ecosystem: Environmental > Terrestrial > Soil > Wetlands > Peat | place... | reverse complement strand
GCTAAGGCAGTATCCCTCGCGCCGGGCCGTAGCGCCTATTCCTTGCCGATCCTCCTGAAAAACGGCACGCCCTCGCGGTTCTCGACCGACACCACACGGTCGTCGATCGCGACCCGCTCGCGGATCCGGCGCCACGCAAAGGCTTCTTCTTCGGGCGTCAGACCCTCGCCCTCACGACCCCAACCGAAATGTTTCAGGCGTGGTTCGTCCATGGGTGCCTCCTCGCTCGGCTGTTGTCGTGGCCGTCCGAGAGAGGATAGGGATAACCGTCCGGGAGCGAAACGGAATCATCCGACCCTCGGGTTCAACCGTACTTGGTCCGGGCGGGGCGTCCGGCGCGGCAGTCAAGGCGTGCGACCAGGATGCCGCAGTCGAATGGACCGCAAATCGCCATCCGTTTGGAGCGCTCATGGCTTGAAACCCCGAGCGGGCGAGTGATCAGATCAACGAACTAATTTATTTGATGGATCATAACCGCGCCCTCGAGCTGTGTGTGCATCGCACGATCAGCTTCTTGGGGCACATCGTGTCGTCGAGAGGAGAGGCTCTTCGGTCGAATTCTCCAAGCGTCGTTTGAGCGGTTGCCACCTCACAGCACGCGACATTTTGAATCACGGCCAGGGAGCGCGATATGCGCCAAGTATCACGGACGCGCCACGTCGCGTGCCATTCCTCGCTCCGCATCGCATTTCAGCACACTTAAAGGCAAGGGGTGGCCCAGTAGTCCGCGAAAGAGTGTGCTTGTCGCACGCGCGTCGTTACAATGACGCGGGCGATTCGGGGGTTTGTCAATGGGAGCGCCGGAGACGACTGCCTGGCTGCAGAGATACATCGTTGCCCCGGTTGCGACCGCAATACGGGTGACGCTGCTCGGGTTTGTAAGATTTCCCCTCCTTGGCATCATGGTCCTGCTCGTGATCGGGACCCTGGGCTTCGGCTTGCACGTCTGGTTCAAAGAGTCCATGCGTTCCCGATTCGGCGCCCTGTCTTTGTTGGGTGCCGACACGCGATGCGCGTTGAGTGAGACCTTCGCAGGTGTCTGGTCGCTCGGCGAGGACGCCTCGAGTGCCGATAAATTGCGGGTGGTGGTGGCACGGCTCAATTCTGACGATGCCGAAGGCTCGCAGACGCAGCATGTGATGAGAGCCTTTCAGGCTGAGCGCGGCATCGAATTGATGGAGAGCTGCCGCACGCTGGCGCTCCCCAGTTCGCAGCAGCCTGCCGAACTGGGCTTCATCGATGAAGGGCGGGATCTGCTCAGACGTCGCGATGCCAATCTGTTGATCTGGGGGCGAGTCGTAAGGCCAGATGAGGCGGTCGATCTATGGTTCATCAGCGATCGGGCAGAGCCCGATTATCGGACCAAGCCGCTCAACTTGCGGATCCGGCTGATGCCAGGTGAACACGCGCAGGCATCCGCACTGGAGGTCCTGGCTATTGCTCTGACGGAAATCAAGCCGGCACCTGAACTGCGCGGTCATCTGGTCGACATGCTGCAGTCGGCCGTTGCCCGGTTGCGCCATGTGATCGCTGCGCCGCCTCGCGGACTCGACAAGGATCAGGTCGCCGATCTGCGTGAGGCTCTCGGGTTGAGTCTGGAGTCGCTTGGCATGCAGTCCGGCAACAGCCAGCCGATGGCGGAAGCCATTACCATATTGCGCGAGACCTTGCCGCTGCGGCCGCGAGAACGCGTGCCGCTGGAATGGGCGACAACCCAGAACGACCTCGGAAACGTCCTGCAAAGTTTCGGGCTGCAGGAGAGCGGTGGGGAGCGATTAGAGCAGGCCGTCCTCGCCTATCGTGAAGCGCTTCGGGAGAGGACGCGCGCCAGCGCGCCGCTCGATTGGGCCGCGACCCAGAACAATCTCGGCAATACTCTGACAAAATTGGGCGAACGGCAGAACGACGCAGCGCGTCTGGAGCAGGCGGTCGCTGCCTACAATGAGGCCCTGAAGGAATGGACGCGCGAGCGCGTGCCATACAAATGGGCCATGATCAACAACAATCTCGGAAACGCGCTTGCCAGCCTCGCTGATTTGAAGGGAGGTTCCAACGGCGTCGAGCAGGCGGTCAACGCCTATCATGACGCTTTGAAGGAATGGACTGAGGAGCGTCTGCCACTCTATTGGGCCATGACCCAAAATAATCTCGGCAACGCCCTTCAAACGCTTGGAATTCGCGCAAATGCGAGCGAACGGCTAGAGCAGGCGGTTAATGCCTATCGCGAGGCCTTGCGCGAAAGAACCCGTGAACGGGTGCCATTCGACTGGGCTCGCACGCAGAATAATCTGGGCGTCGTCCTTACCGCGCTGGGCGAGCGCGAGGCAGACACGCGCCGACTTCGGGACGCGATTGATGCTTTCAACGACGCCCTGAAGGAACGCACGCGCGAACGCGCGCCACTCGATTGGGCCATGACTCAGAGCAATCTCGGCAACGCCTTGAGGGTGCTCAGCGAGCAGGAGGGCGGCAGCGATTTGCTCGACCAGACTGTTGAAGCCTATCGCAACGCGCTCGAAGAGTGGACGCACGAACGCGCTCCGTTCGAGTGGGCCAGAACGAAAAACAATCTCGGCACGACCTTGGTTGTCCTTGGAGAGCGCCAGAGCAATGCTGCGCGACTCGCACAGGCCGTCGATATCCTCGGCCAGGCTTTGACGGAATGGACCCACGAGCGCATGCCCCTTGGCTGGGCCGCGGTCGAGAACAATCTCGGCGTTGCTCTTCACGCGCTCGGCGTCCAGGAGAGCAACAACGGGCGCATCGTCCAGGCCGTCGAAGCCTACCGCAATGCCCTCAAGGACAGAACGCGCGAGAGTACGCTCGACTGGGTGACCAGCGAGGCGAGCTTCGGCAGCACGCTGATACGACTCGGCGGTTTCGAGGGTGACGCGGGACACGCCGAGCGGTCGACAGTCGCCTTGCACGAGATCTTCAAGAACCGCACCAGCGAGCCGGCGCCACTCGACTGGGCGGTGACCTCGGCCAGCCTTGCCAGCGCGCTGACCAGGCTTGGCGAGAGAGAAGGCAACGTTGGATCATTGCAGGAGGCCGTCGAGGTCGGTCGCAGTGCCCTTGAGACATTCACGCGGGTCGGCGCCGTGCGCGTCGTTGACAGTCTTCAAAAGAATATCGCCTACGCCGAGGCAGCGGCCGCCAAGCAACGTGGCGCTCTGTCGGCGCAGGCGTCGGGCGCGAAGCATTGAAGGCTGTCGAATCGCCGTAGCGCGGGTGGGTCGCTGTCGGATGCGCTCAGCGGCCGATCGTGAGCCGACCGAGAGAACGCATCCCTTCAATACCAGAAATGCGCGGAGCCTGATCACCTCCGCGCGGCCGCGGGACGCGGCCGAGCCACGATCGCCGGTGGATCAAAGGCGGTCACGGGCGGCGGGTCGCCTCTCCAGATCTCCACTTCGACCAGACACGAATTGGGGCTTGGCCCTTGTGCGAGTCGAGAGGTGCCGTGATCCGGCGTCAGCACATTTGGATTCCCGTGCTTGTCGAGCGGGGCGGCAGCTGCCGGATCCTCCGGGTCATACCAGGCACCGGTTGCCATTTGAACCACACCCGGACGAATCGATTCTGAAATGACGACGCCAGCCAGCACCGCGCCGCGATCGTTGAACACCCGCACTAACTCGCCGTCCGCAATGCCCCGCGCCGTCGCGTCCGCCGGATGGAGTCGGATCGGCTCACGTCCCGCGATCTTGGCGCTACGCGAATGCGGCCCGTGATCGTATTGGCTGTGCAATTTGGTGGCCGGCTGATTCGAGAGCAGATGCAGCGGATAACGCAGCGCAGCCGGGGCGCCGAGCCACTCGGCCGGCTCGAGCCAAGTCGGCTGAGGTGGGCAATCCGGATAGCCGAACTGGGCAATGGTTTGTGAAAAGATCTCGATCCGACCGCTTGGGGTGCGCAGCGGATTTCGCTCAGGATCGGCCCGGAATGCCGCGAGCAGCGCCTCCTGACCGTCGGGCTCAGGAAGCTCGACGACACCTTCGCGCCAGAAATCGTCAAAGTCGGGCAGTGTAAAGCCGGCGCTGGCGGCGCGCTGACGAGCAATGCCGTACAGATGGCGCAGCCACGACTCCTCGCTGCGATCTTCCGTAAAGGCCGGCGCCGTCCCGAGGTGTTCGGCCAACGCACTGAATATTTCGAAGTCGGTCCGGGACTCACCACGTGGCGGAAACAGACGATGGGACGTGGCGACGAAGAGATCGCGCCCCGAACAAACAATGTCGTTGCGCTCGAGTTGCGTCGCCGTAGGCAGGACGATGTCGGCATGCCGCGACAGGGCGTTCCACCACGGTTCGTGTACCACCACGACCTCAGGCATCCGCCATGCCTGGCGCAACCGGTTGAGGTCCTGATGGCGATGAAAGGGATTGCCACCACTCCAGTAGATCAGACGAACATGCGGATAGCGTCGATGCGCCCCGTTGTAGTCGTACGATTCACCGGGGTGCAGCAACATGTCGGCGATGCGTGCGACCGGGATGAAGTCCGTAACCGCATTCGTGCCCTGCGGCAGCGAGGGCCAGGCGAAGGAATGGCTCGCCATCCCGATGGCGCCGGCCGACGCATAACCGAACCCGAAGCCGCCACCGGGTAGACCGATGCGGCCCAACAGGGCGGCGAGAGTGACGGCCATCCAATAGGGCTGCTCACCATGGTCGGCACGCTGGAGTGACCAGGCCACCATGATGAAGGTGCGCTGGCGAGCCATCCGGCGCGCCAGATCGCGGATGGATTCGGCCGACAGACCCGTAATCGCCTCGGCCCATTCGGGCGACTTCGCCACGCCATCGAGGCGGCCCAGCACGTCATCGGCAAAGCGCTCGAATCCGGTCGTGTAGCGGGCCAGAAACGCGCTGTCGTGGAGCTGTTCGGTCAGCAACGTGTGCGCGATGGCAAGCATCAGCGCGGTATCCGTGTTCGGCCGCAGCGCGAGCCACTGAGCTCCGAATTCCTCAAGCGTGTCGTCGCGGATTGGGCCGATGTTAACGAACTCCGCGCCGGCGGCCCGGCAGGCGCGCAGCCCATCACGCAACCCATGCCGCGCGATTCCCCCGGAATTGACCTGCGCATTGCGGTGCGGCGTACCACCAAACATGACGACGAGGTCGCAGTAACCGGCGAGCTGTGTCCACGGCGTGTGGCCATTCACAAGACCGCGCGTGGTCCCAATGACATGCGGGAGGATCACGTCGCCTGCCGCAAAGCTGTAGTTCTGCACCGAGCGCACGAACCCGCCGATCCCATTGAGGAAGCGGCGCAGCTGGCTCTGGGCATGGTGAAAGCGTCCAGCGCTCGCCCAGCCGTACGAGCCCCCATAGATGGCCGTATTGCCGTAGGTCCGACGCACGCGCTCAAGCTCCCGCGCGACAAGATCCGTCGCCTCGTCCCAGTCCACGGCCACGAACGGCTCTGCGCCTCGGCCGGCACCACCAGCTGCTGATCCGCGCTCGAGAAAGGATCGGCGCACCATCGGCTGGAGGATCCGGCAGGCAGCCCCCTGGGCGGCCAGCATGGCGTTGCCAGCCCCGATCGCCGACGGATCGGGATCGTGTTCGTAACCCTCAAGGGCCGTGACATCGCCGTCGGTCCGGCGAGCCCGATAAATCCCCCAGTGAGTGGCGACCGTCGGCTGGTCCGGGGTTGCAAACATGAGTTGAGCTCCTCTCGGAGTTAGAACCCGCAAAGCTTAATCGGGTTTGCCGCCGGCGTCCTCCATGATCCGGGCAGTCCCGCGCGGGTGGGGGCCTTGCTGGCATTCGGAACGCTCGCTCGGCGCGAAGCACGTCACCGCCAAGCGCAGCCTTGGCGGTCTGTGCCAACCGTCAGAATGTTCCCGGATATTGACCACCGTCGACCAGAAGATTCTGGCCGGTTACGAAACCCGCATGGATCGAGCAGAGAAACGCCACATAAGCACCGATCTCGGCCGGATCACCGTAGCGGCGGGCGGGAGTCTGATCGGCGCGTTCGCGCCAGACCTCATCGAAGATGCGGCCGCTCTCTGCCGCCAGACGCTCGACATGCCGACGTTGCGCGCCCGAATCGATGATGCCCGGCAGAATATTGTTGATCGTTACGTTGCGTCTCACTGTTTGGCGGGCAAGACCTGCCACGAAGCCGACCAAGCCTGAGCGCGCAGCATTCGAAAGTCCGAGCTCTGGCTGAGCGATCTTCACGCTGCGCGAGGCGATGTTGACGATCCGTCCAAATCCGCGGTCCATCATCCCATCGACACACAGCCGCATCATCTCGATCGGCCCAAGCATCATCGAATCGAGCGCCCGATTCCAGTCATCGCGCGCCCAGTTTCGGAAATCGCCCGGCGCCGGGCCGTCCGCATTGTTGATGAGGATGTCAGGATCCGGACAGGCCGTCAGCGCCGTCGCACGGCCCGCCGACGTTGTCAGGTCGCCCACCACGGTCGCGACCCTGACTTTGCTCTCGTGGTGGATCTCTGCGGCCGCTGCGGCGAGCGGTTCGGGCGTGCGGGCTACGATGACGACGTCGACCCCGTCGCGCGCCAACGTGAGTGCGCACGCCTTTCCGATCCCGCGGCTGCCACCCCAGATCAGCGCACGACGGCCCTCAATGCCAAGCTGCACGAAACGTGTTTCCTGATCTGTCGAGGCCGGACGCGACGAGGCCGAAACCTCCAACTGAGTTTCATGCTCTCGATCGCGTCGGTCTTCAGCGAATTACGGCTTTTCGTCGAGTTTTTTCAAGCATCAAGACGGCAGAGGAAGCCGAACCGAGGAGGCGCCCAGCAGCAATCTGTGAGGGTTGTTGCGTGGCTGGTGCCGACCGGGCAAGCGTGCAATAGTAAGTTTTCCTTCGCCCAGCCGGCCCCCATGGGCGACCCGATCCCTCGCTCAACCACGGACCGCAAAGGTTTCCTTCCGCCCGTCCATGACAGCCAGCGTCGAATCTCAATCCTTTGAGCCGGTGAGCCGGCCCCCTCGGCGGGTGCTGCGCTTTTTCATCGCTGCGGCCAAGGTCACCATCACGGTCGGACTTCTCTATCTGGCTCTGCATTCGGTCAATGCGGAGAGACTCAAATCGAGAATTCAGGACGTCAATCTGCCGCTGTTCGCGGTTGCGACCGCCATCGCCATAGTGCAGATCGGCTTGGTGTCGCTGCGCTGGCACGTGGTGCTGCAGCGGCTCGATGGCGCTGTTGCGCTCTCACCCGGCCAGGCCCTTTCGATGACCATGGTCGGCCAGTTCGTCAACCAGTTCATGCCATTTGCGGCCGGCGAGGCCGTTCGGGCAGTCTTCGCAGTCAGAACCGGTGTCAGGCCCCGCCATGCGGCGAGCAGCGTGCTGATCGACCGAGGCCTTGGTGTGTTGACGCTGCTGGTGGTCGCTGCACCGCCGCTCTTCCTTTCGGGCCTCATCGACCTCGCCCCGGCCGCGTCGCAGACGTTGCTCATCATCATTGCGGTGATGCTCGGCGGTTTTCTCATCGTGATGGCGGTCAGCAGGCCACTGATTGCGCTCGCATCCCGCTTTCGCCTCACGAGAGCGCTTGCTGGCGTGCTCGAGGATGTTCGTTGCGTCCTGCTGCATCCAAGGACGCTGGCGCTCACCACGCTGGTGTCGCTTCTAGTCCATCTTTTGAGTGTCGTCGCCATTTGGATCCTGGCCATCGCGGTTGCGCTGCCGCTGTCGCTCGTGAACGTGTGGGCCGTGGCGCCGCCCATCCTGCTTGTCGCAATGCTGCCCTTCACCTTGGGCGGCTGGGGCGCCAGGGAAGGGGTCACGGTCGGCTTCCTGGGTGCGGCGGGCTTTCCGGCAGACGGGGCCTTGCTGCTTTCGATATCGTTTGGGGCGGCCCTGCTGATTGCCGCAATTCCCGGCGTGGTCTCCTGGGCCAAATTCCTTCAGACGACGCGCTAGGGCCGGGCTCGCAAAGATGTCGAACGTTTCGGGCCGCAAGGCCGCGATCCTGGCAAACTCCGAACACTATGCGGCGCAGCGCCGGGCCTTCCGCGACCGTGCTGCATTTTTTCATGAAGAGGACCTGCGCTACCTGCAATTTCTGATTCCGCCCGGCGCGCGAATCCTTGAGATCGGTTGCGGGACCGGGGACCTGCTGGCACAGTTCAAGCCGAGCTATGGTCTCGGTGTGGACTTCAGCCCGGCGATGATTGCTGTTGCGAGGCAAGCCTATCCGGGCCTGGAATTTCTGGTTGGCGACATCGAGGACGAGGAATTCGTACGCTCGCTGCGCGGCCCGTTCGATGTGATCCTGATCGTCGACACAATCGGCGCGTTCGAGGATTGCCAGGCGACGCTCGAGAGTTTGCACGCGCTCTGCAGCCGTACCACGCGGCTGGTGGTTGCCTACTATTCGCATCTCTGGGAACCGCTGCTGACGGTGTCGGAATGGATCGGCTGGCGTGCCGTTCAGCCGCCACAGAACGTGATGTCGCCCGCGGATATTCGGGCGATGGCCGAACTGGCTGATTTCGAGGTGGTCAAGGCGGAGCAGCGTCTGCTGTCGCCGCTTTCGCTGTTTGGTCTGGGGCGCTTTGTCAATCGCTTCCTATCGGTGCTGCCGCTTATTCGCCAGTTGAGCCTGCGCCATTACTCGGTCTCCCGCTCATCAAGGGTGGCCGGCGAGGCCGTCCGCTCGGCCTCGGTCGTCATCCCGGCGCGCAACGAACGCGGCAATATCGAACCGGCGATTCGCCGGATTCCGAAATTCTGCCCTGACATCGAGATCATTTTTGCCGAAGGCCATAGCCGTGACGGCACGCGCGACGAGATCAATCGGGTCATCGCAGCCAATCCCGATCAGGACATCAAGCTGATCATTCAACCTGGCAAGGGCAAGGCAGACGCCGTCTTCTCTGCCTTCGATATTGCCCGCGGCGACGTGCTCATGATCCTCGATGCGGACTTGACCATGCCGCCGGAGCAACTCCCGAAATTCTGGCAGGCGCTCGCCGCCGGCAAGGGCGAGTTCATCAACGGGTCGCGGCTCATCTATCCCATGGAGGATGAGGCGATGCGCTTCCTCAACCTCGCCGCCAACAAAAGCTTCTCGCTGATATTCTCCTGGCTGCTCAATCAGCGCTTTACCGACACCCTGTGCGGAACCAAGGTGCTACGCCGCAGCGACTATGAACGGCTCAAGTGCGGTCGCGCCTATTTCGGAGATTTCGATCCATTCGGGGATTTCGATCTGATATTCGGTGCCTCCAAGCTCAATCTGAGCTGCGTAGAAATTCCGGTGCGCTATGCCAACCGCACCTATGGGGAAACCCAAATATCACGGTTTCGTCATGGCTTCATGCTGCTGCGCATGGTGACCTTCGCGTTCTTCAGGATCAAGGCGCTCTGACACATGGCTCACCGCGACCAACGACTGGGTGCGATCCCTCCGGCGTCACATTCGCCGTTTGATGCGCCAGGCTCCGCTCAAGATGCGCCCGCAAGCGATGGCACCGCTTTGAGCGCCTTCCCCCGGCTGCTGTTCTATAATTGGAAGCTGTCGATCCTGTGCCTGCTCGCCGGTATGGCGGTGTCGTTTCTGCTGTTTGGTTTATGGTGGCCTTACTGGTGGATCGCCGATATGGACACCTTCCTGGCCTATCAGGGCTTGTTGTTCAATGATGGTCTACCGCAGGAATTTTTCGATCATCCGGCCTATCTGAGCTATCTGTCGCTCGGGGCTTGGTATTGGCTGCTGCATGGGCTCGGCCTCCTGCCAGTCGATGCACTCTCAAGCCTGCCGCCCGCAACCGACGCCACGGCCTTCAATCATGCCTGGCAGCAATTGATCGCCTGGGGCCGCGTATTGTCGCTGTTGATTGCAGCAATCTACGTCACGACCTTTGCAATTCTCGTGCGGCGCCTGTTTGCCGATTGGCGCCTGGCTATCCTGGCCGCCACAGCGCTGGCCTATTCGGGCGGCATCGCCATGCATTTCCGGGTGATTCGCACCGAACTGCTATCATCGGCCCTCGCCACGACGGCCCTTCTGCTGGCCCTCATCGTGGCCCGTGAACCGAAACTGCGTCACCGGGCCTTGTTTCTGGTCGCCAGCGGCCTGTGCGCTGCGCTCGCCGTCGTCGATAAGGTTCAAGCGATCTTCGTCGTGCTCCTGATACCACTGATCGCGCTGTTTTTCGGCACGCCGGCAGACGAGTCTGATGCGCGCGCCGACGTCCGCAGAGGCGAATGGGCGTCGACTCTCATGTTGCTGATTTTGGCCGTCGCGACCACTTTACCGGCTCTCGCTTTGATCTGGATCGGTATCGAGAGCGGGCGGGCCGTCTATCATCCGATCGGGGGAGGTCTCGCGGGTACCTACCAATGGCTGATCGCCGGATTCGTCGTGCTGGCAATGATCGTCTATGCGAAGATCTGGCGTACCTCCTTCGTTGAGACCATCGCGGCTCTTGCGGCCATAGCGTTGGGGGTGAATATCGGCATCCTGTCGCTTTTGCTGTCCTACAATCTGCAAAACATCATGGCGACCGCTAATCCGATCGAGCACATGTTCACGTTTGCGGCCTGGAGCCTCCCGGCACTCTCGAATGAACCGCAGATCATCAGCGGCACGCTGATCGCCACCTTGTTTAAGGGTCTTGGCCGGGCGCTGGCCGCGCACACCTTCGTCTTGCACACCTCGCCGCGACCAACCCTGTTGCTCGAATGGTTCGCCATTGCGGGTGGCATCGTCGCCTGGCGTCACGGCGAGCGTCGATTGCCGCTTCAAATCGCGGTGCTTGTGATATCCGTGTGGGGCTTGGATACCCTGTTCACGTTGCGCGGTCTTAAACTCGAGTATTTTGCCTATAGCGATCCGCTGCTGATCCTCGCAGCCGCGCTGGTTGCCACCCGCATCCGAGCTGATCAGGTGTCGCTACGTGCCCAACGAGTGACGCTCGGCCTTCTCGCTCTGACCATCATTTGGGCTCACGCTGAGCCGGTTAAGACAACGTTGAGCCATCGAACAGCGCAGGAGACCTGCTCCTTCTATCCGCATTATGTGTCTCGGGTCACCTTTCCATTCTGCCTGCCGCCATCTTGATCCGAAGCGCCAGCAAATCTCCGCCGTTTGGCAACCGCCCGGGGTCATGAAGACATTGGTGCAAGAACGGCGCAGAACGCTTCATTTACGATGGCTGAGATGTTGTGGCGGAGATTCCCGCGATTTTAACCTTGTTATCGTCCAACCGCGCTAAATCGTGCCAATCGGACTGACGAACAGAACACGACGGTTCGTTGGCGCGGACACAGAACATGCGGCGCGGCACCAAGTTACTCATCTGTTATTTTGTGTTTTTCGGCGTACTGAGCGTGGTCGCCCTTATTCCAGAGGGCGCACTGTTTGTCTTGCTGCTTACCGCCATGGGGCTGCCGCTATTCGGGATCCCTGGACTTCTGGTCATCGCGTCGCCGACTATTCTGCTCTATTCCGCCGCGCTCATTCCGCTCTGGCTGGCGTCGAGTGCCCCACGTGGCCGTATCTGGCTCGTCGTTGCGGCGGCGTTCATTCCGGCTGCCGTGGCATTCGGGCCCGGTGCGCTCTCGCGCAGCGAAGCGAGGCAATTCGCCATGCGCATGAGCGAGAACGACATCAGCGGTCCGGCCGCCGACAAACCGAGGAGCATCGAGCTTATCGGAGACGGCACGTCCGGCATGTTTGTCGTTGGGCCAAGATTTGGCGACGAGCATGCGTCCTGCAACGAGATCTGCCGGCGTCTGCTGTTCAATGGCGAAGTCGACTGGGTGAGGATGACGCGATTACCGGATACCTATATGAACAGGCGCGCCGCGCAGACTTGGCATGTGACCTATCATATGGAGCATCGAGAGTCCTGCCCGCAAGTCTATCCGGACGGTACCACGATCGAGAAGGCGGTTCGCGATCGTTTGGTCGCTGGGGAATGCCTGATCGCCGAGACCAGCGGCAGTGGTACCCCCGACGCTGCGGTGACATTCACCACACGCTATTTCGATCAGAGCTATCCGCCGAGGCCGCCGGACGGGGGCCCGAACCATGCTCTCATCGAATCGGTGAAGGAGCTTCGAATCGAGAGCCGGCAGGGCGACACCTTGTCGCCCGCATTGCAGCAGACCGAAACCGTCGCGCGCACGCTTGCGCTGCCGCTCTACTTCGGAACCGAAATGCACCTGCAGGGTGGTTACAACGGACCGACGATCGGCCGCGACAGGACCGTGATGAACCCGATCGATCTTGCGGCAGCGATGCGCAACACGTTTGGTTACCAAATCGCCGAAATTTCCGCGCCGCCAGCCGAAGATCCGAGGAAGATCGCCGAAGGCGTTCTGGCGCTACCGCCCGAGGCCAGCCCGGCGCTCTCGTCGGCACAGCAGGATGCGCTCAACGACGTGCTGGCCGCGATTGAAAAACAGTCCACGCTCTCGGACGCCGACGTCGATTTTGTGCGCCGCGTCATCGCCGATCATCGGGTTAAGGAACCGAAGCTCGGCGTCTTGTTCCAGAACATGTTTCGCAAACACTCCCGGGCTCTCGAGCCGCTGATACCGGTCGTGCTCGATCGCATCAGCACGGCGGTGCCGCAACAGGTCGGCCACTATCATTCCTTACTCGGCTGGTCGCTGGCCAGCTATCCTGCGGACAGTCTGCGCCCATACCGCGACCAGATGATCGCCGTTGTCCGCGCTCAACCCGACTGGCCCAGCGGCGGCGTGCTGACGCGATTGGCCGAGCTCGGTGGTGACGAAGCCATCAATTTGGTGATCGAACGGCTCGGTTCTAAGTCCGCAAGCCTGTTTGCAGCGATCGCGGCGTGTCGGGCGAGCCCCGAGGCGTGGACAGGGCTGGAGGCGCCCGTCCTGGCGTATCTGATGCAGCCAAAGAAGGGCAACCAACACGATGACGAGGCGCCCTTGTTGCTGGCATTGGTGCGATTCGGCAAGAAATCGCAGGCCGTTGACATCATCGAAAAGCGCGACCTCCCCAACAAGCAACGCATGCTTGATCGGCTGACCAAGTTCGAACCGGGCTTCGGTCCCGAACATTGCCGGGACTGGCTTTAGGTGTGCTGCCCTCGCGCGCGCGGATGAATTCCACGCATCGGATCATCAGGTTCGATTGACCGGGCGACGGACAAAAACGCACACGTCACGCTCTGCCCGCGGCATTTCCCCGATCAAGGCGACGCGGCGCTAACCAGCCTCGCTCCTAATGCCCGATGTCGAAAAGGTCGGGATATTGTCGAGGCGATGATCTGAGGTACTGGTCGGGCGCTTTCACATGTGCGCCGAAATGCGCGGCGGCATGCCATGGCCAGCGCGGGTTGTAGAGGATCGTCCGCGCCAGCGCGATCAGGTCGGCGTCGCCGGTACCGACAATGGCTTCAGCTTGGTCAAACTCGGTGATGAGTCCAACCGCGATCACGGGTATGCGCGTTGCTTTCTTGACGGCACGCGCTAGGGGGACCTGATAGCTCGGCCCAATGGGGATTTTTTGGGACGGAGTGAGACCGCCGCTCGACACGTGAATGGCGGCGCAGCCGCGCGCCTCCAGCGCCTGCGCAAACGCGATTGTCTGCTCGATTTCCCAGCCGCCGTCCGCCCAGTCGGTGCCGGACACCCGCATCGTCACTGGACGGTCAGCCGGGAAGGTGGCGCGCACGGCATCAAAGACTTCGAGCGGAAAGCGCATGCGATTCTCGAGGTTTCCGCCATATTCGTCGTCGCGTCGGTTGGAGAGCGGCGACAGGAACTCGTGCAGCAGATAGCCGTGCGCGCCGTGCAGCTGGACGGCATCGATTCCAAGCCGCGCCGCGCGCTGTGCCGCCCCAACGAAGCCCTCGCGCACGCGCGCGAGGCCGTCTCGGTCGAGGGTGAGCGGCGGCCGGTCAGCGTCTAAGAACGGGATCGCAGACGGTGCGACCGTCTGCCAGCCGTTTGGATGGTCGGATGGGATCTGCTTCCCGCCCTTCCACGGCACCTCCGTCGAGGCCTTACGGCCCGCGTGCGCCAGCTGAATAGCGATCGGCATGCCCGACCAGCGCCGGACGCTCTCCAGCGTCCCAGCGATCGCGGCTTCTGTCGCATCGTTCCAGAGCCCGACATCGGCGTAGGTGATCCGTCCCTCGGGCAGGACGGCAGTTGCCTCGATGGTGAGCAAGGCAGCGCCGGAGAGCGCAAGATGACCGAGGTGGATGACGTGCCAGTCGGTCATGCAACCATCGACGGCCGAGTATTGGCACATCGGCGCGATGACAATGCGGTTGGCTAACTCGAAGGCACCGACCCGAAACGGAGTAAACAGCGCGCTCATGCCCATCTTCTCCTTATCCAAGCTGCAACCGGCGCGTCAGTGTCAGCCTTATCACCCCATTTTTGCAAGACTGGTTCGCACTTGGTTTTCGTCGCTCGAGAGGACCCGAGGGCTAGGCGCAACATCCTTGCCAACCGTCGCCCGTGGCGCTGCTCACGGACACGCGATCTAAATTCCGGGGCACATGATGGGCGTTGTGGGCGATTTGCTTAAAAATCGTCTGCTTTGTCGGCATTCCTCGGCCTGGAGCCAGTCGGGATATGATCAGGTGCCAAAAGACTCGCCGCAAGCAAATGCGGCCCCAAATACCTCCAATTTCGGGAGGAACCGTGACAAGCCGAAGCGGTGCGCTTGGCGTCGTGCCAAGTGGCCGGCATTGCGCTTGTCCGCCATCGCCGCGGTTGACGGCTTGCGGACAGGAACTTTCAACGGTTTTTTCCGGCAGGTGGCTTGATGGATCACGTAGGCGCCAGTTGCGAGAGATTCATTATTCGAAATGCTGCTCCCGAACATGCGGGCCCCATCGCTGCTATTCAGGTAGAGGCTTCTCGGGCCGCTTACAGCGCCGCTGCACCCCCCGGTTATTTCGACGGATTCACGGTCCCCAGTCGAATGTCCGCATGGAGCCAAATGATCGCCAATCAGAACGATCTTCAGCAGATCATAGTCGCCGAGGAAAATAATGCTATTCGAGGATACGCGCACTTCGGACGATCGCGTGATCCGGATGCGCCACCTGACGTCGGCGAACTGTATTCCCTGTACGTAGCCCCGTTGCACTGGCGGCGTGGTGTCGGCAAACGTTTGCTGCATGCAAGTCTGCGGGGATTGGCCTATATGGCCTTCGATACTGCGACGCTCTGGGTGCTCACGTTCAATCGACCGGCGGGCGCGTTTTATGAGCGGTTGGGATGGATGCCTGACGGGTGCGAAAAGACCGACCAGGCCAATCTGACGGAAATCCGCTATCGCGTCTCGACTCGTCGATAGGAACCATCCGGGTTTGTCGCCGTGACGCTTCCACTGCCGCTCGAGAAACTACGCGTGTGGGTTGGCCCATTTGCGGGCTTCCGAAAACGTGTTCCTGCGTACTGATTGACGAGCTTGTCGCCTCGACGAGGTGGCGCCCCAATCAACTTATTCTTAAGACGCTGACTCAACCGGAAATCAATCGCTCCACCGTTGGCCTCGGCGACGATTGCTCAATGGCGTCGAGGCCGACAATCCCGGTGAAGTGCGCCCCCCGGTAATCAGGGCGGCGCTGCCCGATAGCGCAAGGCTTCAGTCAACTGCGACGGCTTCGAGTGTTGGCTGAGCAATCCGATCAGCGAGAACGAATGAATGAGGAAAGCTCGCGGCACCGCGTAGACCGGAATGAGCACGATCGGGAACACGATCCCTCCGCCTCCGGTCAGCACTCCGAGCGTGACCGCGTTGACGAGATCGGCCATGCCGAACAGGTTCCAGGCGATTGCCGCCGCACGCGCATATGGCTTCGCGCTGAACCACCAATAGGCGACGAGCGGCGCAAGAATGCCCGTCAGGACATCGCCGACGCCAGCCGGAATGGCAAATATTCCCGGCAGCTGGCCCTCGAAGTAGCGTACGAGGAACACGCCGCCGAGGATCCTGAACGTCTGGATTCCGATCAGCCAATGCTGCGGAATGGCGGCAATGATGTCGCGGAACGTCTGCGACAGCAGCAATAGATAACCAACTGCCAGCGTCATCAGTAATGCGGTCGGAATGCGGGGCGGCAACACGTCGTTGCGGAAGAAGTTGTCGCCGGCCAGCAGCACGACGCCAAACAGCCAGGCCGCGAACACGACCGCGGAGCCGATCATCCACAGCCGTCGCCTGGCTTTATCGCCTGGCAGACCGCGGACGCCGATCAAGAAGCCGATCCAGTGCAGAGTCGACGTGATCGACTGCACAATGACCTGGAAGAGAATGAGGGTCATGGCGCGGCTCGCTTCACGAGCTGCGCGGCGTTTGCGGCGGCGGTACGCTTGCGCAACCAGCTGGCAGCGAGCAGCGTCAGGGCGGATAATATTGCTAGCATCGGATCGTTCCTTTGTGCTGCGACGGCTTGTAACCAATCGCGGGTTATGGTACTTATCAGTACCAATGCACATCGGTATAAGGTACCGATGGGTACCGACGCAAGAGGGTTGACGCCAATGAAAGGTAAAAGGGCCGTGATCAGGGTGCACCCGACACGACCCCCGCCCGGCGACGGTTCGTTGCGGGAGCGGTTGCTGCGGGCGGCGTTTGCGGTGTTTCGCGAGCACGGTTTTTCCGACGCCAGCACCCTTGAGATCGCAACCCGGGCGCAAGTCTCGAAGCGCGACCTCTATGCGCAGTTCGATAGCAAGGAAGCCATGCTGACCGCTTGCATCACCGAACGCGCCGGTCGCATGCGCCAGCCCCTGAGTTTGGCCTCGCAGGTCCCGGACAGCCCCGAAGCGCTGAAAGCGACGCTCTTTGAATTCGGCAAATCGCTCCTGCACGGCCTGGCCGACCCCGATGTGCTGGCGGTCTACCGACTTGCGATCGCCGAATCGGCTCGGGCACCGGAAATTGCACGGATTCTCGACAAGGCCGGCCGGGAAGCCAATCATTTCGCGCTGGGCGCGTGGCTAGCCGAGGCGCAGGCGAACGGGCTGATCTGCGACGGCGATCCGGCCGCCATGGCAGCCGACTTTCTGGCAATTCTTGGCAGCGCGTTACTGATACGGCTGCTGCTGCGAGTGCGCGATCCGCCGACTGCTGGCGAAATCGAATCGCGGGCACGCACCGCGAGCGAATCGCTGATTCTGCTTTACCCGCCGCCTCGCCGCGGTGACTGACCGGCCGTTCCTTACCCCGGCATCGAGCGCTTGGCATGGCGCAGGCTTGTGGGCGCGATCAATTCGGTTGGTTATGCCCAAGACGCGACCTCACGATCGTGTGAACTTGCGTCATGTTGACTCGGTCGGTCGACCGAATATGATCCACAATAATTCGGTCGGTCGGCCGAATTATGTCAACAATAGCCTCTGAGGGGATACTGCCATGGGCGGTATCGCAGCTGTTCTGTACGGGAACTTGGTGTATCTCGTCTTCGTGGTCACGTTCCTTTACGCCATCGCCTTCGTTGGCAATCTGCCGGTGCCCAAGACCATTGACAGCGGCGAGCCGGGCTCGGTTGCTACCGCGCTTCTTGTCGATATTCTGCTCCTTGCTGTTTTCGCTATTCAGCATAGTGGGATGGCGCGGCCAGCGTTCAAGCGCTGGTGGACCCGGTTCGTGCCGCGGCCGGTCGAACGCATCACGTACGTTCTTCTCACGAGCTTGGCACTACTGCTCCTCTATTGGCAGTGGCGGCCGATCCCCGAGACCATCTGGTCGGTGACAAATCCGACGGGCGCACTGGTGCTGCAGGCCGTCTCGTGGGCGGGCTGGGGCGTAGCGCTGCTGAGCACCTTCCTCATCAATCACTTTGAGCTGTTTGGCTTGCACCAGGTCTATGCCCGACTGCGGGGTAGGGTACTGCCGTCACCGGTGTTCGAGACCCCGCTCTTCTACAAGAATGTCCGTCATCCGATCTATCTGGGCTTCCTGTTGGCGTTCTGGGCGGCGCCAACCATGACGGCGGGCCACCTGCTGTTCGCGGCTGCCACCACTGGCTACGTTCTCATCGGCATCTATCTCGAGGAGCGCGATCTGATCGCAATCTTCGGCGATCAATACTGCCAGTATCGGAAGCAAGTGGCGATGCTGGTTCCGCTGCCGGGCCGAAAAGTCTTAAGTTTGCCGTCGGCGCCCGCTGCCAGCCTCGAGGGCGAGTAATGGCGGGGCGGCTGGTTTTCTAGAAACGATAAGACTGGAATCTGCATGGCGCGCACAGTGGCGAAGAGGGTAGAGACCAGCACGAGCTTGCTCGAAGCGGCAAAGAAGGTGCTGCGGCAGAATGGCTATGCCGGCCTTTCAACGCGGGATGTCGCCAATACGGCCGGTGTGCCATTGAGCCAGATCCACTATCACTTCGGCTCCAAGCAAGCGATGGTGCTGGCGCTTTTCGAGTACCTCAATGCCCAGCTTCTCGACCGCCAGAATGCGCTGTTTCACGACCCGACGCTCAAGCTTTCAGAGCAATGGGATCGGGCGTGCGACTATCTCGATGACGACATCGCGTCGGGCTACGTGCGCGTGCTGCAGGAGCTGATTGCCGCAAGCTGGGCCGATGCGGAAGTGGCAAAAGTCGTCCGCGCCGGCCTGCTCATCTGGTTCGATCTCCTCACCGAGCTCGCGCAGAAGGCCGAGCGGGAGCTGGCAGGCGCGGGGCCATTCTCCGCCCAGGAGGTTGCTGCGCTCATCGGCTGCGCCTTTATCGGGGCGGAGAGCCTCTATCTGCTCGGCGGAGAGAAGAAGGGCGTGCCCATGCGCCAGGCGCTGCGGCGCTTCGGGGACCTCATTCGCATTGCTGAAAATGGTTCATCGGCGAGGTGACGTCATGCGCGCGAAGTTGCCCGACTTGGACGGATATGTCGAACGGGATGGTGTGAAGATCCACTACGAAGTCTATGGGCAAGGCCCGCAGACGATGGTCTTCCTACCGCCCTGGAGCATCGTTCACTCCCGCGTCTACAAGGCGCAGCTGCCCTACTTCAGCGAGCACTTCCGCTGCGTCGCCTTCGACGCTCGAGGCAACGGCAAGTCCGATAGACCGATGGAGGCCGTCGCCTATTCCCTCGACAATTTCGTGGCTGATGCGCTCGCCGTCATGGACGCGACGGATGCCGGAGAGGCCATTCTCGTCGGCCTGTCCCAAGGCGGCCTGCATGCCTCGGTGCTCGCCGCCTACCACCCGGAGGGTGTGAAGGCTGCGATCCTCGTGGGTACCGTAGCCACTATCGGGCCTGGCTACCCCTACCTGACGCCGCGGCATTTCCTCGCCGAGCGCAAGCAGTTCGAAGGCTGGGACAAGTTCAACCGCGCCTACTGGCTGGCGCAGTATCCCGACTTTGCCGAGCATTTCATCCGCAACGTCTGCTCCGAGCCGCATTCCACCAAACAGATCGAGGACGGTATCGAATGGGCCGCTGAAACTACCGGCCCGATACTGGTCAAGACCGTGGAGGCACGGACGATTTCGCCGAGCGTCGACGTCGGCGAGGCGATGTATCGAAAGATCCGCTGCCCTCTGCTGCTGATCCACGGCGACAACGATCAGATCCAGCCGCTTGGACGCGCAGAGGCGGTGGCCGAGGTTGCGGGCGGCGAGCTCGTCATCTTGCGAGGCGGCGGGCACAACCCCCTGGGGCGCTATCCAGCGAAGTGCAACACGCTGATCGTCGATTTCCTCGATCGCAGGCTGGGTGCTAGCGCCCCGCACAGGCGCCCGCCGCGTACGTGCAAGGCAAAGCGCGCGCTCTATCTCTCGTCTCCTATCGGGCTCGGCCATGGGCGCCGGGACGTCGCCATCGCCCGCGAGCTTCGCAAGCTGCATCCGGACCTGCAAGTCGATTGGCTTGCTCAGGACCCCGTGACACGTTTGCTCGAAGCTTGCGGCGAGTACATTCATCCGCGAAGCGCAGGACTCGCCAGCGAGTCGCGCCACATCGAGCTCGAATCCGGCGAGCACGAGCTCAACGCCTTCCAGGCCATTCGCCGCATGGACGAGGTGCTGACCGCCAACTTCATGATCTTTCAGGATGCTGTCGAGGAGGGCCACTATGATCTCGTCATTGCCGATGAGGCCTGGGACATCGACCACTACTGGCACGAGCACCCGGAGCTGAAGAAGGCCAAGCTCGCTTGGTTCACGGATTTCGTGGGCTATCTGCCCATGCCGTTGGGCGGTGAGCACGAGGCCTTTCTGACCACCGATTACAATGCCGAGATGATCGAGCACATCGAGCGCCACCCGCAGGTGCGCGATCGCGCGATCTTCGTCGGCGGGGCCGAGGACATTGTGCCTCTGTCCTTCGGCAGGGACCTGCCGGCCATGCGCGACTGGGTGCCCAAGCATTTCGAGTTCGCCGGCTATATCATCGGCGAGCATCCCGGCGCCTTCGGTAGCCGTGCCGAGCTGCGACAAAGCCTCGGGTATCGGCCTGACGAGCGGGTGTGCATCGTGACGGTCGGAGGTTCTGGCGTCGGCGCGCACCTGATCAGGCGCATCCTACAGAGCTGGCCAATGGTCCGCGCTCGGCTGCCCGAGCTGCGCATGATCGTGGTGGCGGGTCCCCGCATCGATCCTCAGTCGCTCGAGGCGCCGGCCGGCGTTGAAGTGCGCACCTTCGTGCCCGATCTCGACCGACGTCTGGCTGCCTGCGATCTGGCCCTCGTGCAGGGCGGCCTCACCACCTGCATGGAGCTAACAGCGGCTAGAACACCCTTCCTCTACTTTCCGCTCAGGAACCACTTCGAGCAGAACTTCCACGTTGCGCACCGCCTCGATCGCTACGACGCCGGAAGACGCATGGAGTTTGCCACGTCGACGCCTGACGTGATCGCTGAGGCGATGATTGCCGCGCTGGGCAAGACGTCCAATTTCAAGCCGGTCGAGCCCGACGGCGCGGCGCGCGCGGCGCGCATGCTCGCGGACCTGCTTTGAGTCCGGGCGAGGGCGCATTAACGAGCAGCAGAAGCGATCCCGATCCTCGCTCGATAAAATAGAGGAGATTCGAATAAGTGGGGGAGGACGCCACATCGGCTGCTCTAGTTAGATCGACTGTTCTGCGTTTTCGACCGATCTGGAATGGATCCTGTCTGGAGGTGCCGGCAAAATCTTTTTTCGACAGTCCCGATTGTCGGTGAACGCGGGGCGCGAAGCAGCACGGCTGAGACCAACGTGTCATTTGGGTACTTTGAGTCAAGACGAAAAAATATTTGTGGAAAGATATGCGCAAATTTATCGAACATCTGTGCCTACCAGATACCCAAAAAGGGCGCTTGGCGGTGGGAGAGGAACAATAGCTATCGCCCCGGCCACACCACTTGATCATCCACCGCATAGAATGCACATTCCTGATGTTTTTTCCGGCACGTCTCGAGCGCGCTGGTGAGCGAGTCGAAGTCGCGAGAGGAGAATGCCCAGCCTCCATCCGGGGCGATCACGAACGAACGTGGATTCGGCAACGTCAGAAATCGCTCATAGCCCCGTCGGCCGTTGTCATTGATGTAAGGCACAGCAGCCACGTCGTCGAGTGCAGCAAACCCGGTTGCCGGGGGCGGCGCCATGGGCTTGGGCCACACCACCTCCTCGTCAACTGCATAGGGCCGGCAGGTGCGCCCATTCATTCGGCACAATTCAAGCGCCCGCGCCAATGGATCGTAACCGCCATGGGATGAGACTGAGGTCCCGTCTACCGCGATGACGAATACGCGCGGCATTTCCTCGGTCAGGAACGCGGCGTATCTCTGCCGTCCTTGTCCGTTGAGGAAAGGCACAGCATAGACATTGCTCAGCTCGGCAAAATTGCTCGGTTCCGGATAGGGCTGCGGTAATAGCTCCGGATGAAGATTCGTGTTCGGTAGTCCAATCTTGGACAAAAACGCATCCATCCTGGGCGTCCAGATCGGCAGCGCCTCGACCGAGCCGAGGAAATTGTGGGAGTTCTTCATAAATTGCCCATAGGCCAGCAGGTCAACCTGTCCGCCCGCGCGGGTGTAGCGCTCAAACATGCCGCGCCAGGTCCCCACGGAGAAGAGCTTATCATTGTCGCCATAGATCCAGATCGAGGGGGTTCTGGTCTGCTGGCCGTAGTGGCCGGCCGCCTCCGCCAGGGCCAGTTCCCATCCCCGGCAGTTGGTGCGACGGCCTCCGGCAAAGTTTGCCAACCCTTTTATGCTAGGATGGTTCAACGTACCGAAGGCGAGGGTATTCCAGCCGCCATAGCTCTGCCCGGAAACCATGATGCGACTGGTATCTATGCGGGGATCGATGTCGGGATGCTCGGCGATGAAATCGATCACGCCGGCGATATCCTTGGCCTGATTGAGGCCATCGGCTTCCGCGTCGCACCCCATAGGATCGAACACGCCTCCCGATCCCGCAAAGCCGCGCAGCATCGGCAAAACCGCAGCAAAGCCTCGGGACACGAAGTAGCGCGCCGCATAGACCGAGCGGTAGCGCCGTTCGGAGCGGGGGTCGACTAGGTCCTTACCATGGTTGAGTACGACCAGCGGAAACGGCCCGGGACCATCGGGCATAAACAAGGTCACTTGGAGTATGACCGGGCGGGCGGGATCGCCTGGAATGCTGAGGACGCGTTCATGGAGTTGCTGGTCGAGCGTGCTGTCGGCGTCCTCGCCGGCTGCTGCCAAATGGGACGGCGATATTAGGATACCCAACGCTAAAATCAGGAGTCGCTGTAAATGCGGTGGGGACATGAGGCAACCCAAACAAAGCCGTACCGGCCCACTCGCCAACGGTTCAAGCAACACGGCTACGCAAGGCATTTTTTCATTCGAGCGAACCGGGGAACTATATTGAAGGCCAGCCGAGTGATGACTTGAGTGCTGGGATTTCAGTATTCAAGACGTACCTAATTTTCAAATACCAAAGCAGCGAAGATGATAGGGGAACAACTAGGGTATGTCGAGGCGTAGGGCGCGAGACGGGACACGTGCAGGTTCAGCGAGTGATCAAAAATTTTAATATTAAGAATCGAGGCGGCGCAACAGCGACCGGGTGTCGTCAGCCTTGAGAAGTGTGCCTTCGGCGCCCCGCCGAAATTCGGGAACGTGAAGTATTCAGAGTGAAGTCGTGTAGGTCTTCTCGCGAGAACAAGGGCGCCTAGCCCATAAGTTCTCGTCGCGTATGGCCAAAAACTTGGATCGATTGTCGGCGTGCGCCAAGTGGTGGTCGGTCGCTTGAGTTTAGCGGTCGCAACGAATGCGAATCGGGCGACCTGTCTATGTCGGGAACCTAATACAGCTGAGACTCACCACGGATCGATTGTCTCCACCAAAAACCCAAGGAGGCAGTCATGCGCGGCGGGTGCAAAGCTCTTTCCGGCCGGAATTGTTCATTTCGGGCAATGGACTTGAATAGGCAGCACTGCAGCAGCAATTGAATTTGGGGCATAGCGCAGATCACTACAGGAGATCCGAATGAGAGGTAGGACGACACCACATTAGCTACTCGAGTTAGATCAACCGTTGTGCCTTCGCGACCGATCTTGAATGAATCCCGTCCGGAGATATCGGCATCTTTTTCCGATAGTCCCGATTGTCGGTGAACGCGGGGTCGCAAAGCAAGTGCGGGCCTCTATCTGTGCCCGTCAGATCGCAGCACCCGCCTCATTTCGTCAGTTCGAGCCGCTGAGAGCGGGGTGAGACCCTTATTTCCCTTTGAGTGGACGTCAGCGCCCCATGAGACGAGCAGGGCGGCCACTTCGGGGTGATTGCAATTGACCGAACGCCGCAACGCCGTGTCGCCGAGGGTGTCTCGCGCCTCTATTTCCGCCCCACAGTCCAACAAGGCTTCGGCGATCATAACGTTGCCCCGTCGAGCCGCCATATGGAGCGCGGTGCACTGCTTCACACCATTGCGGACATTAACGTTTGCGCCGCGTTCGACCAACGCGTGGACCACATCAGCACCGGTCGGCAGGCTACACTGGTTTCCAACACAGTAGAGTGGACTATGGTCGCCCGCGTTCGGGTCCGCATCAAGCCGGAGAAGCAACTCCACAGTGGCCAAGTTTCCGACTCCACACGCGTCATGCAGCAACGTGCGACCCCCATACCATCCGCGCGCGATGGCGGGATCATCTTGCAGCCTCCTCTGTGCATAGCCAATCAGGACGGCATCGCCACTCTTTATCATCAAGGCAAGCAAGGCGGCAAAAACGCTCCGATCGGCGATGAACCTCGCCCGCAAGCCGGGACTCTCGCAGAGACCAATCACGCGTTCGGTGTTTAGGTTTCGTATGGCGGCCACGGCCTCATCGAGGTCACGTTGCGCGTCCCATCGCCGCGAAATTTCCTGGTGAATGCAGTTACCCAAACAATCGTTTCGATCGTTGCCAGCTTGGGCTGGACCCTGGTTGACCAGATAGCTCGAGGATTGCTCAAAGAAGCTTTGCAATGCGCTGCGGGTAGGGGGATCGAGCCGCATATCATCGAGCGCCGCCACCATCGTGTCCATCCACGCGTCGCGCTCATTCTGGCTGATTTTGAAACGCAGATGCGACTCGTAGAGGCTCAACCACCACCGGCGCTTCGCATCCTGGCTCGGGCCACCAAGGAACTGCGCCAGGAATGCGGCAAATTCTTCGATGGCGCAGGTAAGGGTCTTTCCTGGAAAGAGCAGACGCAGCACCGGATGGCGTTCCACGCGCGCATAGAAGCTCGCTGCGAGCTCGCGGCACGCGGTCCGGCCGCCGATCGCCTGATAGAGATCGAAACCTTTAGCATCCCGTTGGACAGTAACGCTCGAATGAGGTTCGGCCATGACACATTCTTCACTGGTATGAAACTCACTAACGCCCTGGGCCGAATTTGCAAAGCCTCAAGCGGGTCGGGCGATCGGCGCAGAGGCCTTGGGCCGATACGCAGTCAGAAACCTCTGGGAGGCTCGAGCGTACCAAGTCACCGGTCAGATCCAAGTGGACCCTATGTCCTTGGTTCGACGGAGGTTTGCAGCCAACAACGTTATCTTTATTGCAAGGTACTTGATCGGCGCTATGTGCGATGGTCCCCAAGTTGGTCTCTTCAGTTACAAAGAAGACAAGCGTCTAGGTCCGGGCTCGCTTTCGGCTTGATCCTGCCCTTGCTGGCATCCCTCGGCTTGGGAGCCGGTAGGCATGTGACTCCAATTGCGACATGGACGGCCACCTCCGCGCGTCCATGCCTCCTAGAGACGATGTTCAATGGCCGACTTGGACGGCGCCGCCGAGTTTGACCTTCCGCAGCGTCAGCGCGAGCAGCGCGGCCGAAAGCGAGATCAGCATCAGCACCCAGAATGCATCCATGTAGGCGAGCAATGACGCCTGGGCCTGCACCTGCTGTCCGATCCACTGGATTGCCTGATCATGCCCCTGCGCCAATGAGCTGCCATGGCCGGTGAAAAAACTCGTGATTTGTTGCAGTGTGTCCTGATACTGCGCGCTCGAGGGAATCGCCTGCTCGATCAGCCGGTTCTGGTGGAACTGCTCGCGATGCGTGAGCACGTTGGAGACGATGGAGACGCCGATCGAGCCGCCGGTGTTGCGCGCGGCGTTGATCAAAGCTGAGGCCTGGTCGGTCTTGGATTGCGGAACGCCGTCGTAGGATGCCGCCATAATCGGCACGAAGATCAGCGGTAGTCCGACACCGAGCAGCATCCGCGACCGTGCCATGAACCAGAAGCCGAGATCACCATACACGTTGGTCATGCCGTACATGGAGAGCGCGATGACCACCGCACCGGCGACGATCAGATATTTGGGCTGCACCTTTGCGGCCAGACGGCCGACGACGAACATCATCGCCATGGTAACCACGCCCCCCGGTGAGAGCACCAGCCCGGCCCAGGTTGCGGTGTAGCCGAAGTCCTGCTGCACCAGCTGTGGCAGGAACTGGGTGGTGGCGAGCAGGATGGCGCCGGTCGCCAGCATCACCAGGAAGCAGGCGCCGAACTGACGCGTCGCCACCATCCGAAGGTCGATCATGGGATTGCGGCGGCTCAACTCCCACGGAATCATCAAGACGAACGCCAGGCCGCAGACAACCGCGAACGTGACGATGAAGGGCGAGGCGAACCAGTCGTCTTCCAGGCCTCGGTCCAGCACGACCTCGAGCGCGCCGAGGAAGGTCGCCACCAGCAGAAAGCCGATCACGTCAAACCCCGTCCCTTTCTGCTGCAGCCCAGCCTCGGCGCGCGCGGGTGCCGCCTCACGCAGGATAGCCGCGATCAGCGCCATCGCGAGCACGCCGACGGGCGCGTTGATCAGAAAGCACCACTGCCAGGAGAGATTGTCGGACAGCCAACCGCCGAGCGTTGGCCCGACCACCGGTGCAACCACCACGGCAACGCCGAACACCGCAAAGGCTTGGCCGCGTTTCGCGGGCGGGAACGAATCCGCCAGGATCGACTGCGCGACCGGCACCATGCCCCCGCCGCCGAGGCCCTGCATGATACGGAACAGCAGAAGCGTGTTCAGATTTGGAGCGAACCCGCACAGCAGCGAGCTCAGGGTAAAGAGTCCGAGACAGATCAGGAAGAAGGCTTTGCGACCAAACATCCGAGCCAGGAAGCTGCTGGCCGTCAGGATGATGGCATTCGAGACCAGATAGGTCGTGACCACCCAAGACGCTTCGTCCTCGCTCACCCCCATCCCGCCGGCAATGTAAGGAAGCGCCACGTTGGCGATGGTGGTGTCGAGTACCTCCATGAAGCTTGCGAGCGCGACAAGGACGGCGATCAGCCATGGATTGGCGACGGCGCTGCTCGTGGCGACGGAAGCGTCTGCTCGGATTGAGGCGACGCTCATAGGTACCTCCCTAGCTTCTCGTAAACCGACGGCCTAGGGTCGATTCGCACGGTCGGGACCACCGACATGCCGGGACCAAGCGCGACATCGGTTGGCGGATTGTCCATGATGATCTTCACCGGCACGCGTTGGACGATCTTGACGTAATTACCGGTGGCGTTCTGGGCCGGCAGCAGCGAGAACGCGGTACCAGATCCAGGCTGAACGCTGTCGACGTGGCCACGGATGGTGCGTCCCGGATAGGCGTCGATCTCAAGCGTTACCGGCTGTCCGGGCCGCATGCGGTCGAGCTGATTCTCCTTGAAGTTCGCCGTCACCCAGATCTGATCGGGCACAAACATGGTCAGGTTCGTGCCTGGCTGCGCAAACTGACCGACTGCGGCGCCGAGATTGACGATGCGCCCCGGCTGAGCTGCAGTAAGCGTGGTGTAGGACAGGTTGAGTTGCGCTTGGTCGCGCTGGGCCTGGGTTTGCGCGAGATTAGCCACTGCGCTGTCGCGTTGCGCCTTCAGGGCCTCCAGTTGCCGCTGAGCCAATTTGAGTGTTGCTTGCGCACTTGCCAGTGCAGCTTGCTGCTGATGCAGCTGCGAGGTGTATTGTTGAGCGTTCTGAACACTCCCATAGCCTGTCTGCTCCAGGTGCTCGTAGCGCGCTGCCTGCTGCTGCGCGAACACCAGCGCCGCCTGTGCCTGATCCACCTGCGCCTGGTTGGCGCTGATCTGTGCCTGCTGCACATTCAGCTGCGCGTCGACGTTCTCGATGCTGGCTTTGGCGGCCGCGACTTGTGCCTCCGCCTGCTGGAGCGCAGTCCGATAATCGCGGTCGTCGATGCGAGCGATCGCGTCACCAGCAGCGACGTGCTCGTTGTCGGTGACAGGGACGGCGGTGATATAGCCGGACACCTTTGGGGCGAGGGCCGTCTGGCGCGCCGCGATGAAGGCATCGTCGGTCGATTGGAAATGGTTGGCGTAGTCCAGGTAGACATAGCCCCCGCCTAACGCAGACGCGAGAAGCATCGCACCCACGGCCAAGACAACGGGGCGACGCAGCAGGCTGTTCCGACGCTGCTTGACGGTTGCCGGTGCCTGTCCTCTGTCTTGCTGCGCCGGTGACGGAGGCTGCCGGACGACTGGGCTTTCGTGCCGGAGCGTCTCGCGGCGTGAGGCAGGGGCGGATTGGCGGCTTTCAGCCTCGTCAAGCGCAAAGCCGTCCCTTTCGAGGACCTTATCTTCGAACATGATTGCCTCTCCTTTAGATCGGGCGAGGTCCATCACGGGCGCTCGCAAAACGAAACGGTATCGTTTCCTTAATATTCAGGCGGGAACCGGGCGTCAATAGGAACGGAACGGTTTCGTTCTATTTACAAGCAGGGCAGGCATGCATAGATTGGGGTAGTCGGCCGTCCAGCCAGGGAACCCTAAGGCGATTGCGATGAAAACCGGCGGTTTGAAGAAGGCTTCAGCGGCGAAGAAGGCTTCGGTCAGGGGTGCTGCGGGACGCTTTGGCCGCCCGCCGAAGGAACTTGCGGGAGAGGTTGACGAGCGCATCCTCGCTGCAGCGCGCAACATATTTGTGGAGCGCGGATTTGAAGGCGCCAGCATCGACGAGATCGCCGAGGCGGCGCGCGCCGGAAAGCCAACGATCTACGCCCGCTTCGGCGACAAGCGGGCGCTCTTCACCACTGTAGTGACGCGCGACATCGTGTGCCGCATCACGCAGTTCAAGGGTGAGGTGCCGGCCGGAGGAACCATCGAGGAGCGCCTCGCCAGTTTGGCGACCGCCACCGTACAGTGGACTCTGGATACGGACAGGATGGGGCTGATGCGGCTGGCTGTTGCGGAGGCGAGTCGCTTCCCGGATCTCGCAAGCACGGTCAGCCGTACAGCGCGCGCGCTCAGTACCGAGGTTGCGGCTCAGCGCCTTGGCGAGATGATACGGTTCGACCAACTTGGGTCGCTGCCGGCATTCGCCCCGGAGCGCCTCGCTACGACAGCGCGGTTCTTCCTGGATCTCGTCGTCGTGCCCTTTCTGCTCCGTGCCCTGTTCGAAGTGAACCCCGAGACGTTGCAAGCAGAGATCGGTCCGCACGTGGCGCGCAGCGTGGCGTTCTTTCTTGCCGCGTGCCGGCACGGCGATGCGAGTTGAGGCTTACAAAACTGGCGCCCCCAAATCACTTCTCTCAGGTAGCGACAATTGTTCGCGAATCGCCCGCCGCCAAGCTGAGGTAGCGAACTACAACCGCCCTTCAGAGAGCGATTGTTGCACTTTGATATTATCTTCCATGGGCTGTGCGAACTCCGCACAGGTGGCTTATTGGTCGGGGCAGGCTGTGAGTTGAAGGTCCCAAGACTTCCGCGCCACCAGGCCGCGTTATTGCCCCGTCACCGTGGCGGTGTGGCCATATGTAGGCTTGTTGAAACGGTCCATTGGCGCTTTTTGGCCGCGACCTCGAGCGCTACGGGAGTCTGTGAGCGACTTCGGACTGAAATCGACCGAATAAGCTGCTTTTCGATATTTCTGAGGTCATTTTCCGCCAGTCATGTAAATTTGCGACGACTTTCGACATTATAAATGATTTTTGGCATAAAATCGGTGCTATAGGTTGAATTTCGACGTGCGTCTATGGTACATTCCGACGTACTGCCTTAATTTCAGTTACTTTTCGACTGGCGTGAGGGAT
>Ga0187783_10000482_pt1 | contig 29515 bp, 27 predicted proteins | sample 1015_SJ02_MP02_2_FD_132471 | JGI IMG/M metagenome (GOLD analysis project Ga0187783, IMG submission 132471) | Tropical peat soil microbial communities from peatlands in Department of Meta, Colombia - 1015_SJ02_MP02_20_MG | ecosystem: Environmental > Terrestrial > Soil > Wetlands > Peat | place... | reverse complement strand
GCCCAACAAATTTGCCGTCTTCCGCCATCCTCCGCTGCGCTCCGGCCCACGCTGCCGCCCGAGGGCGGCAGTCGAGGGTGCGGTCCCGGTTTATCGCCCTGGCTCCTTTCGCCGCGCCGAGGAGCACCCGGATCGGCCGGACCCTCGATCACTCAAAGAGAGGATCAGATCATGAGCGTGATTGCGGAATTCACGATGATCGAACGCGTTGGCGCCATCAAGACCGTCGGCACCACCCTTCGCGTCACCATAGCTTCCAACTATCCGCGCAAGAACGACCGAGGCGAATGGGTCGACAATACAAAATGGAATGAGATCACGATCTTCAGCGAAACAACGCGAGGTTATGTCGAGCGCAATATGAAAATAGGCGATCTTGTCCACGCCTCCGGCGTCCTTGGTAAGAGCAGCTACGAACGCGATGGCAGCACACGGTCTACACGACGACCCTCGCCTCTACGCACATCAACCTTCTCGCCCGGGCGCTCAGCAAAGAAGACGCGATGGATACTTCGATCCCTAGGCGGGATTCAGGCAATCAATTTTCTTGTGGAATTTCAAAGTGGAAGATCGAAGCCAACCGCACCACCCATAAATTCAGCCTCAATTCGGCCTGCACACCATTGTTAGGACTCGTGTGCAAACACCTCGTCAAGGTCTCGTCGTCCATCCAACACGCGAACGATCTCGGCGACGTCGTCATTTACTCGATAGAAAACGACATGAGGACTGGCGGCCATTGATCTCAGGCCTGGCCGCACCTCGTTGCGAGCGCGACCGGCAAACGGATGTTCTTCGAGCAGGGTGCACACTTCAGTGATACCGCGAACGCTTCGATCAGCCGTGTGTCGGCCGGCAACCCCCACGTAGTAGTCCCAGATTTCCGAAAGGTCTGCGCGCGCCTCGGGTGACCAGATGACCGCCCGCCTACGCTCCGCCATACCGTTCGTTCTTCTCTCGGAGAAATTCTTCGACGTCGAGAGGCCTGCCCTCCCCCTGGTCGAGCGAGCGAATTCCCTTGTCCACCTCGGCTCGGAGCTTGCGGAGCTTCTCGACGTGCGAGAGCAGTCGGCGGCCGATCTGTTCTTGATCGGCGTCCGGGAGATTCGCCACTTCGGCGATTGCTAGTTCAAGGCTTTTCACCATGGCAGCACGATATCACATTGTCGCAAATTCGCGAACCACGTAGGCTGAAGCTGCTTGCCTCGGGGGCGCTAGCTTCTCGAAGTAGCAACCCAAACAAATCTCAAACGCCTTCAGCGAATGGCGGATGATGTTTTCGATGTCGAGAGACTTGCGCTTGAAATCGAGGGAGATTTTCGCGCGGCAATTGCTTTCCATGTTTTGCTCTCATCCCCTCAAGACTTGGAGCTGCCCATGCGCACCGATACCTCCGAATTGCTGTCGAGAATCGACGCCTCCCGAGACGCGCTGCTAAAGACTGCTCTTTCAACACAGAAGCAGCTTGACGCCATGATGGGGCTGCTGCGGCAGCTGATCGATCTCCTCCTGCCCAAGGAGGCGGATCAAGATGGTTCCCGCCTTCACGAACTCCTTGCAAGAATGATGGCCCAGCAAACCGCTATCATTGAGCTTGCCAAGCAAACCGTCGCTTGTGTCACCCGGATTGAGGCCGCCCTCGCCACCAACTGCCCGAGCGAGGATACTTCCCACAGCGGCACATGCTGAATTTCCAGAAAATTTCCGCCCAGTGCAAAGGCAAGAACCTCGCCGATTATTACACCGAGAACGCTTCCCCCGAGCCACAGCCGCAAGGCGTCAGTCCAGCCGGCCGGGACCTTGAATCCGGCGAATGGATCGCCCCCTATTATTGGGGACGAAAGGGCCAAGCGATCGGGCGGCCAGACATGCAACGAGCCGTTGCCGAGGCTCTCGGCGTCAATTACCGGCGGACAGCCACCAGGGAAGAGCTCATCAACCTCTTCGAGGCCAAGCGGGGGATAATGGCGCGGGTCCAAACACAGACGCCAAATCAGCGAGCCGGCGTGTTTGGCCGGCGGAATCCTTAAACAGGCAGAAGGGCGTGCTGTTGGGGCGCCTCATGGCGCAGCTGGATCCTCGACAGGACGGTCGAGGGATGAAATAGCAGCCAGACGTGCCTTTGTGGGGAATATAGAGCGTATCGACGGCACCTTCAGATGTTCCCTTCATGTTCGATGCGAAGACGCACGCCCTCCGCCCGTAATGGCGGAACGGCGGGTCTCTTGGGTATTGGATAGGCAAGGTAGCCACTGTAATGCTGAAGCGGTGAGCAAACGTGGCGACGAAATTTGCGCAAATTGCTAACTAACGGAGCACGGGCGGCGTTACCTCAGTTTGCGGACAGCACCACGGCTCAGCTGACTGGTGCAAGGCTTGCTCAGCCGCGTCTCCGAAAGGACATAAGTACTTGGTCGAACACTAGAAATCGAGTGGCATGTGCATATAAACCGAGAGGGCGCACAGCGGCACAGCGGGTGGCTCATACCACGTTTAACCAACGCTTGATAGTTGATCGAATACGCTCAATTGGCCACCTCCATCACATGAATCGAGTATCAAACAACAATCGTTAGGCCAGGCCTAGTAAGCATAAGTCGTGGCAGCAGGCGGTTGTCTTAATGGATTTTTTTTGGCACTGGGTGTCGTACTGCGTGCCGGAGAAACGTCTAAACGGGCATGTCGGCGAGCGCGCAGGAATCACGGCCGAACTCTTCTAATTCGGACTGTGCCGTCATTGTGCACTTCGATCGGCACCTTAACCTTGTGGTAATTGTGGCATAATGATTGCTTGCAGACAACAGATGCGACATTTTGGTGAACGCCGTTACGCTCGGCTCATTATGATGCGAACGATACTGAATGTACCGGTTCAGGTCCTTGCGTTTCATGAAGCTAAACGGATGCTGGACGAAACATTCGAGAATTGTCAAAATGACGAATGTGCAATCGTGGCGTTTGTGAACGCTCATGTCCTGAATATCGCCGCAAAGAATGCCGCCTTCCGCGAGCTCTTGCAACGGTCGATCACGTTAAATGATGGTGTCGGTGTCGACCTCGCAAGTCTGTTTCTGTTTGGCCAGCGGTTCCCTGAAAATCTTAACGGAACTGATTTTGTACCAAGATATTTTTCCGCTACGCAGAATTATTATCGAGTTTACTTTTTGGGCGCCAATCGTACCGTGGTAGAAAAGGCGGCTGCAACGTTTGTGAAGATTGCGCCGAGGCACAAAATCGCCGGTTACAGAGAAGGATACTTTCATCCGTGTGAAACGCCCAAAATAGTCACCGACATACGGAATTCTAAGGCCGACATTCTATTGGTTGCTATGGGCAATCCGGCGCAGGAATTCTGGTTGAAGGACAATTTGCCCGCCACAGGATGCCGCATTGGGTTCGGTGTGGGCGCGCTGTTTAATTTGCTGTCAGGCACGGTGCAGAGGGCACCTCCATGGATTCGCTCACTGAGCCTCGAATGGGTATTTCGCCTAAGTCAAGAACCCAAACGATTGGGCCGTCGGTACGTGTTGGGAAATCCGGTTTTCTTGGCAAGGGTTACCGCTCAACGGCTCTCGCGTGCCCGTATTTGTAGTGGACCGGACTGGATCAGCTCTCCATCAAGTTACAGTGATCGCAACGATGGCCACCGGGCACAAAGAGCTGCGGTACCTGAGTTCCAGAGCAAGCACCTTGCAAAGTGAGGTATTCTTGACGCAGTTCTGAGGCAACCGTATGATGTTTAATTGCCCCGATCCGGAAATCTAAAACGCAAGTTAGGCGCAGGAGGTGTTCCTTCAGTCGAGGTGACGATGCTCCAAATTGAAAAGTTTCGAATTGGCAAGCATGCCGAGGCATTTGGTTCTGAACCCCAATCGCCGCACACAGAGCTATGGACTGCTTTGGTTGGGCTCTTAAGGCGCCAGTCCTCAATTTTCATGATCGTGCCGCCATTGGCGCTTGTAATGGGCATGGTCTACATATTTGTTGCGCCTACGAAATATACTGCCCAGGCGGATTTTATCACTGACACCTATAAGATTCAGTCATTTAAGCTGCAATCGCTAGAACAACAGCCCGCTGCGGCCACTGCCGCCGCAGTTGATCCACTCGCCGTAGATACTCAAGTACAAATACTGAAATCTAGCGGTATCGCGCAAGCAGTCCTGAATGATCAGCATCTGATCGGCGATCCCGAATTCACAGGCGAGCGAGGAAGTCTATTTCCTCCTTTAATTAAAATGATTTCGAGGTTTTTTCTCACACCCAGGTCACCGTCCACATTGGATCTGAACAAAACCGCGTTGGACATATTCAAAAAGAATCTCACCATAGCACGAGAACCTGGCACGTACTTTCTCGAAATTTATTACACATCCGTCGACGCTAACCGCGCGGCGACCATCGCAAACGCCGTTGCCGATGCCTATGTCAACAGCTTTCTGGACGCGAAATATGAAGCCGCCCAGCATGCAGCGATATGGCTTCAGAAGAGGTCGGACGAATTGCGCGAACAGGCAGTTAATGCAGAACGAGCTGCCGTAGAATACCGAACTAAAAATAACATCGTAGATACGGGAGGTGCAGAAAAAAAACTCGTAAACCAGCAGCAACTGTCAGAGTTCACGACCGCACTGATTCAGGCTCAAGCACAGACAGCCGAGGCGAGGGCGCGCCTCGATCGTGCTAACAATATCATCGTTGCGCAAAGTCCAACAGACCGGAATATAGATCCTGCGACAGTAAGTGATTCATTGCACAATGACGTGATAACCAAGCTGCGGAACGAATATCTTGCTCTAGCAGAGAAAAAGTCGGAATGGGCCAAGCGATATGGGCACGGGCACCTGGCAGTGATCAATCTTGAAGAACAAATGAAAGACATAAGTGACTCAATTGAAAACGAACTCCGTCGTATTGTGGAGACTTATAAAAGTGAGTACGAAATTTCGAAATCCCGTGAAGACTCTGCGAGAAAGAGCTTATCAGAGATCGTGTTACAATCAAACGCGACGAGCGAGGCGCAAGTTACACTTCACACCCTGGATAGCAACGCTCAAACGTATCGAAACATCTATGAAAACCTCATGCAGCGGTATACAGAGTCGATACACGAACAAACATTTCCGCTCTCAGAAGCTCGACTAATTACGAGGGCGACGGTTCCCACAAAGCATAGCCAGCCAAACGTGCCCCTTGTTGTCGCCATTTCGGCGGTTGGCGGTTTGATGTTGGCTTTTTGGGTCAGCATTTTTCGTGACATGTCGGATCACGTATTCCGTGACGGAAGCCAGATCGAGGCTGCGCTTAAGGCGGAATGTATCGGAATTCTGCCGGCACTGAAACACATAGCGAAGCCATTTGACGCACCTGTTCATCTGTTACAAGGTTCACGACGGATCGCTCGTGGACGTAGCCTCCCCTGGCACGTAATAGATACACCTTTTTCACGTTTTTCTGAAGCCATTCGTTCGATAAAAATGGCGGCGGATCTCTTCGAATTAAGTAGATCCAATAAGATCGTTGGGATCACATCCTCTCTTCCGAATGAGGGCAAATCCACTCTGGCCACCGCTCTTGCATTGAGTTTAGCATCTGGACATGCGCAAGTTCTTTTAGTCGATTGTGATCTTCGTAACGCCTCACTGTCTCGAGACCTCGCGCCTAAAGCGAAAGCCGGGCTACTTGAAGTGTTGTCTGGTAGGGCACCTGTGGATGCGGTCGTCTGGAAAGACGCGTTACCGAATTTGAGCTTTCTTCCTGTTGTCATGAAGTCGCGGATAGCTCACACCGGCGAGATTCTGGGAGCGGTTAGGACGAAACAGATCTTCGAAAGCTTAAGGGAAAATTATGACTATGTGGTTGTGGATCTGTCGCCACTTGGGCCGGTGGCCGACGTCCGTGCGACAACAGCGTTTATCGATTCTTACATATATGTGATTGAATGGGGGCAGACCAACATCCAGATCGTCAAACATAGCCTGAAGTCGGCGGGCGGCGTGTACGAGAAATTGCTCGGGGTCGCCCTCAATAAAGCCAATGAAAGTTGGTTACAGCGATTCGAGATCTATCGCGGGCAATACAGGAACGGTGAATATGGTTACGTGGAATGAGGGCGCCCTATTGACCATTTGTCCAGAGCATTATGCCAGCAATGCGTAGCGTAAAGAAGCTTAGGCAGTTTTTCGTAGTGGCTTGCGACGCGCCCAAATCGCTTGCGGATCCGCCCGCACGATTTTCGAATCGGGGTCATGATTCTCCCCGGCTCGCGACACGAGAGAAGTCAGCGTCTCGAACGCGCCATCGCAAATTCGGAACTTGCTCTAAAAGCACCAAAAACAGGGCGAAAGCGTCAACCGTTCAATTAATCGATGTTAATAGGCAATGCAGCCATGCTCGCACGTAGATCTTCTCTTGAAGCCACCGCAATTAAGAAGTCCGGCATGGAAGTTGTTCATGTCGTGCGACAATACAAGCCAATGGTTGGAGGACTTGAGGATACGGTTTACAACCTATGCGTCAACTTGGTGAAACATCATGATATAAAGGTTCGCGTCATCACATTGGACAGGCTATTTTTGGCCCCCGACAAGAAGCTTCCACGACATGAATTTTTAGATGGGATCCCTGTCACGCGAATTAGCTATTTTGGATCCTCACGCTATCCAATAGCGCCCCAAGTATTGCGAGAAATTTGCACGGCATCCCTCGTACACGTTCACGCCATAGATTTTTTTTTCGACTACCTAGCATTGACCAGCTTGCTTCATCGCAAGCCGTTGGTGGCATCGACCCACGGAGGTTTTTTCCATACCAACTTTGCTTCCCGTTTGAAGAAATTCTATTTCCAGACAATGACACGTCTTTCAGGCCGATGTTACCGAGCCTTATGTGCGTCCAGCGAAAATGATGCTACTGCTTTCAGGCGTATCGCATCCACAAAGGTCGTGACAATTGAAAACGGCGTTGATGTCGATAAATGGCGCAACTGCGCAAGTTTAGCGCCTCTAAGGACCATGATTTTTGTCGGTCGCTGGTCAGAAAACAAGGTAGTCACTGTCCTCATTGACCTTATAGCAGCACTGAAGACACGAGGGGCCATTTGGTCGCTAATCATCGTTGGAATTCCGGATAAGGAGACAGAGACAAGCCTTAGGGCCTATGTGGAACAGTTGGATCTCACCCAACAAGTACGCCTGCGAGCAAGGCCAAACGAAGCCGAAATTGCCACATTGATTGGTGAGGCGAGTTATATCGCTTCTGCCTCACGTTACGAAGGCTTTGGCATTAGCATAATTGAGGGCATGTCGGCGGGGCTAATCCCATTGTTAAGCCCGATCCCGCCATTTCAGAAATTGCATAAGGAGCTAGGGTTGGGCGTTGTCATAGATGAATCAAACCTAGATCAGTCGGCGCGGAATATTGAACAAGCCCATGCAATTCTAGAGACATCGAGTGAGGATTTACGGGAGAGGTGCATGATCTGTGCCTCAAAATATGACTGGGCAAAAACCACCGACCAATTTGTCGAAGTTTATCGCAAGGCATTGGACAATGTATCAGATCGATGATCGCACGAGACCGAGAAATTCGAAATGAGGCGAGGCGCAAACATCGCGGCTCCCGTTGGGTTCGTGCTTTTTATGCTGAGCACTGCCGTCCGTCCCGCTGAATACGTGAAGACCTTCTATCACGGAATCAATTTGCCGGGGGCTACCTTTGGCTCTCAACACATACCGGGGGTTGACAAAAAGGACTATTCGTGGCCCACAGCCGCGGATGTGAAATTATATGCGGACATGGGAGCAAACATCGTGCGGGTCGCATTTCTATGGGAAAGGATGCAGCCTCAACTTTTTATGTCTCTCGAAAATTACGAAGTTACACGACTTGACGCTGTTGTAGCGGCGGCGGCCAAACTGCATGTTACAATTTTACTCGATGTCCATAATTATGGACTTTACAAAAAGCAACCGATCGGTTCCGAAGCCGTTCCCGTGACCGCGTTCACTGACCTGTGGGGGCGGTTGGCGGCACATTACAAAGGTGAGCCTTTTGTTGCGTTCGGACTAATGAACGAGCCCTATCAACATAAAGCAGACGAGTGGGCACAGATTGTTCAACAGGCCATAAATGAAATTCGCCATGAAGGCGCCAACCAGCTAATTCTTGTATCGGGGACGCACTGGTCGGGGGCACATAGCTGGATGGCTAAGGATGGCACACTTTCGAATGCCGAAGCGTTGGCCGATCTTACGGATCCCGAAAACAATTTCGCTTTTGAGGCACATCAGTATTTCGATGTGGATTCATCCGGTACGCACCCGGAATGCGTTAGCGATGACATCGGCGAACAAAGACTTTCAGCGATGACGGCTTGGCTGCGGCAGAACGATAAAAGGGGGTTTTTGGGTGAATTCGGGGCTTCTAAGGATCCCGTATGTGTGGAGGCGTTGAGGCGAGGTTTGAAATATTTGGTCGATAACAAGGATGTTTGGTATGGATGGACCTATTGGGCGGCGGCAGCGTGGTTTGGCAACTACATGTTCAACATTTATCCACCAGATCCGAAGCGCTTCCCGCAAGTTGAAATTTTAACCGATGCCATGCGCGGCTTCGAGAATTAGCGACTATATTGCGAAACGGCCGATTGTGTTGATGCTGGAAGTGCTGAGCTCTAGGTGCGAAGGCCTAACGTCTGCTAACAAATCCGCATGCGCACTGCCAAGGCTCGCTCATTTAGTTCAACCAGGCGATTACCCCGTGTGGTGAGGAGTGGCAATGAGCGGAAGCACGCTTCTTGCAAGAAAGGACTTTGGTTCCATCAGTACTGCGCCCCCGCGCATGCCGATTTTTTTGCTCTACGGTGGCGTGTTTTACAACTCTGTCCTCGCAATCGTGAACGCACATGTCGCGCAATTCGGACAAGGCGTAGTTATGGGGGCCGAAGCTCTTATCCTAGTTGCGGCCGTGGCATATCTTTCTCGCCGGTTGGAAGCGATGAGAGAACACATCCTTCTAATAGGTGCCCCAGTCTTAGTCTATACGTTATTGTTCATATGGGTGTCCGTGGCAAACGAAAGTTTTTATCTAAAATCATTGCGGGACATCTTCATCATTTTCATTTTTTATCTACTCGGCACGCAATGTTCGTCAGGGCAGCTGATCCGCGCATTTCGCCTCATCACATTGGTGACGATAGCGGTGCTGCTAGTTGAAGGATTTGCTGTTGAACTCTATGCAGGAATTTTCAAGCCTGCACTCTATTATGCCAACACGCGGGGGATCGAGAAAGCGGCTGTCGATTCGACGGGGCTGTTCCGCAATGCCTTTGTCTTCGAAGGACGCTTTTCTTATGGATTGTTTGGCCAGAGGCGGCTGTCATCGATTTTTCTGGAGCAGGTATCCTTAGCGAATTACGCGATCGTTTTATCGATCTTCGTGATGACTTTTTGGACAAGGTTAGGCGCTTGGGACAAATCACTCTTTGTCGGCGCGATCGCCATCATGATTATGTCCACAAGCAGCAGGATGGGCACCTTTATGTGCCTCCTGATGCCGTTGGGTTATGTTATATTTCCTTTTTTGCCGAGGTATAGCTTTCTGTTTGTCATGCCTTTGGTGCTGATTGGCTCATTTTTGTTTTTCTACAATCCGTATGCTCCCGTTCGGCTGGCCGCGGACGATTTTAACGGACGTGTCGAACATACGGTCACCATGCTTGCTGCGATGGACCTCCTGGATCTGTTGGCTGGGAATATCGGCCAGATGGATCAGGCGCCGGACAGCGGTTATGCCTATTTTGTTTACTCCCAGACGATCTTTGGTCTTATCTACTTCTGGTATTTTTTGGCGACAATCTTTCCCAGTCATACGGACGTTGAAAAAAGATTTGCGATGGGTGCAAGCTTGTTTATCAGTACCAGCCTTCTCGTTGCCGCGTCTATTTTTACGACCAAGGTCAGCGCTCCCCTGTCGCTTGTAGCTGGCTATCTCGCTTCAGAATGCCAACGAAACGAAGCATTGCGGCTTGCGCGGGAAGGTTCATACTAGTGTATAGTCATCTGATGTTGCCGCCGCAATTTATAGAAGTTATGCTTCTCATGCGCCGCGGCGCGAGAACTGCATCAATTTTGAAACCGGCTCTTTTTGGTCAGCTTTACCCGGAGACTGCGAGATGAGCAACTATATCCTGCGACGACTCTTTCTGAAACTATAGAGTGAAAGTTTCATGTGACCTCATTATCCGGCAGCAATATGCCAACACAGCTTAAAACTTCCGTCCTCAAGAGGCTTACGCAAGTAGCCGGAACGAACGCGATGGCCATCCCGTCCCTGAAGATCGCGAACATGGGGCTGCGAGGCTTGGGAATTAACGTCTCCGGCGACCCAGCACTCAGCGCGGAAAGTTGGTTTCTGGAGAAACTGTTTACTGCATCCAAAAACCTACTTTGCGCAGATGTTGGAGCCAATGTTGGTGAATATAGCGCAATCCTCGTGCGGCAAGGAGCTGGTCGCGTTTTGAAGCGAGTTCCGAAACCTTCAAAGTCCTGAGGAGTCGCTTAAATGAAAGCGCCACGGTCGAATGCATCAATTCCGCAGTTGGGGAAGCTGACGGTACGACCAGCTTTTTTATGCCAAATAGCAAAGCCGATGCGGTTTTAGCCTCTCGTGACGCTTCAATTACATCGATACCAGCAGACAACGTTGTTCAGGTTACGATCCCGCTGATTAAATTGGATACCTTCGTCGCTCAAAGGAAGATGAAAATAGACTTTATAAAGATCGACGTGGAAGGTTTTGAGGCTGAAGTTCTAGCTGACGCTAGCGAGACGATCAAAATAGATAGACCGATTGTTCAGTTTGAATTTGGCCACCATCACTTACTGCGGCGTCAGAACATGATGGATTTTGACTCTTTGCTTGAAGGATATCGGCTTTTTCGGCTTGCCTCTACATCAATGCGCGAAATTGAAGACCCAAGTCATTATCTATCGAATATTTATTCGAACCAAAACATTGTCGCCATCGATCGTTCCCGGCAAGCGGACGAAAGGAGAAGTGTAGCCGCCTTTCGGAAACCAAAGCATTATAAACACGAAGTAAGTTAATTCCCGATGAAATCCATCACCTAGAGATAGCTGTTGGAACAAAGATGAGGGAACTAGTACGCAGAGATCCCTAATGATACAAAGGTTTGGAAAAATCGTGCTTGTTTCCGTCATCATACCGGCATACAACGCCAGCAGATTTCTTCGACAAACGCTTGAATCTGTTGTTCGACAGACGCACCGAGATCTGGAAATCATAGTCGTCGACGATGGATCGACCGACAACACAGTAAGGATAGTGGAGGGGATTCAGAAACAGGACCCGAGGGTTGCCTTGTATCGGCAAGTCAATCAGGGCGCAGCCGTGGCAAGGAATCTTGGTATCGAAAAATCCAAAGGGAATTTTATCGCCTTTCTGGACGCCGACGATTTGTGGCACCCGACAAAGATCCAAAAGCAGCACGATCTTCTTCTTGCTTTGCCTCAGGACGTGGGCCTTGTCTATTCCTATTGCCGAATGATCGACGTGGACAGCTATATTCAAGGATACACGGGAGCCAACATTTTCAAGCGAGGTTGGGCTTTCCATGCTCTTCTGGTCAGCAACTTTGTTGGCAATGGCAGCACAGCAATGGTCAGACGCAAATGCTTGCCTGAGCAGAATCAGTTCGACCTTGAACAGCGGGGCAATGAAGACTTTTTGTTTTATCTGTGTATGGCGGCAAAATTTAAAGTTGATGTTGTACCGGAATTCCTTGTTGGCTATCGATGGAATACCTCCCAGAACAATTCCGCAAATCTAGACCGACAAACTCGTTCATATCGACAGATGATGAAAAAACTCTCTTACATGTATCCGAATATTCCGAAGCGGACTTTGCGATGGAGCAAAGCTGCCTTCTATCTAAGTCACGCTCAGGTGCTTTTCAAAAAAGGAGAATATAACGCGGCGGCATATTATCTTTTGACTGAGGTTGTAGTGGTCCCATCCTTTATATTTGCTCCGCCCCTTCGACGTTCGGCGACCTTAGCTGTTAAGGCAGCCTATCGAACGATTTGTAGAGTCCCCAGTGAAAGAAGACAATTTCTCGACGTAGACCCCAGGGTTGCATAGAGGCGCTTTGCTAGATTATTTGCCAGTGGCGGTCAGAACTTCTTCAAAAAATGCAACAAGTTTGCGCCCATTCTCATTTTGATCGAACTTTCCGGAATTCACCTTCGCGTAGTTTCCCCATGTCACAAGTTGTGTTGGGCTTTCAAGAACTGATTTAATTGCGGCCTTCCACGAGCCAAAATCGTTCGCAGTAATTAGCAGACCACTTTTCTCATGGTCGATGAGTTCGGGAATACCACCTATGTCGCTTCCTAGCACAGGAAGGCCAAGCTCCAAAGCATGGTGGATGATTCCGGGCGAATTCTCAGGCCAAATCGATGGAACGCACAATGCATCACTTCGCATTATATAATTGCTGACTTGTTCCTGGGGCACATGTCCTGCGAAATGACACCATTCATAATGCGCAAAGCGAACACCCAGAGCTTTCGTCTGCGCACCGTCACCCAAAAGGTCGATCGTAAATTTATATATTTGGGAGAGGTCCTCGAGGACGGAGAGAAGTAGCTCGACGCCCTTGGATTTGTCTAAACGTCCGACGAAAAGAAAGCGGACATGATCAGCTTTGGTGCGCTTTGCGGCTGGACTGGGATAAACGTTTGCATTGAAAATGGACGAGGTTTTGTATTTTTCTAAAGGTAGGAGAGAAGCAGCCCTGGCAAGATTCGCTCGTGACGGCGAGCAGAACCCAAGGAAGGGAATGCTTGCAACGTTGGAAAATCTGATGTGGCTGACAAGACGGCATTTGAGACATTGCTTAAAACATGTTTTACCACTTTTAAACATGCCGCCCCATAGGCAGGCAAGACTTAGGTCATGAAGAAAGTAAATGGTCGGGACTTTGCGCCGGCCGATTTCGCGCAACGAATTATATCCTAACCCAGTGACGACGTGGATATTAACGCAGTCCGGTTTGAACGAGTCAAGAACGGACGCCATAAGGTTCCGGTTCCTGGGATCGAAATGGTCCTGTAGATACCACAGGGGCTTTTGCCATATTGAAGCCTTTACATGGTTCCAAAAAGTATAGGGGCGTGGAAATCGTAACCGCCAGACTCGCAAACCTTCGACAATTTCGCCGCGCAGTTCTGGTTCGTGCTTATCCGCTGCGGTGATAATACCGACCTCGTGCCCTTCTTTGACGAGCCACCTGGATAAATTTATCGCCGAGATTTCCCCCCCACCATAGGAATGGGGAGGAAATGTTGATAGAACCGTTAGAACTCTCAAAGGCTTTCACTCACGACACTTGACTTAGCGACATCCAACCAACAGTGAAGGCTGCGTTGTTTTGGGGCGATAACTTAGTCGCATGCGCGGCTTAAGTAAAACCGTATAAATTGACCACGAATATGACGTTACGCAGAAAAATGGCGCATGGCGCGATGTGGTCTCTGGTCGAAAGAGCCGGAAACCAGGGAATTTCGTTCCTCATATTCATGTTGGTGGCGCGGCTGATTGGTCCGAAAGAGTATGGGCTTGCAAATATTTGTTTTGTGTTTTTTTCACTCGCGAATCTCGTAATCCTAGGGCTCGTCGATGGAATCGTGAGTCTTCAGATCAAGGATGCACGACGCCTTTCGACCATGTTCTGGTGCGTAATGGGTGTCGGAGGAGCGCTAACGCTTATATGTGTGGCGGGGGCGGGATGGATCGCCACTTTGATGAGCGAACCGCGTCTTACACCTTTATTACGATGGTTTTCGGTAGTTTTTCTATGCCTGTCTGCCTCGGTAGTTCCCAACAAGCTGATTTACGCGGCCCTTGATTTCAAGACCTTTGCCATACGCACGCTTACAGCTTCCATAACAAGTGGGATCGTTGGTGTTTTTCTGGCTTTTCGGGGGGCCGGCGCTTACGCCATCGTCGCACAGCAAATTACGCTTTACTTTGTCATGAATATAGTTGTCTGGCGCAATATTGTGTGGCGCCCCGCCTTAGTCTTCGACATCTCAACAGTAGGCTCGAGTTTGCTGCCGGGTTTCAAAATTATGGGTGCCGACAGCGTCGCCTTTATTGATGACCAAATCCCACGGCTTTTGGTCGGTGGCGTTCTTGGACCCATCGCTCTTGGATTTTATGGTTTCGTTACGCGTATTCGCTATGCCTTACAGGAAGTTTCGGTTCATCCTTCTCTGAGCGTTTTGTATCCATCTTTTTCAAAGATCAAGGACGATCTCGAAGAGCAAAAAGTCATTTTGGAACACGCCGTCGCCTTCATGGGCTTTCTGATTTTTCCCGCTCTGGCACTAGTTATCTATACGGCGCCGCTATATGTGCCGATTTTGTTTAGCTCAGCATGGCTGCCTGCTGTTCCCGTTTTGCAAATCCTTATGTGCGGAAGTGCGATGGCGCCTATTCTCATCACAATACGAGAATCTCTTCGCGCCCATAACCGTATCGGCTCTTATCTAAACGTGCAGATGCCTATAGTTGGCCTTTCGCTAGGCCTGACCGGTTTTTTGGTGCCGCGAGGCCTAGTGGCTGTGTCTATAGGCGTCGTGTTTTGCGCCTTATGTTCTGTACCCGTGCATGTCTTGTTTTTTAAGCGATGGCTTGGTATTAGCCTTTGGTTATCAATAGCGCGTTTAGCCAAACCGCTATCCGCGATTGCAGTGATGTTGATGACTATGTACCTATACGAGAATTCACCATTGTACCCAGCGAATGTGTGGGGACAACTAATTTCGTCGTGCGCCCTCGGTGCTGCCGTTTATTTGGCTGTGTGTTTTTTGGTGCAGTACCAGCAGATGTTAAAGATTGCCTCGTTTGTGAGGAAACTTCGATAAATCCGCTGGTAGCTAATGGTGTCCGTGCTTGATCGAAACCTTGCGGATTTGATGCGCAGCATCGAACGAGGGCTCTGGCTTGTCCATCGTCAAATTTTTGGGACAGGCAGCGGGTGAAGTTGAGAGACTCAGGCTCATCTCAGTTGTTATGGTAAGCCGCTTGCTGCGGGTGCTGCAAGCCGCTTTTGGCAGTCTGTCGTTTGATCCTTTAACGTTCGATCAGAATGGTCCGGCCCCGAAGTAGACCTCGGCGGGTGTCATGTTGCCGATACCCTCATGATACCACAGGTTATTGTAATCGGCGACGAAGGCCTCGATCTGGGCTTCGAGATCGCCGGGCAGGTAGTAATTCTCCAATAGGATGCGGTTCTTGAGTGTCTGGTGCCAGCGCTCGATCTTGCCTTGGGTCATCGGATGGTGAGGCGCGCCACGGATATGGGCCATGTTCTGGCCATCAAGCCATTTCGCCAGATCTGCCGCGATGTAGTTGGAGCCGTAGGTGAGGCCAAGGAGCCAGCGGTGCGCGCTGCCCTCAAGCAGCAAGGGCGCGCCGCCCAAGGCGGCCACGGCCGGTCAAGGCATCTCTAGAATGTGTGAGTTCGAAACCCATTCCCGAGAGATCGGCCATGACCAATCGGGACCCTATACCTTCTGATGCCGTGCTGGTAGCCCTTGATATAGCCAAGGTTCGCAATGAAGTTTTGATTGAGGCATCCCATCATAGGCGGCGGCGGCGTCTATCTGTTCTTAATACGTGTGCCAAGCACGACCGTTTGATCGAGGTTCTGCGAGCCTATGGCAGGCCTCTCGCTCGCGGAAAGCCTGTGGTCAGTCTCACCGAGGTTTTCCGCCGAGCCACCCAAAACGCAATCGTCCAAAGCGCCCATAAGATCAACTGCGGACAGATCCCTGATCTCACGGCGTCGCGGGATAGGACGGATTTTTATTTTCGTCTCGGCGTCCGAGCCCGATATTGCGGTCACCCGGCTCATTGAGCTTGTCAAGGATCGCATTCCTCGCCGCTTCGGTTTCGATCCGGTGCGCGATATTCAGGTGCTCTGCCCCATGAACCGTGGCGGGCTTGGCGCCCGTTCATTGAATATCGAGCTGCAGCGCGCTCTCAATCCGGGAGGCCAAAGATTGAGAAATTCGCGACGACCTACGCAGTCGGCGACAAAGTCATGCAGATCGAGAATGATTATGACAAGGAGGTCTACAAAGGGATACTGGCTACATCGACGCGATCGATCTCGAGCTTCACGAGGTCAAGATCCTGTTCGACGGTGGGCTCATTACCTACGGCTCCGGCGAACTCGATCAGATCGCTCTCGCCTGTGCGACGACGATTCACAAATCACAAGGCTCGGAATATCCTGTGGTGATCATCCCGGTCACCACACAGCACTACACGATGCTGCAATGCAATTTGCTTGATACCGGGGTTACCCGAGGCAAGCGGCTTGTCATCCTACTCGGCCAGAAGAAGGCCGTCGCGATCGCGATCAAGAACGTCTCGGGCCAGCGGCGCTGGTCGAAACTGCGGGAATGGCTGGGCCCGGTCTGACTGGGCGCGCCACGCATCATCAGCATCGCGTCAGCCGCGCACTAGCGTCAGTTTGCTTCTCGATGGTGCGCACATAGCGAAGAGATCGAAGCAGATGGCCTCCAGGGTTGCAATATCGCTTTTAGAGGTGCGAACTGGCGCCGCCTAAGCACGCCTTCGTCCCAGCCAATAACCCGCGCAATGGTTTCATTCCCTCCCGAATCGGCGAAGAAAGCAGCGGTTCCCCCAATCGCTATTGCGGCTCGGCGTGGTCGGCGTGAGCCGGCGGATTCCCTGGCTTGGGAGCCTCCTGTTGCCTATAGGCGTGCCAGCTTTGGTTGATGAGATAGGCGTGAATCGTTTCGACGTCCTTTTCGCTCAGAATGTCGGCGAAGCTCTCCATGCCTCTTGAAGCGAAGGCGCCGCCGAGCACGATGTCCTTAAATCCGTCATGCATCTCCGGCGACATCTTACGCAGATCGGCCGTAATATTTGGCCCAAGGGTGTGGCAGCGCGAGCACTGCTCGATGAATTTGGTCTCCCCGGCCTCAATTTCGGCGGGGCTAGCCTTATCTGCGGGCGGCTCCGGGAATGGCTCGTCGTAGCGCGCCTTAGGTTTCGGCACGTCGCCGCCATCGAGCGTGAAGGCGATGATCCGGTTTGCGTTCTCGTATTTGAGAGCAGCGCTCGTGGGCGGGATTGGTCCGACGCCTATGCCCGTTCCACCGTAACCAACTTGGACAGCGACATACTGCACGCCACCGACAGCGTAAGTGACCGGCGCTGCCATAATGTGACTCCCGGTCTGAATTACCTTGAGAACCTTGCCCGTGTCGGCAGCGTAGACCCAGAGCTCGCCATTGCCGCGGCCCTGAAACACGAGATTGCCGGCGGTGCTTATCACCCCGCCGTCATATCCGCGCACGCCGGACGTTGTCTCATGTTCCCAGACCGTTTTTTGTATGCGTGGGTCCCAGGCCCTGATGAATTCCCGCAGCAGCTTGACCTTGCGCGTTGTCTCGAGCTTCTTGCGGCCGGGCAGCGGTCCGTAATAGGGCTTCAATGCCGCCGCATCGTAAGTTTTGTCTGGAAAAACACCGATCGACGTGAAGAAGCTGTTGATGAATTTGATCCGCCCGCCGTTGTGCAGCAGATCGACCCAGACGCTGGGCGCATCGATGGCCGGAATATAGACGAGACCCGTCTTCGGGCTGAAGGACATGGGCTGCCAGCTGTGCCCGCCGGCCCAGGATGGATAGACGATCTTCGGCCCGGAATACCAATTGGCCCCCTTGGTAACACGAGGCCGCGCGGTCTTCATGTCGATGCCCGAGGCCCAGTTCACGAAGGTGAAGTTGTTGGCCAAGATCAATTTGCCCGTTCGCCGGTCGAGGACATAGAAGAAGCCGTTCTTGTTCGCCTGCATGATGACCGGGCGCGTCGCGCCGCCAATCTCGAGATCCGCCAGAACGAGCTTCTGGCAGGCATCGAAATCCCAGCGGTCCGCTGGTGTCGTCTGATAGTACCAGTCGAGGCGGCCTGTATCCGCATTCAGCGCGATAACGGAATCGGTGAAGAGTGCGTCCTTAGACTTCCCGCCTATTAGCCTCTCGTCATAAGGCGCCGGATTAGCCGTCCCGAAGAAGATGAGCTTTAAATCTGCGTCATAGGCGAAGCCGTCCCATACGGTCCCGCCGCCTTTGTATTCGGGCGATCGATGGTGGCTCCACGTCTTTGCCGCGAGAGCCATGGCCTTATCCTCCGCCTTCTGTCCCGGCCTGCCCGGCACGGTGTAAAAGCGCCATGCGAGCCTGCCTGTCTGCACATCATAGGCCGAGACATAACCGCGCACGCCGCCCTTATCCATGTCAGCGCCGCTGTTGCCAATCACCGCTAGATCACCGGCGATGTAGACTGCGCCGGTGCTGGAATAGGGAAGTTTGTGGTCTATGATCGTATCCGCGTTCCAGAGCTCCTTGCCTGTCGCGGCGTCGAGGGCATGAAGGCGGCCATCGACAGAGGCAACGAAGACCTTTCCTTTCCAGACCGCCACACCGCGATTGACGAGGTCGCAGCAAGGATTACGCGCTGCACGCGGATCGGACCTGGGGTCGAACTTCCAAAGCTCCTTCCCGGTTGCCGCATCGAGCGCGTAGACGTAGCCCCAGGTCCCCGACGTGTACATCGTGCCATCGACTACGATCGGCGTCGCTTCCTGACCCCGCGCCGTGCCTAGATCATAGTCCCAAGCGAATCCAAGCCGGCTCACGTTGCCGACGCCTATGTTCGCCAAGGGTGAGTAGTAGGTCTGATTCTGGTCGCGCCCAAGGGTAAACCAGTTCTGCGGCTCCGAATCCGCCGCCCTCAGCCGCGCCAGATCGACATCGCCGGCGTGCAAGGATTGCGGCACCAGGATAAGCGCTAGCGCCGATAACAGCGCTGCCGGCAGGAAGATGGTTCTCGAATTGCTTCCTTGCATGGTTTTTCCGTTTCGTGCCGGCCAAAAAATGGAAACCAAGTCTCAATCGCTTTGCCGAAACGCATCCATGATTCGTGTCAAGGCCCGCCCGATCTTGCGTGGTTAAAGAAACCGTAGGGGAGCGCCTAAACCTTGGGGCCACACAGAATGCGAAGTAATCCAGTACGACGGAACGGGCCTTCAATGAGCCACCGAGTTTAGTGCGGGTCAAGGAGTCCGTTGAACGCTTGGGGAAGTGGACTGCTCATCTCCCTAAGGTCAGCGCGTGACACAATAGGCCGAAATCCTTATGAGTCGACATAATCCCATTTTCGAAACTTGTTAGCTTCCGGTAAGTTTGAACCTATCAAAACCATGGGCTCGGGCGCGAAAGCACGCGCTGCCCCGCATCTCTGAATAACGCGCTGAAGATCAATATCCACGAGAGATCTACGCGTGGCGGCGGGTGCTGGCGGAACAGCGTGAAATCCCTTTGATCAAGCAGGCGGCCATGAAAGCTGCCGGCAAGCTCCTTTCAAGCCCAGCCACTTATCGCGCTGCGCTCTCAGCCACCAATATGGCGCTAGCTCATCTGCTGCGGTTCATCACATACAACCCTCTCAACGCCTGGGGGAGGCGACGCAAGATGCCGCACGCGCTGCCGAAGACCTTTCATAGCTGGTATCAGGCAAATCGCGGAGGAAAAAGTGAGCAGCCGTGACGATATCCTAGCCTCGGTCCGAGCCAACTTGCCCAAAGCGGACAGGCCAGTCTCTTGCGCAAAGAGCAGCAGAAATGGCTGGTTCATTGCTTTAGCCGAGACAGCCGCACGCGATCCACTTGTCGGCGCGTTCGCCCTTATGACCCCATAACGATATTGTTCCCTATCTGCCCCTTTATTTGACAGGCGCACCGCTGCGTGACGTCATAGCAGCCACATTGAAGATTGCTTGGTGGTTTTGGGCGGCTTGGTTTTTCCGGCAAGACTGAGGAGAGGGTTCTCTGAGCGGATACGTAAGCTTTTCGAACTCGAGAAAGCGGACTGAGAAGACATAATGGCCGGCCAGCGCTGCCCCTGGAAATTTTATTGAAGAGGCGCTCCGAGCGAACCGGTAGCCAAGGCGAGAGTGGCGGCCGCGGACAAGGCTGTACTGTAGGCGTCGGTCGAGGCGTTTCTTGCTTGCAGAAGCTGGCTTTCGGCCACTGTGGCGTCAGTGATCGATCCGACACCGCTGCGATAGGATGTTAGCGCGGCATCAAATGTCGTCTTAGCGGCGGACGCTACGGCGATGGCAGCCGTGTGGGCCGAAAGGCTAGTGCGCAACCCATTGTTAGCCAACACGATCTCGCGAACGACCTCGTCCCGCGTCCGAGAGAGCGCCAAGCCGGCATTATCCGACTTAGCCTGAGCTTGCTCTAAAATTGCAGCACGGGTTCCTGCATCGTAGACCGGAACCGCAACGCCTGCGAACGCGGTTGCCCCGAAGTTTTTTCCGGAAAGGTTATAAATCGGTGATACATTTCCGACTGCTGGAATCCCGGAAACACTCAGGGCCCCATTGTTGTAGGATCCGGTGCCGGAGATAAACACTTTTGGCAAAAACTCAGCCTCCACGGCGCGCACATTGGCGAGGCTTGCCTTTTGAGCCGCATATGCGGCCAGAACATCCGGCCGCCGAGCGAGTGCGATGGATATGATTTTTTCGACAGAGCCTTCCATCTCAGGTGATAATTTCCGGTCCGAAACATCCGCGATCTTAATTTGTGTCAGCGGCGAGATTCCTATGGCGGAGATTAGGGTCAAATAGCCATTTTGAGCTGCCCCGCGAGCTTGGATCTTGACGAGCCGGGCCTGGGCTACGGCTTGATGAGCCTGCGCTACCTCAACGACGGTTCCAATTCCACGTTTCATTCGGTCTTCGGCGGCGGCTTCGACCGATTCTGCATTCTTCAGCGATTGCACGGCGTTGCCGACCCGCGCATGTGCCGCCGCATGAGTGTAGAATGCCAAACTAACATCATAAATGAGCTTCTGATGAGCACCAGTGAAACCAATATTCGAGATGACTGACGCTTGATTCGCTGCCTCCACGATCGCATCGCGTTCGCCGAAGTCGAAGAGAAGCCATTCGAAGGACACCAGGGAAATTGTCCCATGCAATTGGTTTGTGATTGTGGTTCCAAGCGGTCCGGCGATCTGAGCGAGTTGATAACCCCCAATCGCGGCAGCGGTGAGCCTAGGCAAATAGGTGCTTTTCGCTATGCCTGCGGCCAATGCCACTTCTCGTGCTTTGTTCCAAGCGGTGCGCGTTAAGGGATTGTTGGATTGCGCGATGTCAATCAGCTCTGCTAACGAATAGGTATGTTTGGGATCGAGCTCATAAGCAGACGGAAGGCCCGCAAGCTCGGAATTCCCTGGAAGGGTGTAAGTTGCGCCAATGGTTTGCTCAGGTGTTGCCTTCTCCCCGGGAATAATTTCGCCAGTCGCGGTCGTCGCGGGGACCCAAGGGCGATCCGGCTGATCTGGCGCCATCTCGATCGAAGAAGTAGCACAGCCCAGAAGTGAAGCCGATAGATTCGTAAGCAGAATGGAGCAGCTAAGTTGGCGAATACCCCATTTTCTGATTGCTTTCACATTTGAGACCCAGCGCATCTTCTAGATTATCCAGGTGTCCGACGATCGCATCGTGGAAGGGCAAATGGGCCAATTCAAGGTTTGCCTTTGGAACCTCGTTGGGGCCAATGATGCCTTGGTGGGCGGATGTGGAAGGCTCCATTGGGTTGTCGAGGCTGTGAGCTAGCCTCGACAGGCGATTTTTTAATTCCTCCGCCAAGGGCGGGTCTTTGTAACCGGTCAAGAAGAGAGGGCCAAAGAGGCTGCCAACCTCGTCTGCTGCTCGGCGGCGAATTCTCAGCCAGCTCTGGGCAGGACGAATGGACGGTGGTTCATACTGAGCAAGATCGAGGTCCCGCTCGATCCCTGCCAGCAATTCCTGCGCCTCCGACCCTTTCGAGCAACGCATTGGCCTGCTCGCCTCCATCAGCAAATCGCTCAGACGCCGCAGGAGCATGGCCATTGCGAGATCGACGCGTTTTCCGACGCTCACTGGCCAGACGTTCGTGAAGATAACAAAAACTACGACGTTGCCAAGCAAAATGCCGATCACGCGGTCCCTTGCAATTGTCATATCGAAAGAAGGCCCCGAGCCTTGAATAACGGAAAGGAAGAATGCAAAGGCAATCTGGAAGCCCGCATAGGAGATTCGTGGACTACCGGCCGCGATCCATGCGGAGGCAAGCGCGCCAAGAAATACAATGACCAGCAAAGCCCCAATCGACGTAACAGATGGGATTAGATAAACGATTGCCGCGATCCCAGCCGCGGCCCCGGCTAGGCAGCCTAGAATGCGTAGGGTGAGTTTTTCTACGGTTTCGCCGGTGGTGCCGAGAGAAACGATGTAGCACGTTATGAAGCAGGTATGGATGGCCGGCCAATCAAGCAGCAAATAGAGAATGTAGCAAAACATCGCCGCCGCGGTCGTCTTCAGCGCATAATGGGCGTGCTCGGAATTGGTAAAAGCGTCAGGCAGAAAGAGACCGCCGGCTTTCTTCGTGGATTCGCGGTGCGGCGTGGTGGAACCGGAGGTCTGCGCGTTGGAGTCAATTGACGCGAATAAGGAGAGTGTTTGAGTTACTCTGACAAGAACCTCGGCGGCGCGTGGCGGGAGCAATGGTTCACCGTCGCAGAGTCCCTCGAAGCTAATATCGACCGGATACGCGCCGTTCTCAAAAATCTGCGCCATGGCGCCCAACGTCGAGGACAGCCGCTCGCGCAATGGCGCAGGAAAGGCTGCATCAGGGTCGCGATCCATGACGTCGGTCAGCGCAAGAAGTTCGAAGCTCGACTTCGCGGCCTGGCGAAGCGCTTCTATGTGCTCAGGAGCTGCACTTTTCTCGACGAGAGCGAACTTCAACCACTTCTCCAACTCTCCATTCCCCTCGCGCAGGCCTTCGGTGAATTCGCGCCGTATATCCTCGTTTGGGCTATGCAGCATGGCGGCCGCAAGCCGCAGGCGCCGGGCGAGCGCCTGTTCGGCAAAGAGGCGGGGAGGCGGTGCTAGCAGCAGGTTCACACAAATCGACACTGCTGCGGGAATCCCGACGAAAAGCCATGCGTAGAGAAGGGCGCGGGTCGCAATCTCCCCGCCATGTACGCTCCCGAGCAAATCAAGCGCATAGCCGATGATCAATGCCACAGTTCCACCGATCGGTCGTAGCTTGCTCGCTGAGGCGAGGAAAAGAAGGCCGAATGAGATCGCCGCTATACTAGCCACGCGCCAGACGGGCTGATCCACGACAAATATTGCGAGAAGAAGGACACTTGTGAGGGTTAGCGAGAACACGATCAGCAACGCGGCATTTACGATTATGCTGGTCCCACGATCCGGCTTATTGAGGAAGAAGACAACATACACCGTGAGAGCCGGCTCTGGCGTTTGGTAGATTTCTACGACCAGCGTCGTCAGCGCGCTGATGAGCGCCAATCTTGCAGCGAAGTTTAGCCGCCCAGGAAATGGCCGGAGAAGGCGCAGGAGCTCAACAAGGCGCCCCTCGCGAAATTCAAAAGCAGGACTCACCATGCTTGATTTGGACCACTGCGCTTGCGCCAAGCCTCATCAGCTGTTCCGGCGGTCTCTCGAGTCGGATGCGCACAGGGAAGCGCTGCGCAATCCGCACCCAATTCATTGACCTCTGCACATAGGGCACCGAACGTGGAAGATTGACGCGTTCTTCGTCCAACACGCCCCATCCAATACTTTCGACGACACCTTTGATTGGCTGGTTGCGGTCGATCATCGAATATACGGTCGCGCAGTCCCCGGCTGCGATCGCGTGCAGATCCGTTTCCCGGAAATTGCCAACGGCGAACCATTCTTCCGTATTGATTAAGGTGAATAGAGCCTGGGAGGGGACAACCATCTCGCCCGATAAAACAGTCAAGCCGACGACGCGTCCGTCATGCCACGCCCGCACAACCGTGTCGTCGAGGGCCCGCTTGGCGATCGCCAGCGCCGCCTGACGAGCCTGAATGGCAGCCGTGGCCGCGTCCTCGGTTCCCACAGCTGAAAGTGCGGCGCTCTCTTGGTGCCGGGCTTGCTGAAGAGACGTCGTCGCGTCACGCTGCGCCGTCTGAGCTTGGTCGAATTGTTGCGCCGGGACATAGGCCTTTGCAACAAGCGGCCGAAGCCTGTCAACAGTACGCGTCGCAAGCTCAAGGTTCGTCTGCGCCCGCTTGATCTGCTCACTTGCGATTGTCGCGTTGGATTTATCGGTCGAGATGGTTCGCCGGCGGGAGTCAAGCGCACCTTTGGCGACCCCCAATTCAGCTTCAGCCTGCTCGACAGCCAGGCGATGGGGCTCTGGATCAATGCGAAAGAGGAGATCTCCCTTCGACACCTTGGCATTCTCGGCAACCGGCAGTTCGATAATTCTCCCGCCGACCGCCGAAGCGACGTGAACGACATCGGCGTCTATGGTGGCGTCATCCGTGGAAGGATGGATTGAGATTTGCCGCTCGGTGTAGAGTCCCGCCGCGATACCGATAGCGATGATCGCAAGGGAGATTATCTTCATGTAAGGCGGGCGACGCCGGGCGGTGGCTGATTTCATATTCGCTATCCGAACCAGACGAGCCAAGTCAGTATTGCGGCGAAAAGACCGGCCGACGAGCACACAAAGAGTTGGTAGGGAAGGACGCTATTTAGTCCTGTCGCGACAAAGATGCCGCGGGTGGCGAACGCCCCGAGGATTCCTATGAGTGCACATAACATCCACGCGGGGAAGTATGCACCAAAGAGCACAAAGGACGGGGCTCGACTTGCACATCCCGTCAAAGCCATGAATGCGATGAGAATTGATATCCGGAATTCGCGTGCCCTCCGCTTGCCACGCGCGTTAAGGAACACGCCGGCTAGTTTTTGCAAAGGTTGAACCATTTTGTGGCTACGCAGCATTGCTCTGTATTGTTCAACTGGCCTGAGAGGCTTATCATCTTTGTAAAACAATTGATACGCCACATGCAGGTGCCACCTTGCGATGTTATCGTTGGGGACACGACCGGCTACGAACCAAGGACATTGCGAGCGCCGGACGCTTGGCAACCCGTCGAGGCGTTCGGGAAGCGCCAGCTTCCCACGACTCCACAAATGGAGCCGTGTGATGCCCTTCGCACTGGCGCGTGCCGATCAATTCCGCCCCATTCCGCCGCCGGCACCCGGAACTGCCGAATGGTCGCGGCAAATCGGGTCGCCCCGTTACTACGAGCCGAGTACTGCGGGTCAGCCCGACCAATAGCGAGCCGGGCGGCCACCCACGTGGCGGGCGATCCGAGAGTGGCTCGCGGCGTTCTCCAGGTCGCCGCACAGATTCAAGGCGCGAGGAAGTCGCGGATCGCGGCCGCGATCTCGGGTGCATGCGTCTCCAGCGCGAAGTGCCCAGTGTCGAAAAAGCTGACGACTGCGTCGGGAATATCGCGCTTGAACGCCTCCGCGCCGGGCGGGAGGAAGAACGGGTCGTTCTTGCCCCACACCGCTAGGAGTGGCGGTTTGTATCTGCGAAAGTAGTTCTGAAAAGCCGGATAGAGCGCGACGTTGTTCTTATAATCACCGAATAAATCTAATTGGACCTCATCGGCGCCGGGCCGGGCGAGGTAGAAGGTATCGAGCGAATAACCGTCCGGAGAAACCGTCGTCTGGTCGGTTACGCCATGGGTATACTGCCAGCGTGCCGTCTCGGGCGTGAGAAAGGCTCGGAGAGCATCCCGATTGGCTTGCGACGGGTCTTGCCAATAGGCGCGGATCGGATTCCAACCGTCACTCAACCCCTCTTCATACGCATTGCCGTTTTGCGAGACGATTGCCGTGATACGCTCTGGATGCTTTGTCGCGATCCGGAAGCCCGTCGGTGCGCCGTAGTCGAAAACATAGAGTGCGAATCGTGTGAGCCCAATCACCTCAGTGAAGCGATCTATAACACCGGCAACATGATCGAAGGTATAGGCAAAGTCGGCACATGCCGGCATATCCGATTGCCCGAAGCCCGGCAGGTCGGGTGCAACAATGTGGAAGCGATCGGCCAAAAGAGGGATGAGATCGCGGAACATGTGGCTGGCGGTCGGGAAGCCATGAAGCAAAAGCAGCGTTGGTGCATCAATGCTCCCGGCTTCGCGATAGAAGACCTTGAAGCCGTCAACGTCAGCGGTCCGGTATTTGACAGCTGTCATCATAGGACCTTCCTTTCCGAAATGAGTTTGAGTTCGGACATGGCGTCAGCTCCTGGTGCTCTCATGGACCGCATCGAGAACTATGTCCACGACCACACCGGGCGCCGTGACAATCGGCATATGATCGACCGGATGCATATGGATGCGCGCTTTCATGCGCTCGGCCATGAAGAGCTGCGTCTCGCGCAGGATCATCCAATCTTGCTCGGCCACCAAGAACCAGCTTGGCCGATCCTTCCAGAGCGGCCTCCCAGCTTTCACGCTGATGCAAGAGACAGCGATCGGTCGCTGCACGGCAGCCAGCACGAGAAGCTCCCCGGCGGCCGCGTGGGGCGCGAAGGCGGTCGCAAAAGCATCCTCTGGAAGCCAGATCAGACCGTGACGATCGGGCGCGAGTTTGGGCGCTTGAGGATGCGGCTCGGCGCGGTAAAAGACATCCGCGACCGTTTCCCCTTCATCCGGCGCCAGCGCCGTGACGTAGACCATCCCTTTGACCTTTTCAGAACGCGTTCCCGCGATTACCGCGCCTGCATAGGCGTGCCCGGCGAAGATGACGGGGCCGTCGACGCGGTCCAGCGTGCGGTCGAGCGCCGCTATGTCCTCCGCCAGCGAGGTAAGTGGCAGGGGAGCCGCCCAGGCCTTTATGCCCTTGGCGCTCAAGCCGGCAATCACCTTGGCCCAACTCGACCCATCGGCCCACGCGCCATGAGCGAGCACCACGTTGGCATTCTTGCCGGTCATCCTGCCGCTTCCTTCCGCGCCGGTCACCGGGCCACTGGCAGTCGCCGCACGTCAAGACGGGCGATGAGCTGGTCGGCCACGTCGTTCAGGTCCTTGCCGACAATTTGCGGCTGCGGGCCAACGCTAAGCACGTCATTCCACGGCCGCTTTATTAAGGCCGCTTCCCAGCCTGCGGCCACCGCGCCGAGCGTGTCCCAAGTGTGACAGGCGACCAGGCAAAAATCGGAAGGCTTCGCGTCAAGCGCCCTCGCGACATAGGCATAGGTCTCCGGAGCTGGCTTATGGCGATGCACACTATCGGCGCTAAAGCGCCTCTCGAAGAGATCGACGATGCCGCCGTGCCGAAGCTGGCGCTCCTGCACCTCAAGCAGATTGTCGGTGAGCGTGAAGAGCCGAAAACCCGAGTTCCGTAGCTTCCGAAGCGCTGCCGGTACTTCTGGATGGGGCGGCATAGTCGAGAATTTCTCTTTAAGTTCCTTCCGATCGCGATCGTCAATTGTGACGCCGCGGACATCGGCCAGCATCTTCATCACGGCGCCGCCGATATCGGTGAACGGCACATAGGAGTTGGCCACCGTCAGAGCCGCTGAATACATGATGAAATTGGCGAACCAGAGCCGCATTGCTAGCTTGTCGCCGAAGATGCGCTGGAATGTCGGCTCTAGGGCGTCGAGATCGAGCAGCGTCTCATTGACGTCGAAAACGATATAAGGCAGCACCGCCATCGAGGTCTCCAACGTTACGTGGCAAGTCCACTTCCTTACCTTCGCTTCTGCAACGCGCGAGCCATCGTAGAGGTTGCCGCGAGAACTGATGGCACTCATCAGGTTTTCTTTCTGGCGGAGTGACCGGATTAAGCACTCATGAGGTGGTCTTGCTCGATTGAGTTGATCGCCGCTTGGGCAAAGACGTATTGTCTCATTCGCCTCGTTCACGCTCGGCATTACGCTGCGACCGCTCACGAATCTGTGAGGTCACTTCGGCCGCGCCGCCAGGATGAACCTTCGTCCGAAAGGATGGAGAAGCAACGCTCCAAAATGAAATACAGAATGACTTTTGAGTTAATAGCGGCTCGCTATGGCTATCAGGATTTGGCTGTATTCTGATGGGAGTGGCGTTGTTTGCCCTTCACATCCCCTCAGTTTCGGGGGATTAGGCGGTCGACGCAAACGGACAGCGACGTGTGCCAGTCCGGTAATCGCAAACCATAGGTTTCGAACAACTTTGAGTTGTTGAGACGTGAATTGGCCGGCCGTCGCGCTGGGGTCGGATAATCGGCGGTCGTGATGCGCTTTACGCGCACCGACGCGCGCCCGCGTTCTTCTGCCCTCTTGAAGATCGCTTCTGCGAAGTCTGCCCACGTCGCCTCGCCGCCGCCGGTCATGTGGAAGATTGCACGCAAGGACGCATCCCGATCGGCACGCAGGCGAGCCGCTATAGCAAGAAGCGCGTCGGCGATATCGAGGGCCGAAGTGGGGTTTCCAATCTGATCGGCCACTACACCGATCTCGCCGCGCGTTTCACCGATTCGCAGCATGGTCTTTACGAAATTCGTGCCGAAGGGGCTATAGACCCAAGCCGTGCGCAGGATCACGTGATTGAGATGGATGGCGGCAATTTTTTGTTCGCCGGCGAGTTTCGAACGGCCGTAGGCACCTGTCGGCTTAGGCGGATCGTCCTCACGGTAAGGCCGGTCGAGCGCGCCATCGAAGACGTAGTCGGTCGAAAGATGTAGCAACGGCGCGCCTAATTCTGCGGCGATCTCCGCAACGAATCCCGCGCCCTCGCCGTTAACCCGCATTGCGACTTCCGCCTCGCTTTCAGCCTTGTCGACTGCTGTGTATGCGGCGGCATTGACGATAACATCGCACCGCGCAGCACGCAGTGTCGCGAGAACCGCCTCGCGCACGGAAATATCGAGTTGGGGTCGGCCGAGCGCGATAATTTCGACCTCACGCGGCGCTCGCTCGATCAGGGCGCTGACGACCTGACCTGTAAGTCCCGTGACGGCGATGCGCATGAAGCTCATAGAATTATGTCGTGGCGCGGTGAGGTTCGGTCCTTAAGGTTACGGCATCCCTTCAGGGGGGCATCCGGCCTCTTTTTCCAGCCTACCTCACCGCCCAGGCAACTGCTAGGCAACGCCAATGGTTTCGACTCATAAATTTCAGAAGCATCCGCTTAGGGTCACGGGGAGAATAACTTGCGGCGAGCATATCTCGTCTGCATCGCAACGTTGAGCAGAATTCCTAAAAGCGGTGAACGAGTCTGCGTTGCGCCATGAGCGGACGCTCCTTGTTCCGGTGATCCTTTATCGTCAGCCTCGCATTGTGCACCGAATTTTTTTCGGCAAGCACGGCGCAACGTTCTGGGTCGCCGCGCATTTAGCCCTCATCAAGGCCGCTGCCGCCGGCCGACAGAGGATACTCCGGAAAGCGTGAAATGGGAGACAGCGATGGGCATTTTCGGCTCGATCATGGCAAAAGTGTTGGGAAAAACACCGCCGTCGCCAATCACGCCAGTTCAGGCCGCGCCTTCCG
>Ga0187783_10000481_pt1 | contig 29541 bp, 19 predicted proteins | sample 1015_SJ02_MP02_2_FD_132471 | JGI IMG/M metagenome (GOLD analysis project Ga0187783, IMG submission 132471) | Tropical peat soil microbial communities from peatlands in Department of Meta, Colombia - 1015_SJ02_MP02_20_MG | ecosystem: Environmental > Terrestrial > Soil > Wetlands > Peat | place... | reverse complement strand
GTTCGCCGAGTGGACGTGCCTCGCGTACCGACGCTCCGGGCTAGGAACCTCGTCGCTCCGGCCCAGCGTCCCCCCGCGCGCGGAGGGCCGATGAGCGGCCATCGCTGGATCTCCGAGCACCATACCGTGAAGGTGCTCGTCGAGCCTCGTGGGTGCGTCGTCGGGCTGACCATGACGACGTACTCGTACCTGTTCTTCCTCACCCGACGCTTCGTCGGCGTGAAGAAGATCCGGACGCGGGACCGGATCGTGGCGAAGGCCGGGTACAGCGCGCCGCGGGCCCTCGAGCTCGTCGCCGAGTACTACCCGCTCGGTCCGGGGCGCTCGGAGGCGGTCGCCGGCGCCGGTCGGCGCTAGCGGCGGGGGCGAAGGGGGCGGCGAACCGCTCTCGGCCGACGGCGTCCGGTCGCCTCCCCGGGACGCGGAGCCGGTCCCGATGCCTTTCGCCGCGTGTGGGCCTGGATAAACGCGCGGGGGGCGCCGAGCAACCAGAAGACGTTCCCGTCGGGGTCGGCGAACTTGGCCGAACGCGCCCCGGACCCGGGGGTCAGTGGTTCGGGGAAGACCACTCCCGCGGCGAGCATCCGGTCGACCAGTCGGTCGATCTCGTCGGTCACGAAAGCGATCCCGCTGTTGCCGGGCTCGACCGGTCCGAACCCCTCGCAGAGGTGGAGCACGAACCGGTCGCCGGGAGGTGCGACGAGGAGGCTGTGCCCGCCGGGTGGACCGATCGTGTAGACCCCGAATCCCATCTTCTCCTGCCACCAGGCCGCGCTCTTCCTCGCGTCGCGCACCGTAACCGCCACATCCGCGATCGCCAGCATGAACGCGGAGAGGCGCGGAGGGGAGTTATCGCTCGCGGGGAGGGTTCAAGGAACGGGGGCCGCGAGTTCTCGAAGAAGGCGTAGGGCGCGTGCGGCGCCGTTCCCTTCGGGAGCGAGGCTCCCGACGGGCGTCTCCCCTCAGACGTACGCGATGAGGAGGGCGATGACGACGTAGAGGCCCGCGACGCCGCCGTAGCAGAGCGTCATGATGAACTGCTCCCGGTGGATCAGGTCGAGGTCGGCCTCGGTGACCGGCTCGTTGGCCCGGTGCAGGTCCCGGACGAATCCTTTGGCGCCGAAGTCGTACCAGGCGCCGGCGAAGAACACCACGACCGCCGCGATGGTGAGGACGATCGGCACGACGCCCACGTAGTCGGCCCATCCGAAGGCGGCCAGCGGAGAGAAGGCGACTAGCAGGATCGCGAGGGCGAGGATCGGGATCAGCGTGAATCGCCAGCGGGCGCGGACGACCGACCGGCGGTCCTCTCGACTCTGGCGGTCGTACTCCGTCGGCAGCGCGGCGTTCATCCGCCGCCCGGCGCGAGGGGCGGGGACGGAGTCGGCGCCGGGGGGGCCACAACGGTCGGGGCGGGGGGCGCGACCGCTTGCGCGAACTCCGGGCTCTCGCGGATCCGGCCCAACTCCGCCTGCGAGAAGTGACAGAGATACCAGTGCGAGCCCACGTCCTGACGGGGGGGCGGCTCGCCCTCACAGTTCGCCTGGCGATACGGGCACCGGCGCACGAAGCGACACCCCTTCGGCACGTCGATCGCGTTCCCGATCTCCCCGATGATCTCGAGGCGCCCGGGGTTCCACGACGGGGTCGGCAACGGCACCGCCTGGATGAGCGCCTTCGTGTACGGATGGAGCGGCTCTCGGATGACCTCCTCGCTGGGACCGTACTCGATCGCCACGCCGAGGTACATGACCAGGATCTGGTCGGCGACGTACCGGGCCGAGGCGATGTCGTGCGTGACGTAGACGATCGTCGTGGCGAGCTCGAGGCGCATCCGCCGCAGGAGGTTCAGGAACCCGGCGCGCAGCGACACGTCCAGCATCGAGATCGGTTCGTCCGCAACGAGGAGGTCCGGCCGGAGCACGAGGGCCCGCGCCGCCGCGACCCGCTGCCGCTCCCCGCCGGAGAGCTCGTGCGGGTAGCGGTCGAGGTAGTTCTCGGGGGGCGACAGGCGGACCGTCCGGAGGATCTCCTGGATCCGGACCAGCGTCGCTTGTGGGTTCGCCGCGAGACGGTGCGCGATCAGCGGCTCCTCGACGATGTCGAAGATCGTCTGGTTCGGGTCGAGCGAATCGTACGGGTCCTGGAAGATCATCTGGGTCCGACGGCGGAACTCCCGGTACCGGGCGCTGCCGGAGGCGATCCGCTCGATGTCGACGACGTCGCCGCTCGCGGGGTTCGCCTCCGCGTGGAAACGGAACAGGATCTTGCCTCCCGAGGCGTCGACCGTCCGGAGCAACGTGCGCCCGAGGGTCGTCTTGCCCGACCCGCTCTCCCCGACGATGCCGAGGATCTCCGAGGGCCGGATCTCGAAGTTGACCCGCTCGACGGCGTGCACGACCCGACGCGACCCCGGCCGGCTGAACAGCGCGCCACCGGCGGAGGCCCGGAGGTCGAAGAACTTCGTGAGATTCTCCGCGGCGACGAGCGGCGGGAGGTCGTAGAGGCCCTCCGGGATCGTCATCGTCGGGGGCGGCTCGGGGGGCTCGACGGTGCGCCCCTTCGTGCTCGCCTGCACTTCCCGGGAGAAGTGGCAGGCGCTCCAGTGGCCCGGCTCGATCTCTACGAGCGGAGGGTCCTCCCGCCGGCAGACCTCCTCCGCGAAGACGCACCGGGGCGCGAACGGGCAGCCGGGGGGCGGATGGATCGGGTCGGGCGGGGAGCCGGGGATCCCCTGGATCGGCGACCGGGCTCGGGCGATCGACGGATAGCTCTCCACGAGCGCGAGGCTGTAGGGGTTCGCGGCGTTGGCGTAGATCGTCTCGGTCGGCGCGAGCTCCATGATCCGGCCGGCGTACATCACGGCCACGCGGTCGGCGAGCTGGGCGATGACGCCGATGTCGTGGGAGATGACGATCAGCGACTGGATCCGGGTCCGACGCAGCTCTTTGAGCTCCGCGATCAGCCGTGCCTGCGTCACGACGTCGAGGCCGGTCGTCGGCTCGTCGGCGATGACGAGCTTCGGATTCAGGGCGAGCGCCATCGCGATGACGGCGCGCTGCTTCATGCCGCCACTGAGCTCGTGCGGGTACGCCTTGAGCACGGCCGGGTCGAGCCCGGCGCGCTGTACCGCACGCACGACCCGCGGGCGGATCTCCTCCTTCGTGAGGTCCGTGTGGAGCTTGAACACCTCGGTGATCTGCTTGTTGATCGTGTAGACGGGGTTGAAGGCGTTCTGCGATCCCTGGAAGACCATCGAGATCCCCTGCCAGCGGATCCGGGACAGTTTCTGGGAGAGCCCTTTCCGTTCCGCGCGGCGAAGCTTCCGTACCGCCCCTCCGGAGATCTTCGCGTCCGCGATGACCTCGCCGGAGAACGTCGCCTCGCCCTCGACCGTGGCGTTTTCGGGCAGCAGGGTCATCAGGGCGAGTGCCAGCGTCGACTTGCCCGAGCCGCTCTCGCCGAGCACGCCCAGGGTCTCCCGGGACCGGAGCTCGAACGAGACGTTTTGCAGGGCGTTGACCACGCCGTCCTCGGTCCCGAACCGGACCGTCAACCCGCGGACGTCGAGCACATTCGGCGGCGTGTCCGGTAGCGGCGCCGACCCGGCGACAGGGGAGGGGTTGGGGTTCGCCGCCATCCGCCTACCGCGCCCGGATCCTCGGGTTGACGACCTCGTCCAGTCCTCGAGAGACGAAGATGAAGGCGAAGACGAACATCGTGAGCGCGATCGTCGGCGGCCAGATCCACCACGGGGCGTTGACCGCGAAGAAGAAGTTGCCGAGCGTCGCCTGCAGCATCCCGCCCCACGTCATGGTAGTGAGCGAAGCGATCCCGAGGAACTGCAGCGTCGCGTAGGCCGTCACCGCGCCGCCGATCGTGAGCGCGGTGAAGAACGCGACCAGGGGCGTCATGTTCGGCAACATATGGCGCCGCAGGATCTGCATGGTCCCCGCTCCGGAGACGCGGGCCGCCTCGACGAACGTTCGCGCCTTGATCTGACGGACGACGCCGATCAAAGTGATCGCCGTGAACGGCCAGCCGAGGAACGTCAGTACTAAGATCGTGTTGAGGAAACCGCCTCCGAAGATCGAGGCGACGACGATGAGCAACGCCAACCCGGGGAGGAGGAACAACACGAGGGTGAGCGTCTCCACGACGCCGGCCACCCAGTTTCCGACGTAGCCGATGAACATCGCGACGAGCACGGAGAGCAGCATGACGCCGGCCGCGACCGCGAGGCCGATCTCCCAGTCGGAAATGAAGCTCGCCATGAACTGGCTCCACACGTCATTGCCGTACTCGTTCGTGCCGAGCAGGTACGCGTTGCCGCTGGGCGCACTCAGGGTGGGCGGGAGCGGATTGATGTCGACGCCGGAGGCGGAGAAGATGTCGAGCTGCGAGCCACTGGTGACGAAGGCGACCGCGTCTCCCCCGTCCTCGGCGTTCACGATCAACAGCGGCGCGGAGATCGCCGTGGGGGTAGGCTTCGGCAGGAGCCCCCATTGCACCGGGGGATTCCCGAGCGCGGCATCGATCGAGATGGCGAATCCGCTCGAGGCGGAGAAGATCATCTGGTTGTCGTTGATGTCGTAGAGCGGGTTCGAGTCGTACACTCCGTTCCCGGTCGGGAGGGAGACCGAGTCCTGCCCGTTCGCCGTCGGGTCTCCGCTCGAAAGAAGATACGCCGTGGACGGTCCGACGAGCGCAATGTTCGTCGGGTAGCCCGTGTCTCCGAGGCTCGTCGATATCCCGAACACCCCTCCCGGAACGCTCGTGACCGTCGAGTTCGCACCGGTCGCGAGGTTCACGGCGACGACCGTCCCCGGGTTCCCGGCAAGGCCGACGAACGCGAGGTCGCTCGAACTGAAACTCTGCACCTGGTAGTCGAACGGGATGACGACGCCGATCGAGGAGAGGATCGGCGCGGCGAGGGTCGCGGTCCAGGCGAGCGTGCCGTTCAACGCGTCGTACGAGAGCAACTGGTTCCCCTGGTTGATGAGCACCCACGTCTTCGTGGCTCCGTGGGAGGGCGGGGCGTAGTAGCTCCCCAAGTACTGGGGTTCTCCCGGCAGTGCCGCGCCGGGGAGACGCACGCTCCAGACGAGCTGGAGCGGGCTCGCATAGTACTCGGAGAGGTTGTACCTCCCCTCGAGCTCCGTCACCGTGTAGAGGTAGGCCGGCTTGAGTTCCGCCATCGTGTAGGCGGTCGATTGCACGAACGGCCCCCACGACGGGATGACGGTCGTCGGGATCGAGTTCGAGACCGGGGGCTGGACCAGCGTCCCCGCAAGTCCGATCTTCTCGACCCCCGTCGCGCTCGGTGTCCCGTCGCCCGGACCGTTCGGTCCGCTCCAGGCGATATGCGCGAAGACCAGCTCGCTCGTGTTCGCGGCGACCACCGCGCCCTCCGTCAGGTATTCCGAGTAGTCGAAGCTGAACGAACTCGTGAACGCGGAGTAGTCGGCGAGCGCGAAGACGGACGCCGGGTAGACCGTCGCACCCTGCGGGTACTGGGGAGCGAGCACCGGCAGCGCCTTTCCGCTAGGGGTGGACGGCGAGGCACCGAGCCCGATGGCGGAGACGTTGCCGCTCGCCGAGGTAGTGTAGACGATGTAGCTGCCGGCCGAAGAGATCGGCACCGCGGCGGGCTCGAGCGGCGTGCCATTCACCACGGAGTTCTGGGGGAGGGTTGCCGAGAGCTCCTCGACCGCGATATGGGTGTCCTCGTAGGGTGCGATGAAGTAGACGGGGTTGTGGAACGTCAGCAACGGCGACAGCAGCGCGAGGACGATGAACACCATCAGCATCCAGAATCCGACCTTCCCGTAGCGGGAGTGATAGTAGATGCCCCACATCTTCTTCGCGCGATCCAGGCGATTCTGGAACCGTTGGCGCCGGTACGCCCGGTACTCCGCCCGATCGTTCGACGCGGTCGACGGGTCGGGGGACGCCTTCACTCTCCGTTCCGCCCCCTCGTCAGATCTGTATCCTAGGATCGAGCCAGGCGTGGATGAAGTCGATCCCGGCGTAGGCGAGGATCGTGACCAACGAGATCACGAAGAACGCCCCCTCGGCGAGCGGGTAGTTGAGGTTGACCACCGCCTGGTACGTCAGGTTGCCGAGCCCGGGGACCGAGAAGATGATCTCCGTGATGATCGCGCCCGAGACGATGAGCGCGAAGTTCAGCGCCATCTGCGTGGAGACCGGGATCATCGCATTGCGCGCGGCGTGGCGGAACATGATCGCCCCTTCGCTCACGCCTTTGGCGCGAGCGGTGAGGATGAAGTCCTGGCCGAGCACGGAGACCATCGCCGCGCGCATGACGAGCAGGTTGCCCGCAGCGCCGATCACCACGAGCGTCGTCATCGGGAGCGCGAGCGCGCCCGCGACGGTCACGAAATTCGACCAACTCGGCGAAGTGACGTCCGAGAACGGGAACGACGAGGCGACCGGCGCGAGCTTGAACGCCACGACGAAGTAGAGAAAGAGCAAGATGGCGAAGATGAAGTAGGGAATCGAGTTCAGCACGAGTCCGCTCGTCACCAGGACCCCTTCGGTCTTCTTCCCGCGGAACCAGGTCGTGACGATCCCGAGGGGCAGACCGAAGACATACGACGCGACCGTTGCGGTTCCGAGCAGTAGCAGCGTGAACGGCAGCGCGGTGAGAATCTCCGACCAAACGGACCGGCCGTTGTAGTAGTCGTAGCCGAACTTGAACGTCAGGATGTCGGCCATGTACGTCAAGAAGTTCGTGAAGTTCCACTTCCCACCCGCGAGGCCCAGCTGCTTCTCCAGCGAGTCGAGCTGCTGCGCCGTCGCCTGATGGCGGGAGCTAATGATGAAGAGCTCCGCAGGATTCCCCGGCATCAGCCGGAAGATGACGTAGAGGAGCACCGCCATCAGCAGGACGAGGGCGACCGTCTGGACGACTTTCCTCATCACGAGGTAAATGTTCATTCGTTGCCTACCTACCGGCCGTCGATCCTCTCTCGACCTACTCGTCTCCTTCTCGCCGCGTTAGCTTGGAGCGGGCCGGCCCAATCGAGCCGGCCCACCGAACCCGCCCGGACCGTTACTGCGGCGGCGGACCCCCACCCGCTCCGCCCCCGGTGCCACTCGAGCTACTCGGCGGACTGTTGGGTGACTCATCGTCGTACGGACGGGGTGCCGCCGGGGTGTTCGTCGGCGGTTCCTTGCCTCCCTTGCGGGCCCAGAGCACGGCGAACACCACGGCCAAGATCCCGAGGACGACGGCGGCAGCGATGGCCGCGTCGAGATCGGTCGTATTCGCCGGAGCGGTCGTCGTGACGGTCTTGCCCGGCAACGTCGTAGTGATCGTCGCGACCGGCGCGAGGTAGACCGTCTGCGAGGACTTCGCCGTGCTGGTCGACGCGCCCAGGCTGACGGCAGTGAGCACGGTCACCGACGGCGCCGCCCAGGTCGTCTGGTAGCTACCGGTTGTACTCGTGCTCCCCGACGTGCTGCCCAAGGTACCGAGCGTCGTCGTCAGGTTGACACTGACCTCGGTGGCGGTCGGTCCCCACGGAGAGTCCCACGTGCTGTTCACGTAGAGCGGATACGTCGCGTTGCCCGATAGTGTGACCACTCCGTTGAGCGAGCTCGCGCCACCGACGTACTCCGAGACGACCGGGGTCTCGCCAGCGGGAGCCGCGAACCCGGTCGAGTCGATCGTCGCCGACGCCGTCCCGGCGGTCGCGCCCCAGGCCGAGATCTGGAACTCGTCGAACGGCACGAGGTACGGGTCGGTGTAGGGCAGTGCAGTGAAGCCCGCGAACGCTCCGCCCGGCGCGGACGGCGCGAACAGTCCCGGCGAGAAGGTGGCGGTCGCGTTCCCGTCGGAGTCAGTCACCAGGACGATCCCTGGGATGAAGTCGCTACCGAAGTACTCGTTCGGCGTGTACGCTTCGATCGGCTGACCGGCCGGGTTCGCCAGCACGCCACGGTTGGCGCCTTCGGCGTTCTGCGACGTCAGGGTCACCGTGTAGCCCGCGACCGGTAATCCGCTGGTCGCGTTCGTTGCCGTCACCGTCACCGTCTCTTGCGAGCTGTACGTCACGGACGACCCGACCGTCAGCGCCAGGTGCACGGCCGGGGTCGCGTTCGTGACCAGGAGGGGCAGCTCGACCGGTTCGTCGACCCCGAAGCCCGAGGAGTCGTAGCTGCTCGTGATCTGAGCGATCAACGCGTACGGGCTCTCGCCGACCAGCGGGCCCCCGCTCGCGTACGCCCCGACGAACAACCACGACTGGAACGCCGAGCCCATCGCGGTGAAGTTCACGGACGTGTTCGCCTGGACATCGACGGTCATCAGACCGTTCGCGCCCGTAACCCCGGAGACCGTGTTCACCCCGTAATCCGTCACGTCTCCGACCTGCACCGCCGCAAATCCGAACCCGAAGAACGGATTGAACGTCGACGGCGTGGCGACGAACGTTTGCCCGGTGATCTCGGGAGTGAGATTCACCGCGCCGCTCAGCGTCGCAAGGGAATACGCGTAGCCGGAAAGCGGCGTATCGGTCGTCGGGTTGAGGACCTCTATCGTCACCGGCTGCGGGGCACCGCCCGCGACCAGCGACGTGGGGGCGGTGATCTCCTCGTACGACACCGCGTCGGGCGCCACATCGAGGAACGTCCAACCGAGCCCCGGTAAGAATGTACCGGCGGTCCCGGACGGAGCGTTCGCTGCGACGCTGACGTTGATCTCGCCCGAGTAATCCGAGGTATAGACGAGGGGGTTCGCGGGCAGGACCTGGAACTCCCACGTGTACTCTCCGGCCGCGTTGGTCAGGCCCGAGTCCGCCGAAATGTTCAGCAGCGCGCCTTCGGGGTTGTACCCGATGCTCAGGTTCATTCCGGGGACGGGCTGGCCGTACTGGTTCCGGACCTCGACGGTGATGTTGCCGAACTGCCCGTCGTAGTAGACGTTCTTCGACTCGACCACGCCCACGTGGAGCTGGGTCGGGATGTGGGACGGCGGCGTCGGCGCGACGAAACTCTTCTCGTAGAACGAGAGGAAGTTCCAGTACATGAACGACGCATACGCCAGCGAGTCCTTGATCAGACCGTCGAACGTGTTGTTCGAGAACGGCAGGATGAGGACCGGGTACCCGAGGTTGATGATCGTCGACTCGTCGGCCGCGATTCCCTCGATCTCGTCCGCGATGTTCAGCCGCTGAGTGAAGCTCGAAATCGAGTTCAATTCGACCGTCAGATTGTTCATCAGGTTGTCGACCTGAGTACCGTTCAGCAGCGTACCGTTCCACTCGAGGCTGGAAAAGGGTCCCTCGTAGAAGCCGGAAGTCGCCGCCGCGATGTTGTACGCTTCGAGGAACCACGACGTGGGGTCGCCCTGGATCCCGGTGATTCCCAAGGTGATCGTGTTGTAGCTGATCGTGATCAGGTTCGACACGAGCGTGGAGAACGCCTCCTGCGTGACGGTGGTCGGAATGCCGATACTCGACCACTCGTTGGCCACGAGCAGCGTCCCTTCGACGCCCAACGGATCTTCGCTCGCGACGGTGATCTGAATGTCGGCGGTCACCGCGGATCCGTTGTAATACCAGTTCCCCGCGACCTGCTTCATCCCGGGAATGCTGCCGATCAGGCTCAGCGCCTCGGCCGTGTCGTAGGCGTACTGGGGGGTCGAGTAGTTGTGCCAGACCGAGTCCGCGATCGGGACCGTCGGCTGGCCGAGGTCGTCGTATCCCTCGTCGACCACCGACGCGAGGTACGCCTTGTTCGTCGCGTAGTTCAACGCCTGACGGAATGCCGTGATGTTGAACGGAGCGTTGTTCGGGTACGAATTGAACTCGATGTATCCGAACGACCCCGACGGCTGATAGAAGATCGACGTCCCGGCGATCGTATCGATCGTCGGAATGAACGTCGGATCGACCCCGTTCAGGACCGTATCGATCTGACCCAGGTCCAGTGCCGCGACCATCGCCGACTCCGTGCTGTAGAGCGGGGTCGTGATCTCCGCGATCCGCGGCGTGTACTGCTGGAGCGACGGGACGTACTGAACGAAGTAGTACGGATTGACGAAGAGCGACCACGAACCGGTCTGCTGGTTCCAGTCGCCCTGAGGCTGTCCGTAGGAGTTCGTGAACATGAACGGGCCGCTGCCGACGAGCATGTTCGACTCGTACGACGGGACTAGGCTGCATGCGGTGCTGGTCGGGCAGTACCCGACGTTCCAGGAATCGTAGCCTTCCGGATAGCCCGCGCCGGTGTAGTTCCAGGCGTCGGAGGTCGAATCGGCCCAATCGTGCGAGACCCATACGTGGTACGGCAGGATCGGGTTGCCGAGCGTGGAAGTGACGAACGTGGCGGACTGGGCGCTGAGATAGAACTCGGCCGTCAGGTTCGACACGGGGGCGACGTCCACGATATTCGCCCATGCGGACGAATAGTCCGTGGAAGTGACCAGGATCTCCCACGAGAGGATCAAGTCGGCCGATTGGATGGTCTCGTTGTTCATCTTCACCGACTTCCAGGGGTAGGTGTAGCTGAACGACTGGACGCTGGAAGTGGTCGAGTTCCACAGGGAAAAGGACGTGTGATTGCTGTAGGTGTACGAAGAACTCGCGTTGGCCGGGGTATAGTCACTCCACTCGATCCCCGGTCGCAGCGACACGTTGTACGTGTACGCCACGGGCTGCATGTTGCCCGTGAGTGGATCGAAAACGGTGGAGCCGGGATGAGCAGCGGTCTCGGACCAGTTGGTCGCGGCCCATGGGATGTACGTCTGGTTGACCGCGTAGGCGTCCAAGGAGTCGTAGATCTCGTCCAGCAGCATTCCGCTGTACAGGTCGTCGTACGTGTAGACGTTCAGGTGCTCGATCGGTGTGTCCGAACCCATGAGGTAGTTACCGCCAGTGTAGTTCGGTTCCTGCATCGTCGTGGTGGGGAACTTGTAGGGGGTCGACGCCGGTGCGGACGCGGCCGCCGGATGGACCGACGGGGTGGTGGCGGGGGAACCGACCATCCTTGCGGTGGTCCCCGCGACTCCGAACGCCGAAGTGATCATGACCAGCACAATCGCGACTGCCAGCAGCAGCGTCCATCGCCCAACGCGCGCCGACCGAATTCCGATCCCCGAACCGCTCCGATTCCCGCTCATCGTTTGCCTTCCTCCCCCGTCACCCTGGAACGCGGAAGGAATGCAACGTCGGACGCACCGACATCTCGAGGCCTCTCTCGGCCCATCGGTCCGGCGGAGGCAGTCGGGCTCGCCAACGGCGGCGCCCGCTCGGAGAAACTCGTGCGGAAACTTGCCATGCCCCGGATACGGGGCCATTCCTACACTGGTATTTATCACCTGAACTTGCGCCGGGGCGCTCCCGACGGTCCAGAAATTTCGCCGCGGCAGAGACTCGGCCCGAGCGGATGGCAGAGTCGAGCCCCGACAGGAGTCCCCCACCATTGTAAATAGTCGTTCCCCCCCGTTTCCGGCCGCCGAAGGATGCCGACGGAACGGAGCTCGGACCCCGAGTTCACCGGGCGGGCCGAAGTCGTCGACAGGCTGTACGCCCGTCTGGGCCGATTGCGCGACGGGGACGGGGGGGTCAGTCTGGTCGTCGGGGACGCCGGACTCGGCAAATCGACGTTGCTGTCGGCCGTGAGCCGAAGCGCCGCGGCCCAGGGGGTTCCGGTTCTCGCGGCGCACGCGGTCTCGATCGACGACCCTCCGCCGTTCTCGTACGTCAACACGCTGCTCGAGGGCGGCCTGGCTCCGGTAGCGGACGACTCTACCGATCCGGACGAGTCCGGAGTCCGGCGGGCGCTCGGACTGTCGGGAGAGCGCGGCCGGATCCCGCGCGACTGGGTGCTAGCCCAGATCTCGGAACGGTTACTCGGCGTCGCGGGGGAGGCGCCGCTGGTCGTGACGCTGGACGACCTGCATCGCGCCGACGAGTCCTCGCTGGCCGCCGTCGAGTTCCTCGCGCCCCGACTCGCGGGTCAGCGATTGTGGATTCTCGGCAGCAGCCGGACGTTCGGGTCGCTCTCACCGGCCAAGAGCGCTCGACTTCTCCAGTTCGAAGGGGCGACGCGGGCGGAGATGGTGACGCTTCGGCCCTTGAATCCGGGCGAGCTGGCGGGCTACGTTCGGCGTCTTCAGCCCGCCCGCCGGTTTTCGGCCGAGGAGCTCGACCGCGCTCACGTCGAGAGCGGTGGCAACCCTCTCTTGGTCCAGCGGGTCGTCCGACGTCTCGTCGAGGAGGATCGAGCGCCGCCTCCACCGGCCCTCGACCTCCCACCCCTCGACTCCGATGCGCAGCGAGCGCTCGACGTGGCCGCGGTGTTGGGCCCCGAATTCAGCTTCGAACTCCTCAGGGGAGCCACGGGGGAACCGGAAGAACGACTCGCGGAGATCGTGAACCAACTGGTCGACCGGGGGCTTCTGTTCGAGCGCGCCGGAGAGCTCCTCGAGTTCCCCGAGGACCGTTTGAGGGAGGAGGCGTACGCCCGGATGAGCGAGCGCCGACGTCGGCTGCTCCATCGTCGGGTGGGTGAAACCCGCGAGGCCCAACCGGGCGAACGGTCCACGCGGATCTTTGGTCTCGCCCACGACTTCTACCTCGCCAAGGAGCGCGAGAAGTCGATCGAATACAACCGACAGGCCGCGGCGATGGCGGAAGCGGCGTTCGCGCCGGACGTCGCGCGCGACTTCCGCGCCCGGGCGCTCGAAAGTCAGCGAGAGCTGGCGCCCTCCGACCTCGCCGGTGAAGCGTCCTTGGTGCTGGACCTCGCCCGCACGAACTACGAGCTTGGCCGGCTCGAAGAGGCGGATACGATGCTCGGCGAGTTTCTCGAGCGGAGTCGCTCGACCGCGCTGCTCTCGGTCTCCCTTCGCGCCACCCTCCAGATCCTCCGAGCCCAGGTACTAACGGCCCGGGGAGACCAATCGTCCTCCCGTGAGTTGGCCGAGAAGATCTTGGCAACGCCCGGGCTCGAGGGCGAGAAGCTGGTGCAGGTCGGGGCCCATCACCAGCTAGGGCTGGCCCTCTACTACGAAGGCCGGTACCCCGAGTCGCTGGCGCATCACACCGAGGAGTTACACCTGGCGCGCGAACTCGGGGACGAAGTGCTGGCCGTTCATGCGCTGAAGTGGCACTCGGCCCTGCTCGGCATGATGGGCCAGGGCGAGCGATCGCTCGTCGAGGCTCGGGAGGTGGCGGACACGCTCGATCGATTGGGCTCCCCGGCGGACCGGGCGCAGGGTCACCTGTTCCTCGGCAACATGCTGGCCGACGACCGAAGTTCCCCGCAGCACCGGGTCGAGGCGCTCACCGAGCTGCGGAAGGCGATCCGATTCGGAGAAGAGGCCCACGACCCGCGCCGGATCGGTTGGGCGCGATACTGGATCGCCGAACTCCTCCGCGACGAAGGACGATGGACCGAGGCGGACGAGAACGCGCGCCGGGCCCACGAGACCCTGGGCCAGATCGGCGACCGAGTCGGGCAGGCCGTCGCCGCCAAGGTGCGGGGTCAGGTCGCCCTGTCGCAGGGCGCGTACGACGAGTCCGACGCGAACCTCGCGGAGGCCGAGAAGCTCCTGCGGGGTTCCCGTCACGCCCTCGAAGAGCTGGACGTAAGCCTGCGGCGGGCCGAGCTCTTGAAGGCCCGCGGCGACCGGTCGGGCGCGCTCGCCCGGCTCGCCGAACTCGAGCGCCTGGGGCTGCCACGCAAGCGTCCGGATCTGGCGGCGTCCCTTGAGGCGCTGCGACGGTCCCTCGATATCCCGGCGCAGGGCGAGTAGCCCCCGGGTCCCTCGGTACCCGCGACCGAATGGCCGTTAGCTCGTCGCAGGGCTACGCGACGAACCGAGTTGTTAAATAAGATGGCTGACAAGCCTCGGGAGACGCCGCTGACGACTGTCTGACAAACAGGCTGTCGCCCGGGGCGCAGGTCGCACACGGGAACGCGGCAGGAAGGCTCGCTCGATGTATCTCAAACGGGTCAAGCTGAGGAATTTCAAGTCGTTCGCCGGCGCCACCGAGATCCCATTCCAACCAGGGTTCACGGGAGTCGCGGGCCCGAACGGAATGGGAAAATCGAACATCTCGGACGCGATCCTGTTCGTCCTCGGTCCGACGAGCTCCAAGGCGCTGCGGGCCGAGCGACTGACCCATCTCTTCTTCAACGGAGGGGCGTCGAAGAAAGCGGCGACGGAGTGCGAGGTCTCCCTCGTCTTCGACAACTCGGACAAGCTGCTCCCCGTCGACACGGCCGAGGTCGAGATCACCCGGTACGTGAAACTCGCTCCCAGCGACCCGGACGGCTACTACTCCTACTTCTACGTCAACGGGAAGAGGACCACCCAGACCGAGATCGACGCCCTGCTGTCGCACGGGCGACTCTCGGGGGATGGCTACAATCTCGTCCAGCAGGGGGACGTGAACAAGATCGTCACGATGGGTCCGGTCCCCCGACGCGGCCTCCTGGAGCGGCTCGCCGGCATCAGCCAGTACGATGAGGAGCTTGGTCGGGCGGAGACCAAGCGGACCGACCTCGACCAGAACCTGGAACGGATCCAGACGCTCCTCGGCGAGATCAAAGGGCGGCTCTCCTCGCTCGAGGGCCAGCGGCTCCAGGCGATCCAGTACAAGCAGCTGCAGGACGACCAGCGGCGAAGCCAGGCACGCCTCGCGCGCGCCGGCCACCGGATGGCGGAGGCCGAGCTGACGACCTGCCGCAAGCAGGTCGAGACGGTGCGAGCGGAGATCGAGAAGCTCGAGACGTCCCGCACCGAGCTCACCGCCCGCCAGGACGAACTCGCGCGCTCGATCGACGCGGTCGACCAGGAGATCGCCCGGGCCGGGGGTGCGGCCGCGGTGAAGTTCAAGGCCGAGCTCGACGACAAGCGGATGGCGTTCGCCCGGCTCGACCAGAGTCTCCAGCATCTGCGCGAAGCGCTCGACACGGTCGTTCAGCAGACCGAGGAGATGGCCAAGACCGTCGCCGCGGACGAGCGCCAGCGCTCGGAGTTCGAGCAGCAGGAGCATCGGCTCGCGGAGAAGCTCCAGTCGCTGGAAGAGCGGGCCGGGGAGGACGCTCGTGGGATCCAGGCCGCGACCGGGACGCCGGGGAAGCCGGGCACCAAGGTCGTGGCCGTTCGCAAGCAGCAGCTCGAACTCGCCCGGCAGCTCGACGCGAAGCAGAAAGCCTGGCAGTCGGCCGTGCAGGAGCGGGAAGCCGCGAACGCGGCCCGGGAAGCCGGGGAACGCTCACAGGCTCAGGCGGAGGACGACCTCCGCGAGCGGGAGCTGGAAGTGAAGGACCTCGAGCTGCGGATCAAGGAGACCGCCCCCTCGAAGGGCTCCGGCGGTCCGTCCACCGGGGAGCTGCAAAAGGAACTGTTCTCCCTCAAGAACCAGGAGACCTCGCTCACCGCCGAGGCGGAACGCCTCGGCCGGGAAGTCGGCGAGATCAACCGCCGGTATCTGGCGCTGGACGCGCGGCTCAAGGCGCGTACCGAGGCGGGATCCCGGCCGAACCAGCTCGCGGCGGTCGACTACCTGCTCTCGCTCCGGAACCTGGGGCAACTGGCCGGCATCCGGGGGACCGTGGAAGAGCTCGCGGAGTTCGACCCGAAGCTGAAGACCGCGTTGCAGGTCGCGGGCGGCAACCGGTTCCAGGCGGTCGTCGTGGAGAGCGACCAGATCGCCGAGGAGTGCATCCGTCGGCTGCGCGAAGAGAAGCGGGGTCGAGCGACCTTCCTGCCGCTGAATCGAATGCTCCCCGGACGACCGCACGGCAAGTCCCTGGTCGTTTCGAAGGCCTCCGGCGCGACCGGCTTCGCGATCGACCTGGTGAAGTTCGAGGAGGAGCTGCGACCGGCGTTCTGGTACGTCTTCGGAGAGACGGTCGTCATGGACGACCTCGGGCACGCTCGCTCGCAGATGGGCGGAGTGCGTCTCGTGACCCTTTCGGGGGACCTCATCGAGGCGACCGGCGCGATCTCGGGCGGCTATCTCGACCCGGCCGCCCAGGGGCGGGGCGCCGACAGCGCGGTCGAGCTGAAGCGGCTCGGAGAGGAGCTCCGGTCGAAGAGCGCGGCGGAGACCGCCGCCCGCGAGACGCTCGCCAAGAACGCCGGTCGCATCCGCGCCGTCAGCGAAGAGCTCGCGACCCGATCGATCCAAGACCAGTCCCAGCACTCTTCCCGACAGATCCTCGACAAGGACCTTGCGGCGGCGCGGGCGCGACTGACCGCCGCTCGCGACCGCATCCACGACGCCGCAACCGCGCAGAAGACGGCGGAGGCCGCCCTCGCGCGCGCGGACGGGACCGTCCGTGAGGTCGGCGAGGCGATCACGGAGCTCAAGGCAGCGATCGCGAAGGCCCAGGAAGAGTACCTCGGCCAGCTGCCCGAATCGCTCGGCGCGAAACTGCGGGCGCTCCAGGAGGCCGCCCAGAAGACCTCCGAGGAGCGGGTCCAGACGAACGGCGAGCTCGAGGCCGTGCGCGCCTCGCTCTCGGCGCTCCTGACCTCCCTCGAAGGGCGTCAGAGAGAGTTCGAAGCCGCCCGCGCGTCCGTCGCCGCGAAGAAAAAGGAGATCGCCCAGACCGAGAAGTCGGTCCGGGCCGCGAAGGAGGCGCTCGACGCGCTCAAGTCGGTCGAGTCGCAGCAGAGCGAGGCGCAGAAGGCCCAGGGCGAGAAGAAGCGGACCTTCGAGGAAGAGCGGGTCACGCTCTCCCGGCGCCTCGGCGAGGCCCAAGCGAACCTCGAGACCCGGCGCTCGCTGCTCACGCAGGAAGAGACCCGTCTCGCCGTCGCGGAGGCCAAGTTCCGAGAGCTCGAGGAAGCGCTGAAGCAGTACCCCGACCCCGAGCCCGACGAGAAGCCGATGTCCGTCGACGAGCTGAAGCGCAAGATCGCGAGCCTCGAGCAGCAGCTCGCCGCGCTCGGGGACGTGAACCTGCGCGCCGTCGAGGACTACGACGCGGAGAAGGCGCGTCTCGATGAGTTCGGTACGGAGGTCACGCGGCTCACCTCGGAAAAGGAACAGCTCACCGCGCTCGTCGGGGAGATCGAGGCGAAGAAGCGCGAGAAGATCCAGGAGGTCGTCGTCCAGGTCAACACGAACTTCCACGAGATCTACGGCGAGCTGTCCGCCGGGGGCGAGGGCGAGATCGCGCTCGAGAACCCGGACGACCCGCTGGCCGGCGGGCTGCTGATCAAGGCCCGACCGGTCGGCAAGACGGTCGCCCGCCTCGAGCAGCTGTCCGGGGGAGAGAAATCGCTCGCGAGCCTCGCGTTCATCTTCTCGCTGCAGCGGTACGACCCGAGCCCGCTCTACGTGTTCGACGAGGTCGACATGTCGCTCGACGGGCTGAACGCCGAATATGTCGGCCGGATGCTGCGCCACAACGCCGAGCGGGCGCAGTTCATCGTGATCTCGCTGCGCAAAGTGACTCTCAAGTTCGCGAGCCACCTCTACGGCGTGACGATGCACGGGGACGGGTGTTCCCGCGTCATCGGCATCCACCTCGACGACATCCATGATGTCGAGGGCCGAGAGGGCGCCCGCTCGCCCGAGCCGACGGCGCCGACACCCCCCGCGCTGGAGGCGCGATGACGACCCCCGCCGCCGAGGTCGGCGTACTCGTCGGACCGACGGAGGTCCCCCGCGAGGCCGCGGAGAACGTGCTGCGGTACCTGGTCTTCCATCGCTCCCTCCTCGGAGAAGCCGAGGACACGTCCGTGCTGCTCGAGCGGTACCTCGCGCTCGTCCAGGACCTGAAGGAAGGCGTCCACCTCGTCATCTCGGACCCGTTCCAGAAGGCGATGGCGCTCCTCTTCGAGCTCGTCATGGAGGAGGAGTTCGACCCGTGGGAGATCGACCTCGTGAAGTTCACCCAGTCGTACCTCGAGCGGGTCCGGTCGGACGGGGCCGTCAACTTCGCGATCGCCGGGCGGCTCGTCTACATGGCCTGGAGCATCCTCTACCTTCAGTCCGAAGAGCTGCTCAAGGCGCGACAGGACGCGGCCCCAGCGCCGGCCGCGGACGGCGTCACCGACCTGAGTCCCGCCGACGAGGGTTATCTGCCGTTACTGGAGACTCCCGAGGCCGTCGACGTCACGTCCGCCGTGCTCGATTCCGGGGAGGCTCCGCCCCTCCTCGAGATGGTCCGTCACCCCGAAACCCGTCCGGTCTCCCTGCTCGAGCTCGTCCGGGCCTTCGGCGAAGCGGAGGCGGACGCGCGTCGCGCGGTCCGGGTCCAGGAACTTCGGGAGCGATTGCGCGAAGAGCAACGGGCGCCGCCCGAGGTGCTCGTGCACGGCGACCTGCCCGAGCACGATCTCGCCGACACCTGGGAGGCCGCGCTCCACCACCCGGTCGGCGAAGAGTTTCCGCTGCTCGACCTGTGGAACCCACTCTCGGGGCGCGACCGCCTCGTCGCCATCTTCCTCGCCGCCCTCTTCCTTGCCCGCGAGCGGTCGGTCGACCTCCGCCAGGAGGTGCTCGGGCAGAGCCCGGTGCTCCTCGTCCGATTGACCGACGCGCGCAAGGTGGTCTCGGAGGCGAGCTAGCGATGCCGTCCAAACTGGACGACCTGGTCTTCCAGGTCGAAGCGGTCCTGTTCGCCGCGGGGAAGCCGATGAGCGTGAAGGAGATCACCGATGCCCTCGGGGTCGGCGACTTCCGGCCGGTCCTCGCCGCCGTCCGCACGCTCGAGAAGACCTACTCGAACCGTCAGTCGGCGCTCGAAGTGCGCCGGGTCGGCGACCGCTACGCGCTCCAGCTGGAGGAGCGGTACGTCTCCACCGTGCACTCGGTCACCCCCGTCGAGATGGCTCCGCGCACCGTGCGCGCCCTCACGCTGATCGCCTACCACCAGCCGATCCTCCAGAGCCATCTCGTGCGGATGATCGGGGACGTGGCGTACGAGGAGGTCCAGCACCTCCGTACGCTCGGCCTCGTGCGCACGGAGGCGAAGGGGTCGACGCTCGAACTCACGACCACGCGGCGGTTCGCGGAGTACTTCGGCATCTCCTCGACCCGGACGGAGGAGATCCGCCACTTCCTCGAGCAAAAACTGGGGGTTCAACCCTCGGTCGCCGCGCCCGTGCCCCCGACCTCGCCGACGGAGGTCGCGCCCCGCTCGACGGAGGACGGTCCGCCGGCCGAACCGACGGAAGCTCCGACCCCACCCCCGGCCGTGAGTTGAACCGGCGTCAGCCCCACTAGTCGCTGCCGGCCTCGCGAACGTACTTCATGGCGTTCGGCGCCATGGAGGCCCCCGATGGGCCGGCGACGTCGCGGCGTGAGGGGGCTCGCGGTCTGCCTCGTCATCGCGCCTCTCCTGGGGAGCATCCTACTGACGGCGCCTCCCGCGGCCGCGACGTCCTCGGGGACGGGCCAGTGGACCTGGTCGAACGTGAGCCGGTCGATCGCACCGCCAGAGGCCGCGGGAACCATGATGGCGTACGACGGAGTCCAGGACCGTTTCGTATTCTTCGGGGGCTGGAACGGTCGGACGCTCAACCAGACGTGGGAGTTCGATCCCACCCAGGCGAGCTGGACCGAATTGCAGCCGCCGCTCGCTCCCGTCTCGCGGGCCGACGGTACTTTGGTCTTCGACCCGGTGGACGAGCAGTTCGTCCTGTTCGGCGGATGGACCGAATACGCCGACGGGACCGACCACCGGCTGAACGACACGTGGACGTTCTCGCTGACCACGGACCGGTGGACCGAGCTGCTTCCGTCGCTCGCTCCGTCCCCGCGCTCGGACTCCGGGGCGCTCTTCTCGACGGTGACGGACCTGGAGTACCTCTACGGGGGCTTCTCGGGCACGTCGTACCTCGCCGACGCCTGGACGTTCGACCCCGCGACCGTCACCTGGACGCCCCTCGCGCCGTCGGCGCCCAGCCCGGGGCTCCGGGCCGACGGCCGGATGGTCGTCGACGGAACTCCCGAGATCGGCGTGTTGTTCGGAGGGAACGACTACTCGGGCCCCAACCTCACGTTCCACCACTTGAATGATACCTGGGTTTTCGAGACCGGAGTGTCGTCACTGGAGTGGACGCAGCTGGTGACGTCGCAGGCACCCCCGGCCCGGGACTATGCGGTCGAGGCGTTCGACCCGGCGGCCGACTCCGTGCTGCTGTTCAGCGGCTACGGGAACCGGACGATCCTGGACGACACCTGGTCGCTGTCGAGCGGGCAGTGGTCGGAACTGCCGACGCTGGGCCTCCCGCCCGGACGGTACGCCGGGACCGGTGGGTTCGACGTCGATGACGGCGAGCTCGTCATCGTGGGAGGATTGGGCAACGCGGGGCTTCTGAACGATACGTGGACGCTCGCCGAGTCCGCGGCGGTCGCACCTACTTCCGGTGCCGGCTCCTCCTGGCCGGTCGTCGCCGCGTTCGGAGTCGCAGGACTCGGTGGGTTGGTGGTGGCGGTCCGGATCCGCTCTACTCGGGAGCGCGCGGGGGCGGCGTGAGCTCCCGTTCCTCGCGCGGACCGGGGGGGGCCGAGGCGACCCGCCGCATTCGGTAGAGCGTCGTTTCGCCCAGGTAGCGCCACGGAAACGCCCGGTCCCAACGGTCGTCCAGACGTTGCAGGTCGCTCCAGATCCGGCGATGCCGAGATTGGTACAGGAAGGACGACGGCATGAAGACAGGAAGCCCGCGGACCCGCTCGATGCCGTAGAGCCCGGCGAGCGCGCGTCGCACCTCTCGGAGCGAGTAGTCGTGGGTCTGGAGCGGCACTCCCCGGACCACGAGTCGCCGGTGATCGGCCCACCGCTCGAACGCTTCGCTCGGTCGGCCCCGGAGCATCGCGGCCGCCGGAACCGATAATGCCCAGCGGTTCGGGAGGGTCGCCACGAAGTGGCTTCCACGTCGGGTCACGGAGTGAACCGCGACCCCGACCGCTCGGAGCGACGGCTCGTAGCTCAGACTGAAGTTAGCGAACGCTCCGTCGAAACCGAGGGGCGCTTCGGAGCGCAACGGGCCGACGAGCTCCCCTACGGTGCCCCGACGCACCTCGACGGACGCCGCCACCCCGTGGGCCTCGACGCGACGACGGGTGGCCTCGACCATGCGCGCCGAGAGGTCGATGGCCGTGACGCGGTACCCGCGCTCGGCGAGAAACACCGCGTCGGCTCCGGCGCCGCATCCGATCTCCAGCAGGTGGCTACCGGGGGGGAAGGTGCCGAGCAACTCCTCGCGGTTCGTCGCTCGCATCCACTCGAGCACCGGGTTCTCGGAGGCCCGGACCTCGATCTCGTCGCCGACCCGGTCGAACGCGAGCCGAGTCGCCGCGAGGTCCGCATCCTCGTACGGGATTCCCGGGTCGTCGCCCGGTACGCACGGCCCCGGGGCCCCCGTCATCCGGCTCCGAGCCGCTCCCTCAGAGGGCGCCGCACCGCGGGCAACGGACGGGCTCGGCCGGTCGCAGCGCACCGCAGTACGGGCAGAGGAACGTCGGACCGTCGTACGTGGCCGAGGGGAATGCGCCCGAGGCGGGCGGAGGGAGCGCGCCCTCCGGCGGCGCGGGCGGGGGGTAGCGATCCGAGCGGGTGGGTCGCGCCATCGCGATGACGAGGGCGATGGCGACGGCGGCGCCCACGCCGAAGATGATCAGGATCTCGGTCCACGGCACCGCCGGCGGGGGCGACGCGGTCGGCAGGCCCGGGGTCGGTCCCGTGTACTGGTAGTCCCGGATGGCGGGCGTGGCGTCGGCCGCGTAGAACTCCGGTCCGAGTGGCATCCCCCAGCCGGTCAGCGCGTCCCACCCGGGGGCCGCGGTGAAGATGTAGTTGGAACCGTTGACCACGTCGTAGAACGCGTCGGTCGGGCCGGGGTGCGCGGCGAAGTAGCTCGCGATCCGGTAGATCTCGGGCGCGATGAAGCCGAAGCGATGGCCCGAGACCGCGATCACGTCCGCGAGGAACCCGGCGAACGCCGGGGCCGCGATGCTGGTGCCTTGGAGGAGCGTACCGTAGATGTTCCCGAACTGGTCCGCCTCCACGTACGCGACCGTCGAGTTGCCGGGGAACGCGATGTCCGGCGCGGCCCGGCCGAGCGCCGCCTGGCCCTGCCGCACCGTGGCGTTGACGATATTCCACTGGGCGGCCGAATGATACTGCCAGGTCGGCTCCGGATAGACGACGCTGATCCCCCCTTCGGTCCCGGTGTACTGCCCGGCACCACCGAGGGTGTTCCACCAGGCGCTGACGTTCGTGAGATTCCCGATCTTCGCGTCGAACCCGACCTGGATCGACGTCGAGTTGATCCATCCGTTCGGGGACCCGGACAGACGGAACGACGTTCCTCCGACCGACAGCACGCCGGAGGTGTTGAACGCCGCCGAGGCGGGCCACACGAGCCAGGGCCCGCTGTCGCGACCCGTGAGGCTGTCGGGGGCGTTCCCCTGGTCGCCGCTGGCGGCGACGACCGTGACGCCGGTCGCGGCCGCCTCCTCGAGCTCCTGGTTCCATGTCGAGTCGTTCAGGTCGGTGATACCGAACGAGGCGGAGACGACCCCGAGACGGTTCGGGGTGTAGTTGTACGACAGCGCCGCGGCGAGGTCCTGGTCGAAGTACGGCGAGATGTCGGCGTCGGAGGTCGCCGACGCGAGCAGACTGCCCGCGAAGTAGAAGTTGAAGAGCGGCGCCCCCGGGGCCAGGCTGCCCGCCATCTCGAGGTCGAGCGAGTTCTCGAACTCGTCGAGCGACGAGTCGTTGACCGCGCCGAAGGGCCCCGGGAGCGGCGGGGTGATGCCCGAGATGTTCACGGGCACTCCGGTCAGGTTCGACTGCGGCCACTTCGAAAGCGGGCTCTCGTTGTCGAGGGTGTCGTTGAAGTACGCATGGATCACCGCCGGGTCCCACGGGGGCGTGTTCGAGTTGTTCGTCACGTTGTAACCGCTCGCGAGGAGGGTCGCGACCGCGACCCCGGTCGGGAACGACGCGTTGATCGGACTGATCACGCTTCCGTTGCCCGGAAACAGCAGGTTCGCCTTGAACGCCTGGGTGAAATCCGACCCGACGAACCACTGCGAGTCCGACGAGTTATTCACCGCGAACTCCACCGGGCCCTCCGGGCTCGCGACGCGGACCGGTCGCGCGGCGTCGAGGTTCATCGACAATCGCAGGTCGGGCGCGTTGCTGAGCCCCGCGATCCCGGACACGAGGCCGGCGAGGGACGGCGGAAGGGTCGGGGTCCCTTCGGCGGTGTAGAGCCGCGGGCCACCGGCGCTGGAGAAATAGACCATCCGGACGCCGAACAGCTCGTCGATCGAGGCCGCGGAGAGGGTGGCGATCACCGAGAGTCGGTCAGGGGCGACCGTGACGTCCCGCGCCCCGGCGCCGTCGAGTGCGCTGAGCACGGTCGCCACCGTGGCGGCCGGGGGGCCAAACGCGGTCTCGAACTGGTCGTGCGTGAGATACGCGCGGAAGAGCGGCGAGGCGGGGTCTTCGACCTGGGCGAGAAACCGATCGAGACCTACCGGATCCGGGTACGCGATCGTGAGCGAGACGACCAGCGGAGTCGCGGGCGCGACGGGCGCGACGGCGCTCCCCGTCGGGATCGCGACGGCGTCCGTGACGAGGCCGACGGACGGGGACCCCGGGCCGGACGACGACGGCGCCACGCCCGCGGCGAGCGGAGAGCTCACCACGAGCGAGGCGACCACCATCGCGAGCACCGCGAACGGTGGGCGCATCGAGTAAGGAAGACAGCGCACTCCTAATGAGGGCGACTCACCCGGGGGTTACTCCTCTAACCCTTTATTCGGGGGCGAGGTCGGGGCCGAAATGGTCTCGCCCGCGACGGCGGCCCCCCACTGTGTCTTCTGCGACATCGTCGCCGGCAAGGCCCCGGCCTACAAGGTCTACGAGGACGCTACGACCCTCGCCTTCCTCGACCTCTTCCCGTTCACGCGAGGGCACCTGCTCGTGATCCCGAAACGGCACGGCGCCCGACTGACCGACTTCGCGCACGACGACCAGGCGGCCGTCCTGCGCACTCTCGAGAAGATGTGCCGGCGGGCCGAACGGTTGACGTCCGACTACAACGTCGCGCTCAACGCGGGAGCGAGGGCCGGGCAGATCGTCTTCCACCTGCACTTCCACGTCATCCCCCGCTACGGGGAATCGAACCCGTTCCACGCGGCGCAACGGGTCCGGATCACGGACGACGAAGCGGCGGACGTCGTCGCCGCGCTCTCGATGCCCTGAGGTGTCCGACGAACGCCTCCGTCCGTCCTCCGGCGGTCGCGGGCCAATTCTACGCGGGGAGCGGTGCCGCTCTGGCCCATCAGGTCGAGCAGTGCTTCCTGGATCCCCGGGGCCCGGGCGAGCTTCCGACGCGGCATCGCGCGGCCGGGCGGCCGCTCCGGGCCGCCGTCGTCCCCCACGCGGGCTACCCGTACTCGGGGCCGATCGCCGCGCACGCCTACTCCATCGTCGCGGCCGAGCGGGCACCCGAGACCGTCCTGGTGCTCGGGGTCGACCACCACGGACTCGGAAGCGGGCCCGCACTGTCCGACCGAGACTGGGAGACGCCACTCGGTCCCGTCGCGGTCGACCACGAACTCGTCCGGGAGCTCGACCGTCCCCCGGTCGGGATCGACGAGGCCGCTCAGTCGGAGGAGCATTCGATCGAGGTGCAGCTCCCATTTCTGCAGTACGTGCTCCCACGTCCCCGATTCGTGGCGCTGCAGGTACGGTTCGGGCGATTCGACTATCTTCGCGAGGTCGGCCACGTCGTCCGGCAGGCGATCCGCGACCGGGACGTGCTCCTGCTCGCCTCGACCGATTTCTCTCATTACGTCGCGCCGCGCACCGCCGAGCGACTCGACCGTATGGCGATCGACGCGATCCTCGCCCGCGACGCCCGCCGCCTCTACGACGTGGTCGTCGGCAATGAGATCTCGATGTGCGGCATCGCCCCCACGACGGTGCTCTTGGCGGCGCTGGAGGGGGAGCCGCTCACGTCGCGACTCCTGCGCTGGGGCCACTCCGGGGAAGCCGGTCCGATGCGCGACGTCGTCGGCTACGCGTCGATCGCCCTCGCGTCGTCGTCCGGCGGCGCGCCGCCCGTTAAATAAGTCGGCCGGCTCCGCGCCGCCGGCGGCGCATGATCCTCTCGGACGTAAAGATCCGCGAAGAGATGCGTCGGGGGCGGATCCTGATCCGGCCGTTCCGCGCGGATTGCCTGGGCACGAACTCGTACGACGTGCACCTCGGGCCGTATCTCGCGGTCTACACGTCGGGCGCCCTGGACGCCCGCGTCGCGAACCCCGTCCGGGAGTTCCGCATTCCGAAGTCGGGCTACGTGCTCGTCCCGGGGCAGCTGTACCTGGGGGTCACCGAGGAATACACGGAGACCCACGGCTTCGTGCCGTTCCTCGAGGGCAAGTCGAGCGTCGGCCGACTCGGCGTCGACATCCATTCCACGGCGGGCAAGGGCGACGAAGGATTCTGCAACTACTGGACGCTCGAGATGAGCGTCAAGCTCCCCGTCCGCGTCTACGCCGGAATGCCCGTCGGCCAGTTGATCTACTTCGAGATCTCCGGCCGCGTGGCGCGGAGCTACTCCGCGAAGGGATCGGCCAAGTATCGGACCGTCTCCGCGCGCCCGACGCCGTCGCGGATGCACCTCAACTTTCCCGGCCCCCACCGACCCCGCGCTCGGCGACGGTGACGGTCGGGCGGGCGCGTCAGGACGGACGAGCGCCCTCGGGGCGCACCAGGTAGAACGCGGGCCGCCCCGGGCGCGAGCGCTCCCGTCGCCCGAGGGGGTCGCGCGTTGCGGCCTCCGACTCCGGCAGGACGACCACCGTCTCGAACCCGAACCGTCGGGCGAGATGGGCCGCGGCCGCGCGGAGCGTCACGACCTCGTCGACCGCGACCGTCGCGCCGGGCGGCTCGGTGCGGATCAGCGGCGCGACCCGTTGCACGTACTTCGGAATCTCGCCCCGGAACCCGCTCACCTCGGCGTGCGACGCGGCGCGCTCCATCACGGCACGGACCGACGGCTCCTCCTTCCGGTCCAGTGCGTCGCGGACCCATCCCTCGACCGTCGCCTTCCAGGGGGCCGCCACGTAGAAGACCGCCTCGGGCGGAGCGCCCTCCCCTCGCTCTCGGGCCGGTCGCAGTACCGCGCGCAGGTCGTCCTCGACGCGGGCCAGGTACTCTTCGCGGGCCTCCGCGCCCGGCGAGGCGGGGAACGCGTCGGCCTCCGGAAATCGCTCCTGGGCGACCAGCGACGGGAACCGTCTCTCGCCCACCGACTCGGCGAGGTGGGGGGTGATGGGCGAGAGCAGGACGTTCCACGCGCGCCCGACCTTCGAGGTCGCCGCACCCGGTCGCCCTCCGCGGGCGTAGTACCGGCGGAGCAACGCCGGGATCCCGACGTAGATCTCCTCGGCCGCGGGCCGGAGGTCGAACGAGTCAAATCCGACGCGGACGCGCTCGACGGCTCCGTGCATGCGGGAGAGCAACCAGGCGTCGAGCTCGGGCGTGTCGGAGGCGTCGCCCCGGGTCCCGGCCAGGAGCCGCTCGATCTCGTCGAGGCGGTCGCGGGCGGCATCGACCCCGTCCGAGTTCCATTCGATGTCGGCGTTGGGGGAGGCGGTGGTCACGTAATAGAGCCGCAAGGCGTCGGGGCCCCACCGCTCGAGCGCCCCGTCGATCGGCGGGATCCGACCCCCCTTCGACGAGATCTCTTTCTTCGACAGCTTGCCGCCGCTCGGGCCCGTGATCCACCCGTTGACGTAGATCGAGCGCGGCCAGAGCTCGGGCGGGACCAGCCGAGCGTGCGTGTAGACGAAGACCGGAAAGTGCACCCGCTTGTGCTCGTGACCTCCCATGTTGACGTCGACGGGGTACCAGTAGAGGAACTCGGTCCGCACTTCGGCCTGCAACTCCGGTGGCACCGTCGGCTCCCCCGGGCCCACGCCCCGAAAGACGTGGTCGAAGAACGCGTCGGTCAACTGCGCCGGGCTCAACCGGCCCGAGCTCACGAAGCGCCGGACGACGAAGTACGCCATGTAGAAGGTCGAGTCGGCGATCGGCTCCACGATCCACTCCGGGTCCATGGGGAGCGGCGTCCCGAGCCACGGTCCCTTCCGGGCGCACGGTCGGTCGCCGTACCATTCGACGATGCCCGGGAGCTCGCGGCCGTATTCGGCGGGCCAGGTCGTCATCCCGCGCAGTGCCTCCAGCGTCCGAGCCTTCCACTCCGGATCGCTGTACCGCAGGAACCACTGGTCGGGCAGTTTTCGGATGATGACGGTGTGCCCGTTGCGGCAGACCACCGGCTCGGAGAACTCCTGCAGCTCCGTCGGCGCGCCCTCGCGCGCGAGGTCCTTCTCGACCCGTTCGCGGGCCTCGCGCACCGGGGTCCCCCGCAGCGAAGGGACCGTCATCCGGCCGCGAACGTACTCGATGCGGTAGAGCCGCTCGGTCGCCTCTTCGAGGCGCGCGGCGTCGTCCAACCCCCGGGCGCCAACCGCCCGCAGGGCACGCTCGGCCGGCGTGCCGTCCCCGTCGACGAGCACCTCTTCGGAAGCGGTGAGCGCGACGTCGCGCGGGATCTCGAGCAGCACGGGCGGCGGTCCGAGCCGCGCGCGCTCCTCGGGCGACAACTCCGCGAGTGCCGCGGCGTCGGCGGGCGCGTGGGCCGGAACGCTCATGACCACGCCGGTCCCCACCGTCGGTTGTACCAGACGGCTCGCCAAGATGGGGACGCGTCGGTCGACGAACGGAACGTGGACGGACTGACCGAGGAGGTCGGCGGCGCGCACCGGGTGGCCGACGCGTCCCCCGTGCTGTTCGACGAGGCGCTCCGCTCCGACCCGGGCGACGAGGTACTCGGTCGCCCCTCGATGATAGACGACGAGCTCCTCGTCGGGGGCGAGCCAGAGGTTCGTGACCCCGAAGACCGTCTCGGGCCGCAGCGTGGCCGCCAGCAGGGTCCGTCCGTCGTCCAGGCGGAACGGCACGAGGACGTACCGCACCACTTCGGCATCGCCCCCACGCTCGAGGTCGGTCTCGGAGGGGTCGACGGCGACCGGGCCGCAGACCGGACAGACCGAGGCGAAGTACGACCCCTGAACGACCTCCCCCGCGGCGTGCAAGGCACGCATCTGCCACTGGACGAATCGAGCATAGTCCTCGTCGATCGTCGTCACGTACGTGCCGTCGTCGATCAGCATGCCCATGCGCCGGAGGACCCGGCGGTACTCGTCCCCGAGGAACCGGGCGGCCTCCTCCGGCGCTTCGAGTGCCGGCCAGACGGCCGGCGGCACCCCGGCGTCTTCCAGCGCCGCGACGACCGTCGGCTCCCGCGCCTGCACCCGCCGCGCGAACGTCACGGCGGGAAGTCCGGAGGCGTGGAGTCCGAACGGGAAGAACGTCGCCTCCCCGAGCGCCCGGTGAAACCGGTGCAGCGCGTCGGCGTACGCGAACGAACGCAAGTGCCCCACGTGGAGGAACCCGCTCGCGCCCGGGTAGGCGATCAGAAGGAAGAACTTCCGACGGTCGGGGTCCCGTCGCGCGACGGTCAATCCTTCCCGAGCCCAGGCCTCCTGCCACCGGGCGGCGTCGCCGGGGTCCATCGGCCGCTTCGAGCGGGGCCAGTTATTGAACGATTGCGCTGGACGTCGCCGAGGTCGACGTCGGGAGGGATGTATCCGAGAGAAGGCCCTATACGCCGCCGGGGCGCTGGTTGGCCGATGCGGGTGATCGAGGTCTTCCATTCGATCCAGGGCGAGGGCCCGCTCACGGGGGTTCGGACCACGTTCATCCGGACCGCGCGTTGCAATCTCCGGTGCCGGTGGTGTGACACGACCTACTCTTTCGGTCCCGGTCGGGAGCGCTCGATCGCCTCCCTTCTCCGCGAGGTGGGGCGGCACCGGACCCGCAACGTCTGTTTGACGGGCGGCGAGCCGCTCCTCCAACGGGAGTCGGTCGCGCTGGTCGCGCGATTGTCCGAGCAAGGGGTCACCACCGTGATCGAAACGGGCGGGTCGCTCGACGTCGCCCCGTTCCTCGACCTTCCGAACGTGGTCCTCAGCGTCGACGTGAAGTGCCCGTCCTCCGGCATGGAGGCGCGGAATCGATGGGCGAATCTCGCGCTTCTGCGCCCGACGGACGTACTGAAATTCGTCATCGCGGACCGGCGCGACTACGTCTACGCGAAGCGCGTGCTCCGGGACCGACCCTCCCGGGCGGCCGTGGTCTTGCAACCGGTCTGGGGAACGAAGGTCGCCCCGCTGGCGGAGTGGGTCCTCGCGGACCGACTCGACGTGCGGGTGATGCTGCAAGAGCACAAGCACATCTGGGGCGACGTCCGGGGCCGGTAGTTCGGAGAAGAGAACCCCCGCGGTTCGCGGGTCTCACGATACACTAATGAGGGTCGTTCCCTCGTTCGCCGTTCCTGACCATGGCCACGCACGACCCGAGCGCTCGGGGCCCGATCCTGGCCGCGGACACGCCGTTCGGCAAAGCCCGAGGGATGGTGTTCCCGCGAGTGGTCCTCGCCGGCCACGGGGT
>Ga0187783_10000480_pt1 | contig 29555 bp, 28 predicted proteins | sample 1015_SJ02_MP02_2_FD_132471 | JGI IMG/M metagenome (GOLD analysis project Ga0187783, IMG submission 132471) | Tropical peat soil microbial communities from peatlands in Department of Meta, Colombia - 1015_SJ02_MP02_20_MG | ecosystem: Environmental > Terrestrial > Soil > Wetlands > Peat | place... | reverse complement strand
GTGCAGCGGCGCCGGCCCGGCGTCGACCCGGCTGGCCTGCTGCCACGGACGTGGGCCGAGCTTCGCGGCCGGATCGAGGCCTACATCGACGTCGGGCTCAGCAAGTTCGTCGTCCGGCCCGCGACGCCGGCCGTCGCCGGGAGCCTGGAGCGGTTCATCGCCGAGTTCGTCGCGGAGCTGCTCCCGCTGGAGACCTGACCGCGCTCAGGATCGCGGCACCCGGTCGGCTCGCCAGCACCGCGAGTGCATCGGCACCTCGATCTCGGTAGCGCCGGGGAACGTCTCGGCGAGGGCGGCCGCGGCGCGCGCCCGGCCGGCGGCCTGCACGTCGTCACTGGCAGTGATGACCCGGCTGTAGGTCGTCAGCCACTCGACCAGGTCAGGGATCGTCATCCGGCGCGTGAACTGGAACGTCCGCGTCTCGATATTGCGGAACAGGTCCGGGTCGGGCAGCGTGACCTGCCGACCCTCGAGCTCCCGCCTGGCGCGCTCCTTCGCGGTCCGTCGCGCCGCGACATCCTGGTCACCAACGGCAAACCACTCGCCCGCGCGCAGCCACGGGGTCCGCTCGCGGCCGGTCCACATGACACCGAACCGGCCGCCGTCCCGCAGCACCCTGGCGATCTCCGGGACGGCACGCGCCGGGTCCATCCAGTGCCACGCCGAGGACACCAGGACCGCGTTCGCGCTGGCGTCCGGCAGCGGAATGGCCTCACCGCGTCCCGCGAGCACCTCGACGCCGGGGGACCGGTCCGCGAGCACGGCGCGCATCCGGTCATCCGGCTCGACGGCGATGACGTGGCTTGCGATGGCCGCGACGGCGCGCGTCAGCAGCCCGGTGCCAGCGCCGAGATCGACGACGACGTCGGGGCGGTCCGGCAGCAGCCAGTCGACGGCCTGACGAGCCGGCGCCGGCCGGACGCGGTCGTAGTCCCCGGCGATCGCTCCGAAGGACATGGAGCGCTCGCCACGGCTGGTCACGCCCGCCACGCTAACCTGCGGCGTGCTTGGCTGCCACGCTGGATACTGAAAGTCCCGTCGACCGGGCCGACGCGCCGGTCGAGGGCCATCCTCGGCCGTTGGGAGATCTCGTGGCGGACCCTATGCCCGGCAGCCTGCGGGCGGCGATCGGCGCCGGGCCGATGGTCCTGGCACCCGGTGCGTACGACGCGCTCACCGCCCGGCTCGTCGCCGCCCATGGCTTTCCGGCGGTCTACATGACGGGCGCGGGTACCTCGGTCGCGCACGGCTACCCGGACTACGGCCTGCTGACCATGACCGAGATGGTCGACAACGCGGCCCGGATGACCGCGGCGGTCGACATCCCGGTGATCGCCGACGCCGACACCGGCTACGGGAACGAGCTCAATGTGGTCAGGACCGTGCGCGCGTACGCGCGCGCCGGCGTCGCGGCGATCCACATCGAGGACCAGACGTTCCCCAAGCGATGCGGTCACCTCGCGGGCAAGGAGATCGTCGACCGGGCTGCCTGGCTGCGCAAGATCCGCGCGGCCGTCGAGGGCCGGCCGACCGATGACCTGCTGGTCATCGCCAGGACCGACGCGCGCGCCGTGGCGGGCCTGGACGAGGCGATCGAGCGGGCCAGGGCCGCGTTCGCGGCCGGCGCGGACGTCGGCTTCGTCGAGGCACCGCAGACAGTCGAGGAGATCGCGGCCATCCCGGCGGCGGCTGGCGGGCCGTGCCTGTTCAACGTCGTGCCGGGCGGCCGGTCGCCCGCGGTGAGCGTCCCTGACCTGGAGCGCTGGGGCTACCGGATCGCGATCTTCCCCAGCCTGCTGATCGATCAGGTGGTCGCCGCCGCCGACCGGGTCCTCGGCGCGCTGGCGCACACCGGCGCCGTCGTCAGCCCGCCGGGTGAGCACGGCGGCGGACCGGCTGCGCTGTTCCAGCGGGTCGGCGCCGCCGACTGGGACCGCGTGCGGGCGCGCTACGGCGCCGCGGACGGCACTGACCTCGCGGACGGCCCTAGCGGCTGACCGGCTCGCCGCGCGGCGTGGCGACCGCGGCAACGACCGGGGCCGGACGGAAGCTGGCGAGCAGCCGGTCGAGCATCTCGACCTGACGCTGCGGCGTTACCCGGTCCGGGTAGAGCACGCGCTGTGCGCTGAGGCCGTCGATGAGCACGACGAGCTGGTGGGTGGCCACCGCCGGATCACAGCGATCGGCCAGCTCGCCGTCGTCGGCCGCCTCCAGCAGGTGGCCGTGCAGCCGTCGGCAGAGCAGCTCGAACTCCGAGTGCTGCAGCTCGCGCAGCCGCGGGTTGCCGAGCGCCCGGCCCCAGAAGCTGATCTCGATCTGTGCCTCGAGGTCACGCCGCCCGTCCAGCGGCAGCGCCTCCAGCATCACCACGCGCAGCGCCGCGAGCCCGGCCAGTCCCGCCGCCGCGGCGGACATCCGGGCGCCGACCCGGCGGTGCGACAGCAGCAGCGCCGAGCCGAGAATGTCTTCCTTGTCGTCGAAGTAGTGGCCGAGGATCCCGGCCGAGCAGCGAGCCTCCTTGGCGATGGCCCGGATCGTCGCGCCCTCGATGCCGTCCCTGGCGATGACCCGCCAGGTCGCGGACAGGATCTCGTCCCGCCGCTCATCCCAGTCCACGATCTTCGGCATCGCGCTCCCGCTCCCGCTGTGCCGCAGCTGGCACCGACCGGTTACATCCTAGGACTGTTTTTTTATCGGACGTCCGTCTAACATCCCCCCATGGACGCCAAGGCCGAGCTGTGCGCCGCGAGGGAGCAGCTCGTCCGGTATGGCGGCCGGCTGGTGGCGGATGGGCTCGCGGTGGGCGCGGCGGGGAATCTGAGCGTCCGCGTGGGCGACCTCATCGCGATCACACCGTCCGGGATCGGCTACGACGAGCTGACGACGCCCGACATATGCGTGGTAACGCTGGCCGGGGACGAGGTCGAGGCCGCCGAGACGCCGTCGAGCGAGCTGCCCATGCACCTGGCCGTCTACGCGGCCACCGGCGCGGGCGCCGTGGTGCACACCCACTCCGCCGAGGTGGTGGCGCTGTCGGCCACCTGCGCCGAGCTGCCCGCCGTGCACTACGCCATCACCAGCCTGGGCGGCCCCGTGCGGGTCGCGAGCTACGTGCGGTTCGGATCCGCGGGGCTGGCCGACGCCGCCGTCGCCGCGCTGGCCGGCCGGCAGGCGGCGATCCTGCAGAACCACGGCGCAGTCTGCTGCGGGGCCACGCTGCCCGCCGCCTACGACCGGGCGGTGCTGCTGGAATGGCTGGCCAGGGTGTACCGGCTCGCCCGCAGTCACGGCGAGCCGCGCATCCTGTCACAGGCCGAGCTCGACGAGGTCACTGCCGAGGCTCGGCGGCGCAGGTACGGGCAACGGCGGGGCCAGTGAGCGCCGTTCCGGCCCTCGGACGGGTCGCGGTGATCGGCCCGCACATCCTCGACGTGCTCGGCCGGCCGGTGGAGGCGATCCCGCCGGGCCAGGGGAGCGTGCGGCTGGCGGAGATCCGGGCGACGGCGGCGGGCACGGCCGCCGGGACCGCGGTCGACCTGGCGAAGCTCGGCGCGTCCGTGACGACGTTCGGCGTGGTCGGCGCGGACCTGCTCGGCGACATCGTGCTGGCCGCGATGGCCGCGCACGGGGTCGACACGACCGGCGTGATCCGGAGCACCGCCGCGCAGACCTCGGCGACCATCCTGCCGATCCGGTCCAACGGCGAGCGGCCAGCGCTGCACGTGCCCGGCGCGACCAGGCTGCTGACGCGCGCCGATCTCGACCTGTCCCGGCTGGCTGGCTGCGCCGCCGTGCTGCTGGGCGGGCCGGACGCGCTGACCGGGCTGACCGCGAACGACCTCGCGGCGGTCGTCGGGGCGGCCCACGCGGGCGGCGCGCTCGTCGCCGTCGACGTGCTGCATCCCGCGCCTGACCTGGCCCGGCTCGGCGGCGCGCTGGCGCGCACCGACTGGTTCTGCCCGAACTACGACCAGCTGCTCGCGCTGACCGGGCGCAGCGACGTGGATCGCGCCGTGGTCGACGTGCTCGCGCTCGGCACCGGCGGGGTGGCGGTCACGCTCGGCGCCGACGGCTGCCTGGTCACCGACGACCCCGGCGAGCTAGTCCACGTGCCGGCCATCGCCGCCGACGTGGTGGATACCACCGGCTGCGGTGACGCGTTCACCGCGGGATTTCTCGCCGGGCTGCTGCTCGGCTGCGGGCCGGTCGACGCGGCCTGGCTCGGCGTCGCGTGCGGGGCGCTCGTGGCGACCGGTCTCGGATCCGACGCCGGGCTCACCGACCTCGGTCAGGCCGTCGAGCAGGTGCGCATCGCGGACGACGCGGTCGCCGACCGGATCGACGCGCGCTGCCATCGGATCGCCGAAGGGAAGTTACTCGTATGACCGATCAGCTTGTCCTGGACCGCGACAGCCGGCCGCGGGCCGCCGACGCCTCGCTGCGCCGCCGCGCCGCCGCGGTCATCCCGGGCGGCATGTACGGGCACCAGTCCGCCGGGCCACTGCCGCCGGAATATCCCCAGTTCCTGCGCGCCGGCCTCGGGGCGCGAATCTGGGACGTCGACGGCAACGAGTACGTGGACCTCATGTGCAGCTACGGCCCGGTCGTGCTCGGTCACCGCCACCCGGCGGTGGAGGCGGCCGTGCGGAGTCAGGCGGCGCTGGCGGACTGCCAGAACGGCCCGGGATCGGTCCTGGTCGAGCTGGCCGAGCTGCTGGTCGCCACCGTCCGGCACGCCGGCTGGGCGATGTTCGCCAAGAACGGCACCGACGCGACGACGATGTGCTGCACGATCGCGCGCGCGCACACCGGACGGCGGCGCATCCTGGTGGCCCGCGGCGCCTATCACGGCGCCGCTCCGTGGTGCACGCCGCGGCTCGCGGGAGTGACCCCGGAGGACCGCGCGAACCTGGGCTACTACACCTACAACGACCTGGCGTCGGTGCGGGCCGCGGTGGCAGCGGCGGGGGCGGACCTCGCCGGGATCGTCGTCAGCCCGTTCCGGCACGACGCCGGCTTCGACCAGGAGCCGGTCGACCCGGAGTTCGCGCGGGGCGTGCGGTCGATCTGCACGCAGGCGGGCGCCGCGCTCATCCTGGACGACGTGCGATGCGGGTTCCGACTGCACCTGGGCTCGAGCTGGGAGCCGATCGGGGTGCTGCCCGACCTGTCGGCGTGGAGCAAGGCGATCGCCAACGGTTACCCGCTGGCGGCGGTGCTGGGGTCGGATCCGTTCCGCGACGCGGCAGCCAGCATTTTCGTAACGGGGTCGTTCTGGTTTTCCGCCGTCGCCATGGCCGCGGCCGTCGCGACGATCGGCGCCCTCCGCGAGGAAAACGCGATCGCGGCCATGGAGCGCGCGGGGACCGCGCTCGGCACCGGGATTCGCGCGCAGGCCGCGGAGCGGGGCCTCGAGGTCCGGTACACCGGGCCGGCCGCGATGCCGTACCTGACCTTCGCCGGGGACCGCGATCACTCGCTGGCGTCGACCTTCGCCGCCGCCGCGGTCCGCGCCGGGGTCTACCTGCACCCGCGGCACAACTGGTTCGTCTCCGCGGCGCTGACCGACGCCGACATCGCCCAGGCACTCGCCGGGACCGACGCGGGGTTCGCCGCCGTCGAGGCCCGCCTGGCCCAGCACGACTAGCCTCATCACGCGAGCAGAGCCACGATAAGGGAGAAAGGGGTCCGCACATGAGCGCTGAGGAGTCAGCCGGGACCGTCGCGGCCACCGTGCCGGACGCGGCCGAGCAGATCGTCGCCAGGGCCGGTTACCGGCCAGAACTGCGCAGGTCGCTGCGCTTCTTCTCGATGTTCGCCATTGCCTTCTCGATCATCTCGATCACCACGGGCATCTTCCTGAACTACGGGTTCGGGCTGACGTACTGGGGCCCTGCGTCGATCTGGACCTGGCCAATCGTCGGCGTCGGCAACATGATGATCGCGCTGGTCGTGGCCGAGCTCGGCACCCGCATTCCGCTGGCCGGGTACGCCTATCAGTGGAGCTCGCGGCTGGTGAACCCCACCTACGGCTGGTTCGTGGGCTTCGCCGGGCTGCTGTACATGAGCGTCGGCGGTGGGGCGATCATGCTCGGCGTCGCGTCGCCGCTGCTGCTCAGCGAATTCAACGTGACAAAGCCGTCCGCGCGGCTGGTGCTCGCCGTCGCGCTGATCCTCATGGTGCTGCCGGTGATTATCAACATCATCAGCATTCAGGTGGCCGCGCGGGTGAACAACGTCGCGGTGTTTACCGAGATCATCGGGACCGTGGTGTTCGGCGTGCTGCTGCTGGTCCTGTGGGGGGTGAAGGCCAAGCCGTCGCCGTACGGGGCGAGCATCCTGTTCAACACCACGTCGGTGCTGCACAACCCGACGATCTACGCGTTCGCGCTGGCCGGGCTGCTCGGCGCGTTCACGCTGGTCGGCTTTGAGCTGGCCGCGGACATGTCCGAGGACGCCGTCAACCCGACGCGCAGCGTGCCGCGCGGCGTGCTCTGGGCGGTCGGCGGGTCCGCGGTGCTCGGCATGATCGCGCTGATCGGGTTCACCATCGCGATCCCCGACCTCAAGGTAGTCGAGTCGTCGTCGCTGCCGCTCCTCACGATCGCGGGGTACTGGCTGCCGTCCTGGCTGGTCAAGGTGTTCGTCGCGTTCGTCATCTTCTCGATGTTCGCGATCCTGGTCGTGGGCGCGGGCGCGCAGGCGCGGCTGGCGTACTCGCTGGCGCGGGACAACATGCTGCCGGTCTCCGGCTGGCTGCGCCGGGTCAACCTGCGCACCCAGACGCCGATCGTGGCGCTGCTGGTGTTCGCTGTCGTCGACATCGCCGTCACGTGGTACGGCTACTTGCAGGTGAGCGCGTTCGCGACCCTGGTCGGCGCGACCGCGATCATCCCCTACATCATCTACTTCCTCATCACCGCGGGGTACGCATACAAGCGGCGGACGCTCGACTCCATCCCCGGCGCCTTCTCGCTCGGCCGGTGGGCCTGGCCAGTGATCATCTTCGTGCTGCTGTACAGCGCGCTGATCATCGTCGTGCTGTCGGTGCCGGGCCCGTTCCACGCGGCCGACAAGGTGGTGGGCTACGGCGCCGGGGTCGCGGCGGTCTGGTACCTCGCCGTGCTGGTGTGGCGGCTGCGCCGCGGCGCCGCCGGGGTCAAGCCCGTGGAGGACCTCGTCGACTGACTCGCCCTGACCGGTGCCCGCCTAAGGAGCGACCAGCGCGTCGGTGAGCCGGTCGATGCCGGCCAGCTTGGCCGCCAGCTCGCTGCTCAGCGAGTGGCGCGCGGCGATCGCGGCCGGGCCGTAGTACGAGACGCTGGCGCGCCCGTCGTCGTCCCAGATCAGCACCTTGAGCGGGAGGTCCAGGGCTGACAGCGGCGCGGCGTCCATCACCGGCGTGCCCGCGGCCGGATTGCCGAACAGCACCAGCACGGTCTCCCGCAGTTGCAGTCCGACGTGGCGCGCCTCGGCGCCCTGGTCGATCACGGCGAAGAGCTTCATGCCCTTCGCCGCCAGCAGGCTGGTGAGCCGGGACACCGTATCCGTGACCGACAACGGGCTGACCTTGGTCGTGATATCCGCTGCAGGCCAGTCGGCCATCGCCGCCTCCTTCTTCGCCCTGGCTGTCCGCGCCCGACTGCGGGCTCATACCCGTCAGCTGGCCACCGGGAACGGTGCCAAGACAAGAAGCACCCGGGCGGCTCAGTGCCGCCGCGGGCCAGCACACTGGCTATCGTGCCGCCGCCAGCTCCGGTCCCGACGATGACGACGTCGTAGTGGTCAGCCATGCCTCGATGATGTCAGGCCTGCCGCTGAGCCACCGGCGAAGAGGCCGGGCGCGGGTGCGGCGGGGCCGGCCGCGGGTGCAGGGTCGCCGGCGAGGGCCGGCGATGCGCGACCACCAGGGACAGCAAGCCCATCCCCGCGGCCACCACCGCGCTCACCGCGTAGATCGCGGGCAGCCCGATTCCGGCGCTGGTCAGCGGGCCGACGCCAAACGCGGCGATGCCGTAGCCGAGCTGATAGGTCGCGATGACGCCGCCGGCGACCATGGTCTGGCTATCGGTGAGCTTCTCCTGCCCGAAGCTGATCGTCAGCGGGAGCAACGCCGAGCAGCCCAGCCCGGCCAGGCAGAAGGCGGCTACGGCTGTCGCCGGCGCGTCCCGTGGCAGGGCCGCGATGAGCGCGAACGCGCCAGCGAGCACGAACGGCAGGATGTGATACGCGGCCCGGCTCGGCAGCCAGCGCTGCACGCCGGCCACCAGCACGCGCCCGGCCGTGACGAGCGCCCAGAACCCGGTGAGTGCCAGCGAGGCGGTCGACGCGCGGACGCCGAGCGAGGTCACGTCGAGCTGCGACCAGTTGCCGTTCATGGTCTCGCAGAACCCGTACAGCAGGGCGAAGACCGCAAAAGCCGCCAGCCCCCTGGGCAGCCGAAGCGCCGCCGATGCCCGTGGCGCGCGGTCCGGCCGAGCAGAGCCGTCGGGTGGCCGGGTCACGATCGCCGGTTGCGATCGGCCCGGGTCGAGCGGCAGCCGCAGGCTGACCGCGAGCAGCCCGACGAGCAGGCAGGCAGCCGCGACCGGGAGGCCGACCCAGAAGCCGAGGCCGACGAAGACCGCGACGAACACCGGCGCCAGCGCGGTGCCCAGCCCGAGCAGTGCATTGAGGACCAGCACCGCCCGGTCTGCCGCCTGCGGGTGAAACGCGGCCGTCAGCGTATTCAGCGACGGCACGGTCAGGCCGAAGCCAGCCCCCACGCAGGCGGTCGCGGCGAGCAGCACGCCGTACGCCGGACCATGCTGCCGGACGAGGAGCCAGCTCAGGATCAGCAGCAGCATCGCAACCAGGCCGGCCGCGAGGCCAGTCAGGTACACCGTCTTCTCCCGCACCCGACCGGCGAGACCCGGAAACAGCAGGCCGGCGCCGAGCAGCGACGCGAGCACCGCCGTGACCACCTGCGGCGCGAACATCGCCCCGTACTCGCTGCGCGACAAGTCGTAGTCGCTGCTGCTCGTGAAGATGGTGCTGGCAGCCGGGAACGTGACCAGCACGATGCCCTGCACCAGGCCAGCTACCTGGACCGTCGCGTTCTCGGCCCGGCTCGGCATCGCCACCCCCAGGCCGGCGTCGTAGCCAATCTCCGCGGCGGAGTCGTGCCGCTGCGATGCATTCTCGCTGGTGCGGTGAGCGCGGTCTGACCCGCACCCGCGATGTGCGGCGCGGCTATTGTTAGCCCGATGCGGATCGCCACCTGGAACGTCAACTCCGTCAAGCAGCGCGTGCCGCGGCTGCTGCCGTGGCTGGACGAGCGCCAGCCGGACGTGGTGTGCCTGCAGGAGACCAAGCTGGCCGACGACGCGTTCGCCGACCTGCTGGGGAAGGACCTGGACAGCCGCGGGTATGAGGTCGCCGTCTACGGCGAGCCGCGGTGGAACGGCGTGGCGATCCTCTCCAGGGCGGGCCTGGACGACGTCACGCGAGGCCTGGCAGGCGCCCCGGGTTTCCCCGAGCCGGAGGCGCGCGCGATCGCGGCGACGTGTGGCGGCGTCTGGGTCGTGTCGGTGTACGTGCCGAACGGCCGGGAGCCTGGGTCCGAGCACTACCGCTACAAGCTGACCTGGCTGGCCGCGCTCGAAGAGTCGGTCCGCGCCGCGCCGCAGCAGACGATCGTGTGCGGCGACATGAACATCGCGCCGGCCGACGCCGACGTCTTCGATCCGGCGGCCTACGTCGGCCAGACGCACGTCACCGAGCCCGAGCGCGCCGCGCTCGCGAGCCTGCAAGCCGCCGGCCGCCTGCATGACGTGGTCAGGGAGCGCTGGCCGGACCGGCGCGTGTTCACGTACTGGGATTACCGCGCCGGGATGTTCCACCAGGATCTCGGCATGCGCATCGACCTCGTCCTCGCGACCGGCGCGGTCGAGGACCGGGTCAGGGCCGCCTGGGTAGACCGGCAGGCGCGCAAGGGCACCGGGCCAAGCGACCATGCGCCGGTGATCATCGACCTGGACGAGTCGCCGGACGGCGACATCGGGCCCGTCGTGCCGCCGCCGTCGGCGCCGGGTGCCAAGAAGAGCTCCTTCAGGTTGCCGCAGTCTCGCTGACCGGTATGGTCGCCTCGTGACGAGTGCCGAGGTCCCTGAGCCAGAACCTTCGGCCTTCCGGCAGCGGCGATTCGAGCCGCCGCCGGGCGCCACCGACCTCTTCCTGATCCGGCACGGCCAGTCCGCGCCCTACCTCGAGGGCACGCTGTTCGCCCTCATCGACGGTCAGGGCGATCCGCCGCTCTCGGCGGAGGGCGAGGCGCAGGCCCAGCTGGTCTGCGCACGGCTTGCCACCGCTGGGATCGCGGCCATCTACGTCTCGACGATGCGGCGCACCGCGGAGACCGCGGCGCCGCTCGCGGACCGACTCCGCCTGCCACCCGTTGCGGAGGCCAGGCTGCGCGAGGTACACCTCGGCGACTGGGAAGGCGGCGTGTTCCGGAAGAACGTCGCCGAGGGCCATCCGGTGGCGCTACGGATGTCGGCCGAGGAGCGCTGGGACGTCATCCCCGGCGCCGAGCCCGCCGACGCCTTCGCGGCCCGGGTCAGGGCCGCTGTCGAGCGAATGGCGGCGGACCACCCTGGCCAGCGCGTCGCGGCGTTCACCCACGGCGGCGTGATCGGCCAGGCGCTGGCGCTCGCCGCCGCCGCCCGGCCGTTCGCCTTCACCGGCGCCGAGAACGCCTCGATCTCCCGGCTCGTGATCACCGCGGACCGGTGGATCGTGCGAGGCTACAACGACACCGCGCACCTGGACGGCCTGGCGTAGGAGAGCATGGGGGGAGTCCTGTCTGGCCGCCGAAGGGACCGGTCATGATCGAGCCGTATCAAGCCGTTGGCTTGGTGCCCACGATGCGCGGCATCCGCCGCCGCGCGGACATCCAGGTGAACCTCGACCACATCTCGCACCTCATCAAGGCCGCGTCGTGGCTGTCCAGCCTGGACCTGCCGGTCCGCCTCATCGCCATCCCTGAGGGCAGCCTGCAGGGCTTCAACGACGAGGTGCTCGACCTCGACCACGAGGAGTTCGCGCGGGAGTGCGCGATCGACATTCCTGGCCCGGAGACCGACTACCTCGGGGGGCTGGCCCGGCGCTGGCACGCGTTCGTGATGGCCCAGGCCAAGGCGCGGCATCCGGAGTTCCCCGGCCGGTTTTTCAACGTGGGCTTCGTGCTGGACCCGGACGGCGAGGTCATCCTGCGCCATCACAAGGTCGTGCCGCTGCAGCCGGTCGAGCACTCGGTGACGCCGCACAACGTGTGGGATCGGTGGATCGAGCTGTACGGGCGGACGCTGGACGCCTTCTACCCGGTGGCCGACACCGCGATCGGGCGACTCGGCTTCCTCATGGCCAACGAGGGCTCCTACCCGGAGAATGCGCGCGGCCTGGCGATGAACGGCGCCGAGGTGGTGTACCGGGGCCCGTACCCGCACCCGCATGTGGGCAACGGGCTGTTTGAGATCCAGAACAGGGCCCGCGCGCTGGACAACAACTTCTTCCTGATCGCGTGCAACGTGGGCACCTACTACCTGGACGCAGACTCCGACATCCCCATCGATACCTTCGGCGGCGGGTCGGCGGTCATCGACTACCGCGGCCAGATCGTCGGCAGGCACGACTACAGCGCCGGGTCGTCGTGGGTGGCCGGCACCATCGACGTCGAGGCGCTGCGCCGGTTCCGGGCGAGCGCGCAGTGGGACAACTGGCTGAAGGACCTGACCACCGAGCAGTACAAGGTGATCTACGACCAGGCGGTCTATCCCAAGAACCTGTACCTGGACCGGCCGCCGTACGGGCACGAGGACTACCGGCGCGAGGTCATCGACAAGCAGATCCAGCTCATGCACGAGCGCGACATCTGGGTTCCGCCGGGCTGACGTCCGGGTCGTTACCTCGCCGATCGTCGTTGTGCGGCCGCCGTCACGATGAGCATGATGATGGCGGCTGCCTCGATGATCAGCACCGTGTACGCCAGACCGGAGCTGAAGGTCAGCCGGAAGCCGAAGATGCCGACGGTTCTCGCGAGGATGAAGCCGACGATGGTTCCTGCCATCAGCAGGATGGCCCCGAGCACGACGAGCAGCTGCCGGGTGATGAGCAGGACGACAGCGGCCGCCAGTGCCAGCGCGACCTGGACGAGGAACAGCACATCGAGGACCTTGACGTGCTGGTACGCGATGTCCCAGAGGTGCAGGTGGATGAGGCCCGACGCCACGAGCAGTCCTGCGTCGGCCAGATAGAGCAGCCAGCGCGGTCCGGTGGTACGGGCAGGGGAGCGCATCGTCAGGCGGCTTCTGGCTGTGGTCACGGTGTCTCCGTCCGGCGAGCGGTGAACGGCTCGACGAGCTGGCTGAGCATGGTGCGGGCATAGCGCGGCCGTCCCTGCGCCTGCTCCACGGGCACCGGCCGTCCCGCGAGTCCGGTGGCGCTGGCCGCGCGGGACCGGTCCGGGTCGGGGAACACCGCCCGGTGCGACAGCACGTCCCAGAACGGGAAGACCGTGCCGAGGTTGATATCGAGCCGTCCGGTGGCCGCGTGGTGGATCCGGTGATAGGCGGGGCTGATCAGGATCCGGCCGACCGGCCCGTACGTCCACCGGGTGTTGGCGTGCGGCAGCGCGCCAAGGCAGGCGTACACGGTGAGCACGGCCGCGGGCGTGACGACGTTCGACTCGACCGCGAGGATCGGGATGGCGGACAGCAGGAAGCTGACGTGCACCAGCGGGTGCGCTCGGTAGGTGGTCAGGATGCTGAGCTCTTCCTGCGAGTGGTGCACGGCGTGCAGGCGCCACAGGCCGGCGATCCGGTGGTTGCCGAGGTGCGCCAGCCAGTCGACGGCGTCGATGGCGAGCACCGCCAGGGCAATGAAGCACCAGCCGGGGACGCCGGGCACGCGCGGCAATACCAGCCAGGGCTGCGCGTGGGCCAGCACGCCGGCAAACCCTGACCCGATCAACACGATCAGCGGGACCACGAGCGTGGCGTAGAAAAGCAGGTAGGCGACGTCAAGAACGTGTCCGCGGGCCAGCAGCGGACGCCGCTGCGCGGGCCGGATCTGCTCGATCACGACGACAACCGCGACGAAACCCAGCACGGCCGGCCCGGCCAGCTCAAACCGGCCGGCGTTCACCGACCGCGCGACCCCCGACTGGCCGAGCGCCAGCCAGCCGCGCCAGCTCAGCCAGCCCGCCAGGCCGGCGATCACGATCGTCGGCGGGTACAAGCGGCGGGCCGGGCGAGTCGCTGACAACGCGCTGACGGCCACGTCTTGCTGAACGGCCCCGAGGCGGACGCGGTTCAGTGAGCGCGGCGCGAGGCCGCCCCAGGCGCCGCGGGCTACCGACCGGAGAGCAGCACCGTGAGCGCGGACGGGATGTCGGCCAGCGAGCGGACCGGCCGGCAGGTCCCGCCGCCGAGGCGCGCCAGGCGCTCGGCGGTCCCGGCCGAGGCCGGGTCGGGCTCGCGTCCGGCGGGCTGCGGGCAGAGCACGTCCAGCCGGTCGATGCCGGTGAGCGCGGCTGCGGGATCACCTCCCGTCGTGCTCACGCAGTCCGACAGCAACACAACCGAGCGCTGGCCGGCCGCTGCCCCGGCGAGGCCGGCCGCGGCCGCCCGGAGCGCCGCCGCGAGGTCGGTCAGGCCGTGCCCCCGCAGGCCGAGGAGCCGGCCGACAACCTGCTCGGGCGGCTGGCGGGTGCCGGGCGCCTGCAGGACCGTCACCGTCCCGGCGAACGCGATCGCCCCCGCGTCGAGCCGGCCGTCGGCGGCGAGCAGCACGCTCGCGGTGGCGACCGCGGCCATGGCGAGGGCCAGCCCCGACATCGAGCCGCTGGAGTCCACCAGCAGGCACACCGACCGGCGGTGCGCCTGCCAGGTCCGGGTCACCAGGTCATCCGGCGGCGGCGGCCAGCTGCCCGCCAGCCGGTCGAGCGTGGCGTCCAGGTCGACATCCCCGGTGCCGCGCGGCACCGACCGCATCCGGCGCGGCCCGCGGGATGGCTGCCGGCCCATGGCGCCGAGCTGGATGAACACCCGCGCGGCCAGCCGCCGGGCGAGCGCGCGCAGCGAGGCGTCGGTGGCCTGGCTGAGGTCGGCCAGCAGCGCCGCGGCGGCGTCCGGATCCGAGCCGAACATGGCGCTCAGCGTCTCGGTGTCGAGGGCGCCAACCTCGGGCGACACGTCCGCGAACGCCGGGTGCCGGCTCGCTAGCTCCGTCCGGCTCAGCGTCCGCCTGGATGGCCCGGAGTGCCGATCGCGGCGCAGGCTCGACCGCGACGAGCCGGGCCGGTGCAGGCCCGCGTCAGGAGGCGGGCCTTCGGCTTTTCCCTGGCCTGCCCCGACGCCCGGATCGGCGGGCTCCGCGTCCGGCTGAGGCGGCGCCGCGGCATCCGCCGGCCACAGCTCGTCCAGCAGTTCGTCGAGCACCGCCTCCGGGCTGCGGTCGCTGCCGTCGGCGATCCGGATCCGGCCGGACAGCGCCGCGTACGCGGCGTCCCGCGCCGTGCCGCGGGACATGGCGGGCTCGCCGCGCAGCCGGGTCAGGCCGTCGATGAGCAGCACGAGGTCGATGGCCCCGCGCACGGACGAGCCCATCCGCACGTCCCGGTGCGACCGGGTCGCCCGCGCGAACGCGACCGCGAACGGCACCACTGGCCCGTCTCGCCCGGTGACCGCGCGCACGATGGCCTGCTCGGCGACGGCGTCCTGATACCCGAGCACGATCCTGCAGATCCGGTCGGCGATGGCCTGGCTGACTCTGGCGGTCCCGATGGCGTCGAAGGGGTTCATCGCCGCGATGAGCCGGAACTCCGGGTTGGCCCGCACCAGGCCGAGCCGCGGCACCGCGATCTCGCCCTCGGTGAGCACGGTAATGAGCACGTTGAGGGTCTCCTCAGGGACCCGGTTGAACTCCTCCAGGTACAGCAGCGCGCCGCTGCGCATCGCCTGCAGCAGCGGCCCGTCGGTGAAGCTGGACGGCAGGTAGCCCTCGCTGAGCACCTGGGCGGGGTCGTACTGGCCGATCAGCCGCGCCGGGGTGAGCTCGGCGTTGCCCTCCACGAACACCACGGCCCGGCCGAGATCGCGCGCGATGGACCGCAGCAGCGTCGACTTGCCGGTGCCGGGCGGCCCCTCGAGCACCACGTGCCTGGCGGCCTGCAGTGCCACCGTGAGGACCTCGCGTTCCCGGCCCAAGCCGATGACGGGCGTGCTGCTGCCCGTCGATGCCGGCCCGGACCGGTCCGCGAGCGACGACCCACGGGTGTCAGGCGGTGTCATGCAGGATGACGCCCCTGATGTTCTTGCCGTCGAGCATGTCCTGGTAACCCTGGTTGATCTCGTCGAGGGTGTAGGTCTGTGTGATCAGCTCGTCCAGCTTGAGGTCGCCCGCCTGGTACAGCTGCACCATCATCGGGATGTCGTGGAACGGGTCGCCGGACCCGAACAGGCTGCCCTGGATCCGCTTCTCCATCAGCGTCAGCATCGAGCTGTTGATCTGGATGTTGTTCGACACCAGGTCGCCAAGACCGGTGACCACGACGGTGCCGGCTTTGCGGATCGTGTTGAACGCGTCGGTGACCACCTCGGTGGTGACGGTGCCGACGGTGACGATCGCCTTGTCGGCCATGACCCCGCGGGTCAGCTCGTGGATCAGGAGCGCGGCCTCGCCGCCGCTGGCCGCGCTGTGCGTGGCGCCAAGCTGCTCGGCGACCTCCCGCTTCAGGGCTACGGGGTCGACGGCGACAACGTTGCGCGCGCCGGCCAGCGCCGCGCCCTGCACCGCGTTGATGCCGATGCCGCCGATGCCGTAGATCACGATCGTGTCGCCCGGCTCCACCTGGGCCGCGTGCACGGCCGAGCCCCAGCCGGTCGGCACCCCGCAGCCGATGAGCGCGACCTTGTCCAGCGGCAGGTCGTCATCGACCTTCACACAGGAGAACTCGGACACGACCGCGTACTGGGAAAAGGTGCCGAGCATGCACATGCCGCCCACGTCCTCGCCGTCGGCGGTGTGGAACCGGTAGGTGCCGTCCAGCAGGCCTCCGTCGAGGATCGTGGCGCCGAGGTCGCACAGGTTGGACTTGCCCGTGGAGCACCAGCGGCAGTGGCCGCACACCGGCAGGAACGAACAGATGACGTGGTCGCCAGCCTTGAGCCTGGACACGCCCTCGCCGACGGCCTCGACGACGCCCGCGCCCTCGTGGCCGCCCACGATGGGGTAGCGCGGAGGCAGGTCGCCGGTGCGGATGTGCTCGTCAGAGTGGCAGAGACCCGAGGCGACGAAACGGATCAGCACCTCGCCGTTCTTGGGGGGGTCGAGCTCGAGCTCGGTGACGTCCCAGTCGTGGCCTATTCCGCGCATCACTGCTGCCCTGGTCTTCATCCGCTCTCCTTCGAGTGTGATCCCTGCCTTGTCGTAACCCTAAGGAGCGCACGCCCCCGACCGCTAGAGCCAAGCGACCGCTTGGTATGGGAACGGGGTGGGCTAGGCCAGGCGGAAGATTTGCACGGCGTTGCCGCCGATGGCCAGCGCGATATCCGCCTCGGTGCAGCCGGCCGCCAGCAGTACCTGCGCGAGAGCCCTGGCATTGCGCTGCAGTCCGGGCACGCCCGGCCAGTCGGTGCCGAACACCATCTTCCGCGCCAGCCGGGCCAGGGACGGGCCGTAGTAGTCCGGCAGCCGAGCGGGTGGCAGCCCCGCGACCTCGAGCCACGTGTTCGGCCGCATCAGCGTCAGGAACGCGGCCTGCTCGTACCACCAGCCGCGGCCGCCGTGCGCCAGCACCACGCTCAGGTCGGGAAAGTCGCGGAAGACCGGGTCGAGCAAGGCCGGCTCGCCGTAGGAGTTCGCCGACCCGGCAAAGGTCGAGGTGCCGGAGTGCACGACGACCGGCAGCGCGTGCTCCTCGCAGAATGCATAGGCCGGGTAGAGCATCCGGTCGGCGGGGTCGAACCCGGCGTGCACGGGGTGAATCTTGCACGCCACCGCGCCGAGGCTCACCTGGCGGGCCAGCTCGGCCCTGACCGGGTAGTGCAGGTGCGGGTTGATGTTGGCAACCGGGCGGAACCTGGCGGGGTTGTGCGCCACGACGGGAAGCACATCCTCGATCGGCTGGATGCCGGTTGTCTTGGGGCTGTACTCGGTGAACAGCAGCACGCGGTCGGCGCCCTCGGCGGCGAAGTAGGCGTCCAGCGCGGCCGGCCGGGGCACCCCGTCGAGGTCAAACAGGTCGCCAAGCGGGACTCCGCCGCCGAACGTCGACACCCAGTCCCGCCAGTCCGCAGACAGCGTCGGCAGCCGGGCGACGTGCACGTGCGCGTCCACGAGCACGTGCCCGTTGATCATGACAGGAGGCTAGCAGCCGGTGTTAGCCGAGCGCGTCGCCAGCGTCGCGAGCACGCAGGCGCCCGCGGATCACGTCCGCGACTGCCCCGGCGCCGCGACTAGTCAGCACGATCGTGTAGTGGTTGACGCCGGGTACGAGGACGTCGCCCAGCTGCGGGGCAAGCTGACGCCCGGCCGCCACCGCCGTATCGGAGTACATGGGTGGCTGCTGAGGGTCGATGAAGACCGGCGCCCGCACCAGGACGGCGGGGCAGGTCAGCTGGCCGAGCGCCCGCTCGACCCCGTGTCCGTCGCGCAGCTCCGCGATATCCCCCAGGACCACCTCCTCGCGGACGCTCGAGGCCAATTCCGGCGGCGACCCGGCCAGGTCGTAGCCGTAAGCGTGCTCGATGTAGTCGTTCCAGTCCGCGGTGAGCGCCGGATGCTGCCGCCAGAAGTCGAGGTATGCCTGCTGCGATGGGAAGGTCATTCCCAGCCGCTGCGCTGCTGGGCCGCCGACCGCGCGCAGTGCCTCCGCAGCCGGGACGTCGGGCGCGCTCGGGCGCTCCGCCAGCGGCAGGCCGCCATCGACCAGCACCAGATCGCGGACTCTGCCGGGATGACGCACCGCCGCCGCCACCGCTACGAAGGCGCCCAGCGAATGACCCACCGCCAGGGTTTCGGTGATGCCAGCGTGGTCCATGACGGCGATGAGGTCGTCGGCGTGCCGGGCGATCCCGTACGGCCCGCCGACCGCCCTGCTGCGCCCGCGGCCGCGCAGGTCAGGTGCCAGCACGGTTACCTCCTCGCCCAGCTGATCGGCGAGCGCCTCGAAGTGCAGGTGCGTCGCGCTCGCGCCGTGGGCCGCCACGATGACGGCCGGGCCGTTGCCCCACTGACCCACGCGCAGACTGCCTCCCGGGACGCGCACGTCAAGGGTCTGGTACGCCACCGTGGTCCTCCTCCACCAGCCTGAAGTGATCGTCAGGCAGTGGCCACCACTGCGTCAATCGCCCCTAACAGGCCGCGCGGCGGCGGCTTCCGGCGATCGTGCTGCTGCGGGTCGGGCAGCCGGTCTGGCCGGAGGCCGAAGAACATGCCGAACATGATGCCGAGGTCGAGGATCGCGATCAGGCCGGCGATGTACGGGCCGGGGCCGCCGAGCCAGGCGAGGTACCCGCAGAAGGCGAGCACGATGACGAGCGCACCAAGGGCCCGTGGCCGGCCCGACTGGGCGAGTCGCTCGGGTACCTCATACGGGGCCCGGTCGACGTAGTTCGCTGTCGCGGCCTTGTCCTTAGCGATCTTGAGCCACAGGTCGTACATCTCGGGTGCCTGCTCGCGCAGGGCGATGGCCTGAGTGACCGACGGGATCTCGGGCTGCTGACCGCGGACCTCGGGCACCTTGTCGCCGATTCGATCGGCCACCGCGTCGGCGATCTGCTGCGGGTCTGCCTGGTCGGGCTGGCTCGGGGTCGTCATGGGGGTAACGCGTCACCGCTTTCGTCAGGTGCCGGGTCGGCAGGCTGCTGCCGCGCGGACAAGATCGTGGCCAACGCCGCCGCGAACGGGTCTTCGTCCTGGCGCGGCGGACTGGGCGGCAGGACTGGCCGCATTCGCTGGTAGAGGGTCATGCCGGTCAGGTCGAAGAGAGCGGTGACCCCCATGGCGGCGGAGAGAATCCGGCGAGCTGACCTGTCCGTCGGCATGTAACGGTTTGTGCCCGCTCGGTTACTCACTCAAACGATCGACCGCCTCTTCGGAGCAATTACCGCTAACTATGACAGATCCGGCAGCCCATGGGTCAGCGAGATCGCCGGGCTCCGGCGGTGGTCCTAGACTTACGGTTCACCGCCGGTATCAGGACGGCGTGATCCCCTGACGACGAAGAGGCCGTAGAACCATGCGCTGGTCGCAGCTGCATATACCCACCCTGCGCGAAGACCCGGCGGACGCCGACGCCGCGAGCCACCGGCTGCTGCTGCGCGCCGGGTTCATCCGCCAGCTGATGGCGGGTCACTACACGATGCTGCCGCTGGGCATGCGGGTGCGCGCGAAGATCATCGACATCATCCGCGAGGAGATGAACGCGATCGGCGCTCAGGAGTTCCTGCTGCCCTGCATGCACCCGGCCGAGATCTGGGAGCGGAGCGGGCGGCTTGGCGCCGTGGACGTGATGTTCCGGCTGAAGGACCGCAAGGGCGCGGACATGGTGCTGGGCTTCACCCACGAGGAGATCTTCACGACCGTCGCGGCCGAGCTTGCGTCCTACCGCGAGCTGCCCCAGTTCTGGTACCAGTTCCAGACCAAGTTCCGCGACGAGGCCCGGCCGAAGAGCGGTTTGCTGCGCGTGCGCGAGTTCACCATGAAGGACTCCTACAGCTTCGATCTCGACGAGGCCGGGCTCGACAAGTCGTTCGACGCGCACCGGGGTGCCTACGAGCGGATCTTCGCCCGGCTGGGCATCCCGGCCTTCGCGGCCGAGGCATCCAACGGGACCATGGGCGGCCAGGACTCGCTGGAGTTCGTGTGCCCGTCGCAGGCGGGGGAGGATCTCGTCGCGACGTGCCCGGCCTGCGACTACGCCGCCAACCTGGAGCGGGCGACCGCGCAGCTTGGGCTGGTCGAGGACCAGCCGGGCCCGGCCGCGCCGACCCGGCTGGACACGCCCGGCGTGCGCACGATCGAGGACCTGGCCACCCAGTATGGTCTCGCGGCCGACCGCCAGATCAAGACGCTCGTGCAGGTCGTCAACGGCGAGCTCACCCTCGTGCTGCTGCGCGGTGACCACCAGCTGCAAGACCAGAAGCTGGTCGACGCGACGGCGGTGGCCGACATTCGGCCGGCCCACCCGGAGGAGATCCGGGCCGCGCTCGGGGCGCTTCCCGGCAGCCTCGGCGCCGTGGGCGTCACCGACCTGTGGGTCATCGCGGACCTGGCGCTGCGCGGTCGGCGGGACATGGCGACGGGCGCGAACACCGACGACGTCCACCTCACCGGTGTCGATGTGGCCCGCGACATTCAGGTCGGCACGTGGGCGGACCTGCGCGAGGTCACGGCCGGCGAGCCGTGCCCGCGGTGCGGCGCGCCGCTGCGGCTGATCCGGGTCATCGAGGTCGGCCACATCTTCAAGCTCGGCCGTAAGTTCACCACGGCGCTCGGCGTCGCCGTGCTCGGCCCGGACGGGTCGGCCATCGTCCCCATCATGGGCAGCTACGGCATTGGCGTGGAGCGGGCCATGGCGGTGATCGCGGAGGTGCACCACGACGACTCGGGCCTAGCCTGGCCGGCCCAGGTCGCGCCCTTCGAGGCAACGGTGGTCACCCTGTCAGCCAGGGATCACGCGGTCGTGACGACCGCGGAGTCGATCTACGCGGAGCTGCGCGCGGCGGGCACCGAGGTGCTGATCGACGACAGGGACGAGCGGCCCGGCGTGAAGTTCAGGGACGCGGAGCTGACCGGGATCCCGGTCCGGGTCAGCGTCGGCAGCCGCGATCTCGCGGACGGCGTGGTCGAGGTGGTCAGCCGGGCCAGCGGGGAGAGGGAGCGCGTGCCGGTGGGCCAGGTGGTCACGCGCGTGCGGGACCTGCTCGCGGCGGCTGGTCGCTAGCGGGCCGCCGCAGCGGCGAGGCTACGCGGCGCCCGCCACCAGCCGCATGCCCGCCGGTCCGTGGTAGGCGTCGCCGCGGCGGAACATCGGATCGCTCGCGTCGACCACGCGCTCGCGCTGGCTCGCCAGCTCGGCCCAGCCGGAACCGGCGCCAGCCGGACCTGCCGAGCCCCGTTCCTGATCGTCCGGCCGGATGACTCGCTCGTTGTGGCTGGACAGCTCCGCCCACCTGTCAGCACCGCTCGGCATCGATCCTCCCATGACACCCGAGCCCGGCGATCGCCCCTGCTGCACCGCCCGGCCCCTCACCTCTAAGACACGCCTGACGGCCTCTCTGGTTAGCGGCGGTGTGGTTACAACTGCATAACTTCCGCGCCAGAGGGCGGGAGCGGCGGGCTAGATCCGCGTCCATGCCTCCGTGAGCACGGCGCGCAGGATCTGCTCCATCTCGTCGAAGTGCTCCTGTGTGCAGATGAGCGGCGGGGAGAGCTGGATGACCGGGTCGCCGCGGTCGTCGGCGCGGCAGACGAGGCCGGCGTCGAACAGCGCCTGGGACAGGAAGCCCCGCAGCAGCCGCTCGGATTCGTCGTCGTCGAACGTCTCCCTCGTGGTCTTGTCCTTGACGAGCTCGATCCCGTAGAAGTAGCCGTCGCCGCGCACGTCACCGACGATGGGCAGGTTGGATAGCTTCTCCAGGGTCGCGCGGAACGCGCTCTCGTTCGAGCGCACGGTCCCGAGCAGGTCCTCCTTCTCGAACACGTCCAGGTTGGCCATTGCGACCGCGCACGACACCGGGTGCCCGGCGAAGGTGACGCCGTGCAGGAACGTCGCCGCCCCGGCGGCGAACGGCTCCATCAGCCGATCGGACACCAGCATGCCGCCGAGCGGCGCGTAGCCGGAGGTGACACCCTTCGCGAAGGTGATGACGTCAGGCTGATAGCCGTATCGCTCGCAGCCGAAGTAGTACCCGAGCCGGCCGAACGCGCAGATGACCTCGTCCGAGACGAGCAGCACGCCGTACCGGTCGCAGATCTCCCGCACCCGCGCGAAATAGCCGGGCGGCGGCGGGAAGCACCCACCCGAGTTCTGGCAGGGCTCCAGGAACACTGCGGCGACCGACTCCGGGCCCTCGCGCAAGATCGCCCGCTCGATCTCGTCGGCCGCCCACGCGCCGAAGGCGATGCTGTCGGTGGCGACGAACTCCGGAGCCCGGTAGAAGTTGGTGTTCGGGACCCGGACGCCGCCGGGCGGCAGCGGCTCGAACGGTTCCTTGATGCCGGGCAGCGCCGTGATGGCGAGCGCGCCCATCGACGTGCCGTGGTACGCGATGGACCGGCTGAGCACCTTGTACCTCGACGGCTCGCCGGCCACCCGGAAATACTGCTTGGCCAGCTTCCAGGCCGACTCGACCGCCTCCGACCCGCTGGTCGTGAAGAACACCCGGTTGAGGTCGCCGGGAGCCAGCGCGGCCAGCCGGTCTGCCAGCGCGACCGCCTGCGGGTGCGCGTACGACCAGAGCGGGAAGTAGGCCAGCTCTCTGGCCTGACGCGCGCCGGCCTCGGCGACCTCGGTCCGGCCGTGCCCGATCTGGCTGACAAACAGGCCCGCGAGCCCGTCCAGGTAGCGCTTGCCCCGCTGGTCGTACACGTACGCGCCGTCACCGCGCACGATCACGGGAACGTCGCCGTCGGCGTAGGACGACATCCTCGTGAAGTGCAGCCACAGGTGGCGCTTCGCCTTCTCCTGCAGCGCGGCGATCTCGTCCGGTCCGTACGGCGTGCTCATCTGGTCCCCCAGCTGTAGGTCTGCTTGCAGAGTTTCAGGTACACAAACGTCTCTGTCGCGGTGACGCTCGGGATCGACCGCACCCGCCCGAGGATCTCCAGCAGTTGATCGTCGTTCTCGCAGACCACCTCGATGAGCAGGTCAAAGGAGCCTGCCGTGATGACGACGTAGTCAATTTCCGCCATGCCCGCCAGGTGCGCGGCTACCCGCTCGAGGTCGCCACTGCAGCGGATGCCGACCATGGTCTGCCGCTGGAAGCCGAGCGTGAGCGGGTCGGTCACCGCGACGATCTGCACGGCGCCGACGTCAATGAGGCGCTGCACTCGCTGCCGGACCGCGGCCTCCGACAGGCCGACGGCCTTGCCGATGGCGGCGTAGGACCGGCGGCCGTCCTGTTGCAGCTGCTCGATGATCCGCTTCGACAGATCGTCGAGCACGACCCGCATCTCGGTGTCCCGGCTCGTCCGGTCACGGCCGCGGCCGGCCTGGACCAGCGGAACCGCCGGCGTGTGCGCCATGCCTCGGCCTCCCTGATCCCATGGTGCCATGCGAACCGGTCCTGTCAACTGATTTCGTTGACTATGACCTGGAATCTTGCGGATTCCCTTGTATGGTAGCCCCTGACCAATCAAGGTCGTGGCGGGGGTCGGGAGGCTGGTGCGACTATTCCCGCCAGCCCGAGGCGTGACAAGGGTCATATCGGGCGGCCAGGTGGATGGCTCCGGCCGCCGTCGGGGGTTGTACCTCCCGTAGCGGATCAAGCCGCGTCCTTGTCCCCTGTCCACGACCATGCCCGTCGCGGCATGGCAGAGCGACGTCACGCCCAACACTGTTAGTCGCGAACGCCGCGAAGCGCTGAGGGCGGGCGAAGGAAAGCAACGCTTCCCATGAAACTCACCCCCCTCGCAGCTGCATCGCTCCTCCCCGCCACGCTCGCGGGCATCGCCTTCAGCATCATGCCGTTTGTCAACGGGTCGTCTGCGACCGTCCTCACCGCGCACACCTCGGGGCGGCCCGCCGCGCACACGGTCGGCCACGTGCGGCCGTCCGCGCACCACGCGGCGAGACAGACCACCGCGACGGCCACGGCCGCGACCAAGCGGACCGCGGTCCCGACGCAGCCGGCCGGCTCCCAGCCGGCGACCGGCAGCCTGGGTGCGTCGGGCGCCGGCAGCGCGACCGCGACCAGTGGCCAGCCGATCACCGCCGGCATGTCGGCGTTCGAGCAGTGCGTGGCGTGGCGGGAGAGCAGCGATACACCGACTGACCCGGACGGCCTGTTCGGCATTCTCCCGTCGGTATGGGCGCAGCTGGGTTACTCCGGCACGGCCGGGCAGGCCTCCGTGGCACAGCAGATGGTCGCGTTCAGCCGGCTGTACGCCGAGTACGGCACGCAGCCCTGGGCCCCCAGCGACGGCTGCTAAGCCGTACGTCGGCCGCGCAGTTTATGCTGGTCTGAGATATCTCGGGATGATCCGGTCCAGATAGCCGCGTTAGCTGGGTTACAGCGGACGCGATGGCCGGGTGGGGCCGGGATACCGCAGCCAGGGTCGACCGAGGGAACCGCATTGTCCTTTGCGACACATCTCCGTCCGCGGATCATGGCCGTGGGAGGCGCCCTCGTCCTCCTGCTGGTCGCCGGAATCTGGACGGCACTCGCCAACACCAGTGCCGGGGCCAGCCCGCGCTCCGTGCATGCCTACTCGACGGCCCGGCTCGACGAACTCCTCGCACAGCTCGGCTACCTCCCGCTGACCTGGACGCCGTCAGCCGGGCAGCCGGTCCCGGCCGACAATGACGCGGCCGGCCAGCTGGCCGCGGCCTACCACGCGCCGAAGGGCCGGTTCACCTGGAAGCCCGGCTACCCGAGCGAACTTCGGCGCTTCTGGCGGGATGGCACAACCGACGGCCTGATCCTCCAGGGCGCCGTCATGGCGTTCGAGCAGCAGCACGGCCTCAAGGTCGACGGTATCGCCGGGCCTAAGGTCTGGGATGCCCTGCTCACGGCGGTGGCCGCTCACGACGTGACCAAGAACGGCTATACCTACGCGATCGCCAGCGAGGGCGACCCGGAGACGCTGACGATCTGGCACAACGGCCAGCAGGTCCTGCAGACGGACGCCGACACCGGCATCCCGGCCTCGCCGACGACGATCGGCACGTCGCCCGTCTACCTGAAGTACTACTACCAGGACATGACCGGGACGAATCCGAACGGAAGCTCGTACTCCAGCCCGGTGTACTACGTCTCCTACTTCCGCGGGAACCTGGCCGTGCACTGGTACCCGCGGGGGTCGTATGGGTTCCCGCAGAGCCTCGGCTGCGTCGAGCTGCCCTGGAGCGCGGCCCAGACGGCCTGGCAGTACCTGTCCTATGGCACCCTCGTGACGGTGCAGCCGGGCTCGCAGACCCCCAGCACGAGCCCCGTCGACCCGACCACCTAGTGGCCTGTCCGGCCGGCGCTAGGCTGCGCGGATCGCGGCCGGGCGCAGCGCCGACATCGCCGCCAGCACCGGTTCGGGACCCGGCCGCGTGGTGATGATGCGCACCACCGTCTCGTCGAGGCCCGCGCTGAGCCGCGCGTACGCGGCGGCCGCGGCCGCCGCGGGGCCGTGGTACCCGACGGCGTGGAGCAGCTCATCCGGGGCGGCGTCCACGAGCTCTGCCAGCGGGGTACCCCGGTCGCGGCGAGCCTCGAGCTCGTCGAGCACCGCGTCGAAGCCCATCTGGCCGAACATCCCGCGATAGCCGGCGGTTTTCGGCGTGCCGGGCGCCGTCATCGCGTAGCTGAGCACCTGGCCGCCGAACGCCCGCCGGGCCGCGGCCACGTCGTCGTCGACGCACACCCGGACGTACATGGTCAGCGGCACGCTGCCGGGGTCGCGCCCGGCCCGGCTGACGCCGGCCTCGACCAGTTCCCGGCTCCGCGCGATGCGCTCCGGGGTCGCCCAGTTCAGCAGCGCGCCGTCGGCCACCTCGCCGGCCAGCCGCAGCATCTGCGGGCCGAGGGCGGCCAGGTAGATAGGGACACGCGGCAGTCCGCCGACCCGCAGCCGCGTGTGCCGCGGTCCGTGCGTCAGGCCCTCGGAGCTGACCGCCTCGCCCGCGAGCAGCGCGCGCACCGCGGTCGCGTAGCCGCGCATGACGGCGACCGGCCGGTCCGGCAAGCCCGCCGCCGCCCAGAACGCCGGCCCGACGCCGCCGGTGCCAAGCCCGAGCACGAACTCTCCGGCCGACAGCTGCGCCACCGTCGCCGCCTGCACCGCGAGGGCGGGGGGCGTCCACATCAGCGCTGCGGGAACGACGGAGATGCCGGTCCGCAGCCCGGTGTCCGCCGCCCACGCCGCGCACACCTGGAACGCGTCGGGCACCCCGCCGGACGGGGTCCACAGGCTCTCGAAGCCGAAGCGCTTCGCTTCCTGGGCCATCTCACGCAGCTCGCCGAAGCGCAACCCGAGCCTCGCGTCCAGCCCGACACCGATCAGCATGAGCCGCATTATGCCAACGACGCCGCAGCGGCCCGATCCGGACGGCCGCGGCCCGAGCAGATCGCGCTGCCCGCACGACCCCGTTCCCCTCGCGGTCCAACTTGGCGACACCTGCACTCTGGCGACACACTGGCAGGGGAGAACACCTGGGAGGCAGCAGCATGGCGCATCGCACGCACTGGATCAACGGCAAGCCGTGGACCGGGGAGGCAGCCTCCCGCGGCGATATCTACAACCCCGCGACCGGCCGGGTCAGCGGCACCGTCGACTACGCGACGAAGACCGAGGTCGACGCCGCGGTAGCCGCGGCGGCCGCTGCCCTGCCGGGCTGGCGGGAGACGTCGCTGGTGCGGCGGGCCGCGGTGATGTTCGCGTTCCGGGAGCTGGTGGCCTCCCGCCGGGACGAGCTGGCCGCGCTGATCACCGCCGAGCACGGCAAGGTCGCCTCCGACGCGGCGGGCGAGGTGGCCCGCGGTCTCGAGGTGGTCGACTTCGCCTGCGGCATCCCGCACCTGCTGAAGGGCGGCTTCTCGGAGAACGTCTCGACCGGTGTGGACGCGTACTCGATCCGGCAGCCGGTCGGCGTAGCGGCAGGGATCACCCCGTTCAACTTCCCCGCGATGGTCCCGATGTGGATGTTCCCCATCGCGCTCGCCTGCGGGAACACCTTCGTCCTCAAGCCGTCGGAGAAGGACCCGTCGGCCTCGCTGCTACTGGCCGAGCTGCTCGCGGACGCCGGGCTGCCGGACGGGGCGTTCAACGTGGTGCACGGCGCGAAGGAAGCCGTCGACGCGCTGCTGACCCACCCGGACGTGCGCGCGATCAGCTTCGTCGGCTCCACGCCGATCGCCCGCTACATCTATGAGACGGGCACCGCGCACGGCAAGCGGGTGCAAGCCCTCGGCGGCGCCAAGAACCACATGGTCGTGCTGCCAGACGCGGACCTGGACCTCGCCGCCGACGCGGCGGTCAACGCGGGGTTCGGCTCGGCCGGCGAACGGTGCATGGCGATCTCGGCGCTGGTGGCGGTCGAGCCGATCGGCGACGAGCTGGTCGCGAAGATCACGCAGCGGATGGCGGGCCTCACGGTGGGACCCGGCGACCAGGAGAGCTCGGAGATGGGCCCGCTGGTGACCCGGCAGCACCGGGACAAGGTCGCGGGCTACCTGGACTCCGGGGTCGCGGAGGGCGCAAGCCTGGCGGTCGACGGCCGGAACCACCCGATCACCGGCGCGGCGGGCGACGGCTTCTGGCTCGGCCCGACGCTGCTTGACCACGTCACGCCCCAGATGAGCTGCTACCGGGACGAGATCTTCGGCCCGGTGCTGTCGGTGGTGCGTGCCGGGAGCTACGCCGAGGCCCTCGACATCATCAACGCCAACCCGTACGGCAACGGCACGGCGATCTTCACCAACGACGGCGGAGCCGCGCGCCGGTTCACCCGTGAGGTGGAGGTCGGCATGGTCGGCGTCAACGTGCCGATCCCGGTGCCGATGGCGTTCTACTCCTTCGGCGGCTGGAAGTCGTCGCTGTTCGGCGACACGCACGTGTACGGCACCGACGGCGTGCACTTCTATACCCGGGCCAAGGCGGTGACCTCGCGCTGGCTCGACCCGAGCCACGGCGGCGTGAACCTCGGCTTCCCCGTCAACCAGTAAGGGAATCGTGCGTCGATGCGCAGCTACCAGCCGGACCCGCAGTACGGTGCCGACCCGGAGCGAGGAGCCGAGGTCGTGGCGCTGGACCGGGCCCACGTGTTCCACTCCTGGTCCGCGCAGCGCGGGCTAGCCCCGCTCCCGATCGCGGCCGCCGAGGGCGCCTACTTCTGGGACTACGACGGCAACCGGTACCTGGACTTCTCCAGCCAGCTGGTGAACACCAACATCGGCCACCAGCACCCGCGGGTGACCGCCGCCATCGCGGCGCAGGCCGCGAGGCTCGCCACGATCGCGCCGCAGCACGCCAACGACGTGCGCGGCGAGGCGGCGGCGAGGCTGGCCGGTCTCGCGCCAGCCGGGTTCGAGAAAGTGTTCTTCACGAACGGCGGCGCGGACGCGAACGAGAACGCCATCCGGATGGCGCGGCTGCACACCGGGCGGACCAAGGTGCTGAGCTTCTACCGGTCGTATCACGGCAACACCGGCGCGGCGATCAACTCGACCGGCGACCCGCGGCGGTGGCCGAACGAGTTCGCGACCGGGCACGTCCACTTCTTCGGGCCGTACCTCTACCGGTCGTCCTTCTGGGCCACGTCCGAGGCGGACGAGTGCGAGCGCGCGCTCGCGCACCTGGCTCAGGTGATCCAGTTCGAGGGGCCGGACACGATCGCGGCGGTGCTGCTGGAGACCATCGTGGGCACGGCCGGGGTGCTCATCCCGCCGCCCGGCTACCTGGCAGGCGTGCGTGCGCTGTGCGACCGGTACGGCATCGTGTACATCGCCGACGAGGTGATGTGCGGCTTCGGCCGGGCCGGGCGCTGGTTCGCGTTCACCGACCACGACGTCGTGCCCGACCTCATCACCTTCGCCAAGGGCGCGAACTCGGGCTACGTCCCGGTCGGCGGCGTCCTCATCTCCGACCCGATCGCGGCGACGTTCGACGATCGGGTGTTCCCCGGCGGGCTCACGTACTCCGGGCATCCGCTGGCGTGCGCGTCCATCGTCGCGACCATCGACACGATGAAAGACGAAGACATCGTGGGGAACGGAGCTCGCATCGGGTCTCGGGTGCTCGGACCGGGCCTCCGTGAACTGGCTGACCGGCACCCCGTAGTCGGCGAGGTCCGCGGCACCGCGGTGTTCTGGGCGCTCGATCTGGTGTCCGACCGGGAGACGCGGGCGATGCTCGCGCCGTACGGCGGGTCCTCGGAGGCGATGACCGAGCTCGTGGCGGCGTGCCGGCGGCGCGGGCTGATGCCGTTCACCAACTACAACCGGCTGCACGTGGTGCCACCCTGCACGATCTCGGAAGCGGAGGCCAAGGAAGGCCTCGCGATCCTGGACGAGGCCCTGGAGACGGCCGACCGCTACTACGAGGGCTAGCCCCACCGGAGCCGCCGAGTCAGAATTGGGGCAAGCTTGTCGCCCCATCCGGGTCCGCTCCTCACGGGAGGTCGGCGTGCTGAGTGCAGAAGACAATGAGGTCCTGACCCGGGTTGGTGCCGGGACGCCGATGGGGGAGTTGGTGCGCCGGTACTGGACGCCGGCCTGCCTGAGCGCGGAGATTCCGGCGCCGGGGTGCGCGCCGGCTCGGGTGCGGCTGCTGGGGGAGAACCTGGTTGCCTACCGGGATACGGC
>Ga0187783_10000479_pt1 | contig 29577 bp, 24 predicted proteins | sample 1015_SJ02_MP02_2_FD_132471 | JGI IMG/M metagenome (GOLD analysis project Ga0187783, IMG submission 132471) | Tropical peat soil microbial communities from peatlands in Department of Meta, Colombia - 1015_SJ02_MP02_20_MG | ecosystem: Environmental > Terrestrial > Soil > Wetlands > Peat | place... | reverse complement strand
TGCGCGTTATCGACGAGATCGTTCGCGTGTCCGACCGCGATTCGTTCCTGATGGCACGGCGAATCGCGCGCGAAGAAGGGCTGCTAGTCGGCGGCTCCTCGGGCACCGCGGCGGTCGCCGCCTCGAAGCTCGCGCAGACGCTCACGCCCGACGCAATCGTCGTCGTTATTCTTCCCGATTCCGGACGCGGCTACATGTCGAGAATTTTCAACGACGACTGGATGATCGCCAATGGTTTCCTCGCCGATTCCAAACGTCGCGCCACGGTCGGCGACGTCCTGCGGAGCAAAACTCCGCTTCCTCCGCTGATCACGGTCGCTCACGACGACACTGTCAAGACTGCCCTCGATTTGCTGCGGCAGTACGAGATTTCTCAAATCCCGGTGATGCACGGGCGCGAACAGGTCGGCAGCATCAACGATATCGGCGTAATGCAGAGCGTCTTCGATCACGCCGACATCATCCACCAGCCGGTGAGCGAAGTCATGGCGCGTCCGTTTCCGGCGCTGGAGCAGTTCGAGGAGATCGAGCGCGCGTACAAGGTCCTCACGCTCGCCAACCCGGCAATCGTGGTGACCGACGACGGCGAGCCGATTGGCGTTCTGACGCGCCAAGACATCATCAGCTTCCTCTCCACGAGCTCCGACGTCGTCCGCACGTAGCAATATCTATGAAGTTTTCCACCAAAGCCATTCACGTCGGACAAGAACCCGATCCGGCGACCGGCGCTACGATCGTTCCGATCTATCAGACATCCACCTACACGCAATCGCGGGTCGGCGAACATAAAGGCTTCGACTACAGCCGCACGGTGAATCCGACCCGGGTTGCGTTGGAGCGCCAGCTGGCTTCGTTGGAGGGCGCGCGCTACGGAAGCGCCTTCGCCAGCGGGATGGCCGCCACGAACGCCGTGCTTTCCCTGCTTTCGGCCGGCGATCACGTCGTCGTCAGCGACGACTTATACGGCGGGACGTATCGGCTCTTCGCGCGAGTCTTCGAGCGTTTCGGACTACGGTTCACCTACGTCGACATGACCGACGCGGACGCCGTACGCGCGGCGGTGACGCCGGCCACCAAGCTGTTCTGGATCGAAACGCCGAGCAATCCGCTCCTGAAGCTGGTTGACATTGCGGCGATCGCCTCGCAGCGGCGCGGCGAGCAAATCGTCGTCGTTGACAACACGTTTGCGACACCCTATTTTCAGCAACCGCTGGAGCTCGGGGCTCAGATCGTGGTACATTCGACGACCAAATACATCGGCGGCCACAGCGACGTCGTCGGCGGCATTGCGATCACCGACGACCATGCGATTTACGACCAAATTCGCTTTACGCAAAACGCTGCCGGCGGCGTTCCGGGACCGCAGGACGCTTGGCTTACGATCCGAGGCGCGAAGACGCTGGCGCTTCGCATGCGCGAGCACGCGCGCAACGCGCAGGCCGTCGCCGAGTTTCTCCAGTCGCGCTCCGACGTCGCCCGCGTTTACTATCCAGGCCTGCCGTCGCATCCTCAGCACGAGCTCGCGAAACGCCAGATGAGCGGTTTTGGCGGGATGCTGTCGTTCGAGCTCGCCGGACCGCCCGCGCGCGCCTTCGAGTTTGCGTCCGGATTGAAATATTTCAGCTTGGCCGAAAGCCTGGGGGGCGTCGAATCGTTAATCTGTCATCCCGGCCGGATGACGCACGGTTCGATTCCGCCGGAGCAACGCGAGCGCCGCGGGATCACCGACGGGTTGCTGCGCCTTTCGGTGGGGCTCGAGGATCTCTCCGATTTGCTCGACGACTTACGCGAGCGCCTCGACGTTACGGCTGGTACAAGGGAAAGCGAACTGCCGTCACCTGTTTGAGAACCGCTTGCGCTTCCTCGGGGGTGGTGTCGCCCATGCGCGTGGTTTCCGACAGCACGATCCCGCGCTGACCGTCCGCCCAAACGACCGCATATTGCTTGCGCGCGTCAAAGCCGCTGCCGTACGCAACTTCGACGAAATATGCCGGCATGCCGTTGAGGAGCGAGATCGCCGTCTTGTTCCGGATGAGCGTCCCTTCTTGCGAGCCGTGGGTTTGGCTTTCGAACTGTCCTTCCCATTGATCCGGCGGTCCATCGTAGGCTTCCATCGCAATCGAGATCGTTCGAGCATCTTCTTTACCGGCGTGCAAGACCCAGACCGCGACGGGCTGCAGATCTTCGCTTAATTGTGCCAGCGGTATGACTTGCCGATTGACGAGCACGGCGTCGGCGGGGGCCGTGTATGACATGGCCGGATCCGTGTAGACGTGCGGATCCGGGGTAGGCGTCGGCTCGGGAACCTGCGCCAGAACGGGGCAGGTCCACATCGCGGGCAGCAAGACGAGCAACATCGTAAAGCGTTTCATTCGTTGTCCAAAACGGCGGCAAGCGCCGGCAGAGAGATTTCGTACCGGTAACCGACGTTGCGATGGTCGTCGTCGAATTCCTCGTGGCGCACCGGCAGGCCGAATTCTCTGATCCGTTGCGCAACCACCCGGGATCCGACGTCGAGATTGTATTCGTCCCGGCGGCCGCAGTCCAAGTAGCGCAGCCGCAAGCGCGCGAGCTCGGCCCGATGCGTCGCGATCCGCTCCGCCGGATCGAATGCCAGCCAGCGCGCAAAGACGTCCTCGCGGAGGGCGCCGCTGTCCCGCTCGAACGGCAGGTCGATGTCAAACGGGGTCGCACTGCGCGGCGAATAAGCGGCCGCGTATGCCAGCATTTCCATCGTCGTGTATTCGGGCATGCTCCGCTTGGGCTTCCGCTCGAATGCTTCGACGTACGCGCCGAGGTTGAAATCGTGCGCTTCGAGGATTCGCTGAACGGTTGCGAATGCCGGGGGATGGGCATATCGAAAGTATGAGTCGCCACTGTGCGAAGCAAACGCGGCGAAGACGCCCGGGTGTTCGAGCACTAGATGCATCGCGCCGAAACCGCCCGACGATTTTCCCAAAACGGCCCGGCCGCCTTCGGACGCGACGGTCCGATAGCCGGCGTCGACGTGACCTACGATGTCGCGCACCACATAGGTGGCATAGCCGCCGTTATGGATCGAATCAAGATACTGCGATCCGCCCAGACGCGTAAAGCCGTCGACCAGAACCACAAGCGCCGGCGGCATCCGGCCGTCGCGCACGAGCCGGTCGGCCCATTGCAACACGTTCGTTTCCCACGGACGGGTCGAGACCAATGCGGCAACGTCGCCGGTGTATCCGTGCAGCACGTACAGCGTAGGGAAGCGCCGCGAACCCTGGGCGTCGTAGCCCGGAGGAAGGTAAACGGCTACCGGTCGCGACGCAGGATCGCCGAGCGGATTCCCCGCTAGCGCTTGGCTTTCGACATAGTCGATGTGAACGGTGCCTTCGAGTCCCAAGAGACGCGCGAGTTCGGAACGGTCGTGCATGGCGCCGAGCTTCGTCGAACGAAGTTCGGTACCTTGAACCAACTCAAGCGCGCAATCGATTTACGCGGCGCGATTGCGCTCAACGTCATTACGATGATCGGCATCGGGCCGCTCGTAACGATCCCGTTGGTCATCGCGGCGCTCGGCGGCCCGCTCGCTCTGGCCGGGTGGATCGCCGGGGCGGTCGTAGCGTTCTGCGACGGATTGGTTTGGGCCGAGCTTTCGGCGCGGCTGCCCGGCTCCGGCGGCACGTACGTGTATCTGCGCGACGCGTTCGGGCCGCAAAGCCTCGGAAAGATGACGGCGTTCTTATTCAATTGGCAGTTTCTCTTGGCGGCTCCGTGTTTGCTGGCGAGCGGTTACATCGGATTTGCGAACTACGCCGCGTACTACTATCCCGCGCTTGGCGCAAGCGCGCTCGCGCATGACGCGGTCGCGGCCGGAATCGGCGCGGTAACGATCTTGATTCTCTTCAGGCGCACGTCGCAGGTCGCCTCGTTCGGCGCATTGCTCGCGGTCGTTGCGACGCTTACGATCGCGCTGGTTGCGGTGGCGGGACTCTCGCATGCCAACCTGACGCACGCCTTTCAAATCGCGCAACCCTTTCGCTTGAGTGCCGGCTTTCTTGCCGGGTTCGGCAGCGCGCTGTACATCACGCTCTACGATTACGCCGGCTATTCCGATGCGGCGTTGCTCGGCGACGAGATCGAACGTCCACAGCGCATCATTCCAACCGCAATCGTGCTCTCGGTGATCCTCGTCGCGGTGCTTTACGTGTTATTGCAAATCGGCGTGCTCGGCGCGGTGCCGTGGAGATCGCTGCTCGACGCGCACGGTCAGCCGACGATCGCGGCCCAATACGTCGGCGCGCTCGTCGTCGAACGCACCTGGGGCCGGCTTGCGGCCGCCGGCGTAACCTTGCTCGTGCTGGTGACGGCCTTTGCCTCGCTTTACGGTAACCTGCTTGGGTTCTCTCGAATCTCGTTTGCGGCAGCTCGGGACGGAGCTTTTCTGCCGATCTTCGCCCGGATTCATCCGCGTAAAGAGATCCCGCACGTAGCGTTGCTGGCCATCGGAGGGCTCTCGCTCATCGCGAGCGTCTTTACGCTCGATCAAGTCATCGCGTTTTTGACCGCCGGTATCGTGCTGATCCAAGGCATCGCGCAAATCGTCGCGCTCGGTCTGCTACGCGCGCGGCGTGTACATTTGCCGTTTCGCATGCCGCTCTATCCGCTGCCGGCGCTGGTTGCTCTAGCCGGATGGACGTGGGCGTTCGTCGCAACCGGAACCGGAGCAATCGTCCTTGGCGTCGGATGGCTCGCGTGCGGCGCCGTGATCTATTTCATCGTAGCGCGTTCGCAGCGCTGGTGGCCGTTCTTGCTTGCGCCGCTGCTCGCGCTCGGGCTACCTGCGGCCGCTCGCGCCAATCCCACGCACGGATGGGCCGATTGGAACGCATCGCGCATCACGTTCGATCATGGCTATCCCGTGTTCAGTGTGGACGGACGCCCGTTTTTTCTCTACGGCGCCGCCTTCTTCTACGAGCGGATCCCGCGCGAGCAGTGGCGCGCCTCGCTGCTCGCTTACAGGCAGCTCGGGATCAATACGATCGATCTCTACGTGATCTGGAACTGGCACGAGCCCTCGGAGGACGTCTGGGATTTCACCGGTACGACCGACCCTCAGCGCGACTTGATAGCGTTGCTCAAACTTACGCACGAGATGGGCTTCAAGTTGATTCTGCGCGCCGGGCCGGTGATTCGCAACGAATGGCGCAACGGCGGCTACCCGGCATGGCTGCTCGAGCGCCCCGTGTACGCAATGCCGGTGCACGACGTGCTGGAGGGCCGCTATCCCGCGACCGCGACGCTGCAAAACCACGACGCCGACGCCGCCGCGCAAGAGTGGCTCGGCAACGCCACGCATCTGCGCGCCGCCGACGCGTGGCTAAACGCCGTGCTGCGGAACGTCGAGCCATACGCACACGACGTCATCGCGATTGCGCTCGACGACGATCAGGGCGCGTACCTCGACAACAACACCTGGCCGGCTCCGCATTGGCACGGTTATGTTCGCTGGCTGCGCAACTCCATCGCAAAAATTGCCGGCCGCAAAGTGCCGGTCTTCGTCAATACCTACGAAATGCGCGTGCCCAGCGCATCGCCGGCGTGGGCTTGGGGAAACTGGTACCAAAGCAACGCTTATTATCTCGGCGACCACGATCTCGCCGATCTCGACTTTGCGACAGGTCTGCTGCAGACGCAACGGCGGTTGCCGGTCATGCAGTCGGAATTTCAGGCCGGATGGTTCCAAAGCGCCGACGAGGGCGAGCCAAGGCCCAGCGATCCGTCGAATACGGCGCTGGCGTTACACGAGCTGATGCGTGACGGCGCGCACGGGATCGTAAATTTTCCACTTCAAGATACGATCTATCCGCACGGGTGGGAAGCTCCATGGGCGAACTCGTCGTATGCTTGGGAGGCCGCACTGACCGTCGATCTTCACGCCTCGCCGCGCTACGCTCCGACCCGCGCGGTCGGTGATGTCGTTCGCGCCTATGGGCCGTTGCTCGCCCGCACGCACGTTGCCGCCGACGCCGCAATCGTCTGGCCGCCAAGCCTCTTCGCACCGGGAAGCCTACGGGCTAGCGACTTTGCAGCATTTGCCGCCGTAACGATCGCGATGCAACGCGATTGTAACGCGCGAGGCCTAACTTGCACGTTGACCGACCTCTCGACGGAAAGTTCCAATCGCGAACCGCGCGCGCTGCTGTTTCCGATCGCCCCCTCACTCATCAATAGCGTCGAGCCCTGGGCTGCGAGCCGGCTGCGCGCGCTGCGCAAAGCCGGGCGGCTATTCTATACTTTGTCGTCGGTTCACGCTTCCGCAGGCCATGCGCTGCCACCGAACGCGACGCTGCTGCTGGCGGACGACTCCTCGTTCGGGTTCGTCGTCGCAATCAATCCAAGAAACGAGGTACGGCGCATCACGCCGTTGCACGTTCGCTTGGCCAATCGCGTGGTTGCGCTACACGGCTTTACGCTGGCGCCCCGCAGCGCGCGCGTCCTACCGGTCGGCATCGCCCCAACCGTCCCCAATTCATTGCCGCAGCCGCAGCTTGCAAGCCCGCCGCCGTTTCGCGATCCCGACGGCACGCCGATCGCCAACGCGCACATGCGTGTCGTGTTTGCGCCGTTTGCCGGCGCGCGTATTGCCGAGCTGGGCAATGGCACGTGGAACGCCGCTACCGGCATCGGACTGCTGCGCGACGCAATCGATCCGCAGCCGCCGCCGTCAGCGCGCGATTACATCGCATCGTACACGCATCCGTTGGCCGCAGGCACCTTCAATCGTCCGTATCGGTGCGTCAACGCTAACGCACTCACGACGCAACGAATAGATTGCTCGTACGACGCTCCGGATCTGCCCGCCGGCGGCGCTCTCTTTCGACGAACTCTTACCTTGAGCAGCGACAGCGGCGAGCTCGTCGTCAACGAGCAGTTTCAGCCGCATGATCCTGGCGCGACGGCACGACTCGAAAGCATCTCCGGGTTTGCATACACCTCCGGAGACACGCTGCTGCGCTCGCCTAACGGGAATGGGCTCGGAATCCTGCATTCAAAGACCTTGACCGTGCTGCGTTGGCGTAGCGGCGATGTCGCGCGCGTCGATCTCCGGCAGACGCGTGGCGCGCAGCTCGTCTCGCTTATCTTCGCGCGCCGCGACGTCGAGCTGCGGCTCGGTGTCTATAGCGCCTCAAGCCTGCCCGAGGCTCGGCGCCAGCTGGACGCGAATCAGCCGTAGCTGCTCGGGGAAGTGGCGGAATGGCAGACGCAGCCGCCTCAAAAGCGGCCGAGGCAACTCATGTGGGTTCGACTCCCACCTTCCCCACCAGCGTTCGTGCGTGAATCACCCCGCAGAACGCCGATGCTGGTCACGGATTGGTCACAGAGGTTGACGACCACGGAATTTTTCGCGCTCTGTCCGGCGGCCGTCGCGGCAGCGATGTGGCGGTCGAACTGATCGGCAGCCGACTGCTGCATGGCCTCGGTAACGTGGAGATATACGTCGCCGGTGATGCGGATCGTCTTGTGCCCTAGCGCGCTCGAAACCGTTTTAAGATCCACGCCGCTTTCGAGCATGAGGGTTGCAAAGGAATGGCGGAGATCATGCAGACGCACCGGCGGGAGCTTGAATCGACGACCGAGCCGCGCAAACCACCGGCCAAACGTATTCGGGCACCACGGCTCGCCCTCGCGGTCAAACACAAGCGAATCGGAAGCCGGATAGAGCGTCGTGAGCTATTCGTCTTCGGCTCCTTGAAGCGGATTTCAATCTCAAGCCGCTTGGCGTCGGGGTCGTTCCGCGAGGTGGCCTAGCAATGGCTCCCCTACGGATTGCGAACACGATCGTCCTAGGGATTCGAAGTCCGACACCAACTCACCCAGGGGCTCACGACCTGTCGCGAGCCCTTGGACCTTTATATCCAACCTCCATTCGCGGCGCTCGGTTGAGCGTGGATTATCGGAGTCCCTAAGCATGTCCGCGGCTTCGACCGGAGCCAGTTGTGCAGCGACGAGGGGCCGCCGATTCAGCGAGGTGGCGAGGCTATAAAACGCCCTCGAGCTGAATCTCGACGAGCGCGTGCCGGGAGAGGTGGCGCAGCGGCACTCGGCAAACCCGCTTCCGGAAGGAATACCGTATGCGCGTTCTCGGTAGCACCCGCAGCGTGGCCGCCGCTGCCGCAATCTGCTGGCTTTATGCCTGCGGCGGGCCGTCATCCGGCCTTCCGGTCTCCGCGCCTGCTACCGCGCGACGCGTGTTGGTCGGTCGGCCGGCCCAAACAGATGAAATGATCCAACACGTCGTCATCATCATTCAAGAGAACCGCACCGTCGACAACCTCTTTCAGGGATTCCCCGGCGCCGACACGCAATCGTACGGCTATAATTCGGAAAACCAACAAATCGATCTGCAGCAAGTCGGGCTGAAGACCAGCTGGGATCTCGGGCACAATTCGCAGTCGTTCTTTGCCGCCTGCAACGGTCAGGGAAGCTATCCCGGCACGGATTGCCAGATGAACGGCTTCAACAACGAGCAGGTCGACTGCGGGCATCACGGCCAGCCAAGCTGTCCGAATGCGAACCCCCCGTATAGCTACGTTCCGCCCAGCGAAACCGCACCATACTTTTCGATGGGCGAGCAGTACGTCTTCGCGGACGAGATGTTCGCCTCGAACTTCGATGAGAGCAGCTTCGTCTCGCATCAGTACATCATCGCCGCTCAGGCGGACTCGTCGGTGAATTTCCCGCTCTCGCTGTGGGGCTGCCGTGGCGGTAGCGGCGACACGATCGACACGGTCAATCCTTATCGTCAGATCGGCAATCCGATCCCGGTCTGCTGGAACATCGAGACGCTCGGCGACGAGCTGGACGAGGCCGGCCTTTCGTGGAAGTATTACACCTCGAAAACCAACGGCAGCGGCGGCGAGTGGAGCGCCTATCAGGCGATCGAACACATCTACGACGGTCCCGACTGGAAGGCCGACGTGATCACGCCGCAAACCGTTTTCTTCAGCGACATTTCGAACGGCACGCTGCCGGTCGTCAGCTGGATTACCCCGACGTGCGCGAACTCCGACCACGCCGGCTGTAACTCCGACACCGGGCCCTCCTGGGTCACGTCGCTGGTTAACGCAATCGGCGAGTCACAGTACTGGAACTCGACGGTGATCTTCATCTTCTGGGACGACCCCGGCGGCTGGTACGATCACGTCGCGCCAGAGATGCTCGATTACGACGGGTTGGGGTTTCGCGTGCCGCTGCTGATCGTTTCGGCGTATGCGAAACAGGGATTCGTGTCGCACACGCCCTTCGAGCACGGAAGCATCCTGAAATTCATCGAAGACCGGTTTGGGCTGGCGCGGCTCTCGGCGAGCGACACGCGCGCAACTTCACCGGAGGACTGCTGCTTCAACTGGACTCAGCAGCCTCGAACGTTCACGCCGATCCAATCGAGCTATAAGAAGAACTATTTCCTCGACCAACCCGCGGATCTGCGTCCGCCTGACTCGGAGTAGCGCCGGCCCGAGATGATTAGCCGCGGGTCGGGCGGGAAGCAAAGCCTCCAACGTGGCTGGAAGGCTACTCGATGCGACCGGAGCACCTTAGCGTTGGCGACACTTACCCCTTGCTGTGAACGAGCGACACGCTTGTTGCCGCAAGAGCCTCGAGCTTTGCGGAAGTAATTGCCTTGAGCACGGTGCCCCGCGCATCCTAGGCTTCTATTGGTGCTTGCTCGCCCAGATAACAGCGATGACCACGACGATAAGCGTCGTGCCACAGACCATTGCCGTTGCCGCTACGATTGCCGTTGGCAAGCTCATTCTTTGTACTTTGTCCTCCTTGCCCTAAGTACCGGAAAGCCAGCTGCCTGTTTCACGACTCGTCGTTAGGTCGAGTTCCTTGATTGCGGCTTGGGTGCTAAGATGGCGCTCGGGCTCTGCGCCAACGCTCGATGACGGGCAACAGTGGTAGCGCACTCCTTTCTAATGGCGCCAGGCATCGTCGAATGGTCTTGGCAGGCCGAGTCGCCGCTGGTATATTAGGACTACGCGCGGCGCGGTTTCGGCCACGCGAAGACTCGCGCTGATAACACTCCGACTGCTACCGGGAAAAGGAGCCTTCTTGTGCGTTCTATCGTTGTCGCGCTGCTTGCCATGTTTTTCGCAACTACTTTGCCGCTTCTGACGTCCGCCCAAGCGACTCCATCCACAGCGCTGGTTGCAGTGCTACATCGCTTGCGCGCGGTCGATGCGTCCTTCATTATCGGATGGAGCGCCGATCCGCGTCCACCCGGAAACGTTCCGGGTACGATCAATCAGCTGAAAAAGGAAATCCTAGCGCTCGACGCAAGCGATCGCGAAGCGTTGCTCTTCTGGCTGCGCTCGCACGGTCGCGATGCACTGCATCAGCGGGGCGTGACCGATGCCGAGATCGGCCCTCCGCTCTATCCGATCGACTACACGATTTCCTGGGTGGCGTTGCCTCAAGGCTTCGTCAATCCGACGCCGATCCCAACGCCAACGCCCGAGCCACCGCCTACCCCGACGCCTCGTCCAGAATCCGCCGGAGCATGGGCATTCCTCATCCCGCTCGCGTTGCAAGCAATAATAACCATTCCAACCTATTCGGCCATCTTCTCGGATTTTCAAAACGCTGCTCTCCTCTTCGACGTTAACAAACTCCAGAAGTGGGTCACGCCGTCCGGATTGATCAGCACGGCGCAGTCCATCGCCGACGCGCACGCGGTTGCCGGCATGCTCGCTAACGCCGCCCTGAAAGAGCATCCAACGTCTACCGCCGTCGAGCAGGAGGTGGCCAGCATTCCGGCTGCTCAGCATTGGAAGTTGTTGGAGCTAGGCCGCCAGCGTTCGGACTCGCAGTCTGCCGGGATAGTCGTCGACAACGGCGTCGCCGGCGTTCGCAACTATACCGAAGGCGCAGCTTGCCTAGGATTTACGAATCACAACGCAAAGACGGTGCGCGAGCTTGATTTCGATTTTACACTGGTCGATGCGCACGATCGTTCGTTGCAGAGCATCGGACTGCGCCGCACCGGCACGTTCGCTCAGAACCATCGAAGCGAAGCTCCGCAGGACCTCGCGCCCTCCGCCGTCGCGCGCGAGGACGCCAATTGCGTCACGATCGGGAGTTCCACAGCCGGCGCAGCGACGATACCGTCGCTCTCGCGCGCCGTCGCCATGGCTTACGAAATTCGTCGCGTAGTCTTTGACGACGGCACGGTTTGGCTGCGTCCCGGAGCCAACCGTTGGCCGCACGACATGGCGCCGACCCGCTAGTTACCAATCGTCGTCGGGCGGCTCATTCGAGGGTGCTTGATGCTCGAAATACGGTGCGGAGTACTCGGTCTGGATGTGCTTAAACGGATGAAACTGATTGAAGTCAAAACAATCGGTCACATCGGTGGCCCGTACGTCGGTGGTCCCCATGGATGGCAGGTCGAAAGTGCTTTCGATAAACTTGAGGATGCTGCCAAACTCATAAGGGACGTGTGAAACGTACCCCCGCTTCGAATACGGCGAAATGACCAGCAGCGGAACGCGAAATCCTAGCTCGTAGGAATTATAGATCTTCGGCGGGACGTGCTCGTACCAGCCGCCCCAGTCGTCCCAAACGACAAAAACTACCGTCGACGACCAATACGGGCTTTCACCGATTGCGTTTACCACCGTGCCGACCCATGAAGGTCCGGTGCCGTTGTTCTTTCCAGGATGATCGGACTCTGCCACCGTGGGCGTTACCCACGAAATATTCGCTAGGTCGCCGTTCCTGATGTCCCGCAAGATGTCAACCGACGGCCAGACTACGTCTTTATACGAGGACCCGTAACGGATCTCACGGATGGCATCCGGAGCGTGCCAGATTCCCGCTCCGGGGCCGGCCTCGTAATAACGCCACGTCACGGACGCATCGTTCGCCACCTGCATCAGCGAGATTCGATTGAAGCATGGATAGACTTTTTGCTCTTCTTTGCCTTGAAGATTAATCAGCAAAACCGTACTGCCCGACCGCGAATCACATCCGCCCGTCGCCTGGCCGGTCGGGGTCACTGGATTCTCCGCTGCTTTCAGCGTCGAATCGTCGCTGATCGTCGACGTTCCGCTCACCAGGTACTGGTGCGCCGGAAAGCTTGGGCCTTGGTTCGTCTGGAACATCTCATCGCCGAGAGTGTACTGGGCCGCCATCGCCCAATACGGCTCGACGTCGCTCTCGGGCACGTACCCGTACGCGGCGACATCAGACGGCGGACATCCGCTGGCAGGCGCGTCCTTATTGCACTTTCGCCCCTCGAGATTGAAGCCGTTGAGTTCACCGTTTGCGTACTCGGTCACGAACGCCGAATGCTTATGCGAGAGATCGTACGGTGCCGCCAGTGCGACTTGCGATAGCGGGACCTCTTGACCTTTTGAATTTTCGCCGGACCGCACCGTGTTCGCGCCGGGAAAACCGTTAAACAGATTGTCGACGCTGCGGTTCTCCTGCACGATAATGACGACGTGCTCGACCGGCGTACTCGGCACGCGTAGCGGATCGCTCGCCGGTTGGGCCGTGGAAGCAACCGGAGTCGCCTCAGTCTGTCCGCGACAGCACGCAAGCATTGCCGCGGCCGCTGTCGCGAGTAAAAGGCGAGGCACGGACAGCGCGTGCATCGTGGAACGTTACTTGTGATGAGGAGCGACTTCCTCCACGCACCCTCCCAACGCTCCAGCGTGGGCGTCAACGTCACGTTAACGCCGACGAGCGTCACGCACAAGCGGCCCCGCGGTTTCTAGATGTGAATTTTGAAGGCCGCTAAGTCGGGCGGCGCTAGCGGCAAGTAATCCTCCGAATCGAGGTCGCGACGTCGGATGAACGCTTGCTTGGACCGGAAGGGCGCGCCGAACACTTGGGTAAGCTGTGCGATGCGGGAGGCGCGCTACTCCGCCTCGTCCGTCCCACACTTGGAGCTAGCCAGAATAGGAGCCCTCAATGAAATCGATACGTATTGGCTGCGCCGCCGCCGTTGCGTTTTGCATGCTCGCCTTAAACGCCGGATCCGCAGCAGCGGCGACCGCGCCGGCATGGGGCGGCCATTACCAGCAGCAGAACCTGGCGGGGCAATACTCCGGCACCGTGACCGATAGCGTTCTTGGAACGGGGACCGCGACGGCGAACCTCGCATCCTCCTTCTCCGGCCTCGGCGGCAACCTGGGCTTTACGTTCGCTAGCACGACGTACAACAATCCGACGTCGGCATCAAACGGCTGGGGCTGGGGTTGGGGCGGCGGAGTGCGAGGCGTGTTCATCGCAGTCATCGCGAGCGCGTCGTGTACGTTTTTCTATAACGCCTCGTACAATTCGTCGAGCTTCGTCTTGAGTGGAAACTATCAGGCCATCAACGGCTGTTCCGGCGAAACCGGCAGCTTTTCGCTAACTCAATCCTGCTATTACAGCGAGTACAACAACAACCACCAGAATCGTATGCAAAACGGCCAACGCAGAGGTCAAGGCTCGGGCCTGCAGCCCTGCACCTAACTGCCCGGATATCTAACACGGGATGCGGCCTCGGTTATTCGAGGCCGCATCCGTTCTATCGTCTCACCAGCCCCGCCCGGCGCGGTTACTGAATCGTTACGCTGACCGGGCTTGACGCGATCCCATTGGCGACTACGACCAGCGAACTTGCCCCCGTTTGGATCGTCGAAGGGACGTCGAACATCGTTGAGACGCCGCGATCCGACCCCACGCCCATGAAGCTATGGTTGTGCGTCCGGCAATAGAAGACTTGCCCGCTTGCGGTGTTCGTAATGCGTACCAACGGATAATTCGTGGCCTCCTGCACGTCGTCGCCGTACATGTTGACCTGCGAGACGCCATTGAAAAGTACGCCTTTGATCTTGTAGGTGCTGCCCGGGCTCAGCGACGTGGCCACCGACGTGATCCGTGGCCGGCCGCGCGGGTCGGCCGGCACGTTGGCCGTGTAGATTTCAATGTCGGAGGATCCGTCGGTCTCGAGAATCTGGCCGTTCGGCAGCAACAACAGTCGGGTGTTGTAGGTGGAATCGTTGACCGCATTCGGAGGCGCGGCGATCTGGGTCAACGTCGTGCCGTTGAAAATGAAGTAGTACGTCGGCGAATTATATAGGCCGGGACTGGCCGGTATCATCACGGTGCCGTTCGTTAGCATCGCCGATGGTCCGTCGGCTACGTCGAGCTGCTCTGCCTTGCTTCCGCTCCCGCAACAGGTGGGGAACGTCGGGCCGTTAGTCCAGCTGCCGGTCTTCGCGTGGTAGACGACGGTAGCGCCGGTTGCGCCTGCCACGAAAACCGTGTCGTCGGGCCGTAATGTTTGCGGCCCGATTTCAAAGCCCGTGATGATGTTCTCGGGGAGCTGTCCCGCTGACTCCCACATGTTGAGTTTCGGAGAGTAATACTGCGCGTACGGGGGATCGCTGACGTTCACGACCAGCACGTCCCCGCCGCGAAGCAGCGTCCAGCCTTCTTCGCTGTTCGAGTCCTGCTTGCCGTTGCCGGGGCCGGTTTGCGTCCACGTCAGCGCGGATTCGTTGAAGAGCGCCTGATAGTCGTAGCAGCAGTTGCCGAGCATGTACGTGCCGTTGTCGAGCACGACGCTTTGTCCGTCGCCGATATGGCCCCAACCGCTCGGCGGGCTTACGGCCGTCCACGAGTTCGTAAAGGGGTCGTAGATCGCTCCGAGATTGCTCTCTACGGCGCTGCACGATAGGCCGTTGTATTCGCCGCCGTTGACGACCACTTTCGCGTCTGCAAGCACCGCCGACGCAAAGTAAAGCGGCGCGTAGTTCGAGGGCATCGCGGCAATTTCCGACCACGTGCCGGTGAGATAATTCCCATTCTGGTCCGGCGTCAGCCTGTACCAGTTGGAGGTGCAGAAGTCTTGAACGATCACCGTGCCGTCGGTCATCAGCAGCTGCGTGGCGGGCCCGTTCGTGAACGACGGAACGCTCGAAACTTGCTGCCAACCGCCGGCGGCCGCTCGCCGGCGGTCCGTGCTCGTTATTTTGTGGCGACGCGGCGGCGGGAACGGCGGCGTGTGCATCAAGCGCAGGAATTTGGGCCTCGCTATGCCCGCATCCGGAAGATACGACTGCGTCGTCGGCGTCGTCGTGCCGCCGGCGGGCGCATTGACGTTGCCTCCGTTACACGCAGTAACCAGCAGCGCTCCGGCAAAAGCCGAGCAGCAAAAGGAAAAACGTCGCATGAAACCTCCTAAACCGGGGGAACGACCTTTTTGTTAACGACGCTCGTTAACAACGAGCCGGCTAACGTCTTTTCCGCCCTGCCGCCTTGCGCACAGGCGCTTTGCGGGTGGAAGCCTTCGACGATGCCTTCTTGCGAGTAGAACCGGCGCGGCCACCGCGCTTCGACATCACTGCTTCCTTGAGCGCTTTGGCCGGGAGGAACTTGAAGACGCGCTTTGCGGGCACTTTCACTTGCTCGCCGGTCGCGGGATTGCGTGCCAGGCGAGCTGCACGATCGCGCACCTTGAACTGGCCGAACCCCGGTATCTTTACCGGTTCGCCCGCGATTACTGCAGCTTGAATGTCCTCGAAGACGCCATCGATCAGCGCGACGGCGTCCTTTCGCGGAAGCTCCAGCCGATCGACCGCCGAGCGCACCAAATCTAGTTTGTTCATCGGTTCCTTTCGTGTGGAAAAAGCAGCCGCTACGCTACGAAATGCTTCGCGCTGCTTGCTACGAAATGATGACGGACTCCTTGTCTGAAAACAACCTATCGTGGCCGAAAAGGTGGTCTTCTATCCCGGTCCGCTGCGCGGGAGCGTGGCCGTTCCCGGAGACAAGTCGATCTCGCACCGGGCGTTGATTGCAGGCGCCCGCTGCGCAGAGCCGTTACTCATCGCGCACCTCAATCCCGGAAGGGACGTACGCGCGACGCGGGAGGCGTTGACTGCGCTGGGCGCCGAGATCGCCGTCGACGGTAACGACACCGTCGTAAGCGCGCGCGCCCTAGCGTCGCCGGACGCAGTGCTCGATTGCATGAACTCCGGATCCACTGCCCGGATGCTGTTAGGCGCGTGCGCCGGAGCCGGGCTGAAAGCCCGCTTCGACGGGGACGGTTCGCTGCGGTGCCGCCCCATGGAGCCGGTAGCGGCGCAGTTGCGCGCGTTCGGCGCAAAGATTCAAACGACGGCCGGCAGGCTGCCGCTCGAGCTCTTTGGAACGCCGGCGGTCGAGACCCGCCACTTCATTTTGCTGGCGCCTTCGGCCCAGGTGAAATCGGCGTTGTTGTTTGCCGGCCTATTCGCCGGCGTCGCGGTGCGGGTCGACGGCGACCGCGGCTCACGCGATCACACCGAACGGCTCCTGCGTCATCTCGGAGCCGAGATCGACTGGTCGCAACGGTCGGTGCATCTCGGCGCGTCGTCGCTGCATGGCGGCCCCTTGGAAGTCGTCGGCGACTTCTCGGCGGCTGCCTTCTTCATCGTGGCGGCCGTCGTAACGCCCGCGAGCTCGATTCTCATTCGCGGCGTCGGCGTCAACCCCACGCGGATCGGTTTGCTCGATGCGCTGCGGACGATGGGCGCAGACATCGAGCTGGAAAACGAGCGGACCGTTTGCGGCGAGCCGATGGCCGACATCGCCGCGCGCCACAGCCCGCTTCGAGCCGCAAGCGTCGGACCCGATCTTGCGCTGCGGGCGGTCGACGAGGTTCCGCTGCTGGCGATTGCGGCAGCCTTTGCGCCCGGCACGACCTCGATTCAAGGCGTGTCAGATCTTCGAACCAAGGAGTCCGACCGGCTGGCAGCGATCGAGCGGCTGCTCTCGGCGGTGGGGATCGAAGCTGTTCACGAGCGGGGTACGCTCACCGTCGCAGGGGGGGCTCCTAAATCCCGCGGGTCCGAGATCGCGGCGTACGGGGACCATCGGATCGCCATGGCCGCCGCCGCCCTCGCCAGCGCGGCGGGGCCGCTGGCAATCGACAGTGACGAGAGCCTCGACGTGAGCTTTCCGGGCTTTCTGCCGGCCCTTGACGGCCTTAGGACGGCCTAAGCCGCAGACTCCGAAGGTTTCGCGTCGGCCTTTGGTTCAGATGCCGGGCCCGGATCGGCTTTCTCCGCCTTAGCAGCCGGCTTCTCCGCGCCTGATGCGGCGCCACCCTTTCGCGAATCGGTCACGTAAAAGCCCGAGCCTTTGAAAAGCACAGGGGCCGCGTTGAAGACACGGCGCACCGGCGCCCCACACTTTTCGCACGGCCGATCGTAATTCTCGTCGAAGCCGTGGCGGACTTCGTGCACCTGCCCGCACTTCGTGCAAGCATAGTCATACAGCGGCATGGTCAGAGTATAGCCGCGCTAGCACTCGCGGTCAATGACTGCTAGACCTGGCGCTCGGGGGTATGCCAGGCTCGCTTGTTTTCAGGTTAATCGCTCGCCCGGCATACCGCCCCTCGCTAATTTTTTGGTGGTTAATCGATCGCCGGGCATACCCGCTCGCCAAATTTGCGGGGATCGCCGCGTTAGAAGTCCGCGAGGACCGGTTCGTTGCGCTTGTACTCGACCAGGCCTTTGAAGTGAACCAGCGAGTCGTCCAGCGCGCTGGCAAGTCTGCGTCCTCGTTGCCATTGGCCGAACAACCGCCCCAAGCGCCCGTGGTACGCGGGGTACGCCAGACGCACGTGAAGCTTCGAGCATGAAGTCCGCCGTTCCACTCGGAATTCGAGACGGCGGCGCACCGAATACGCCCCCACCAGCGATAGCCGGTAGTTCGAGATCAATCCGTCGACCTCGTAGAGTTCTTCTTCGTCCCCGGGCAGAGACGAACGGATTACTACTTCGCTGCCGACGCTCAAGCCCGGATCGCCGTTCGCGCGCCGAGCGCTGCGCAAAAACGAAAGCCAGACGGGCCATTTCTCGACCGCGCAAAGCAGGTCGAATGCTTGCTCCGCGCTGCAATCGAGATCCAGGCTTGCAGTATGGGTTTGCAGTCCGGGGACAAATGCGTCATCCGCGACGGCCATTTACCGGCCCTTATTCCGCGTTAATGCAAATACAATCCTTCCCAAAGATATTCACAAGAATTGTGGATGGCTATAAACTGATCTCGCCGCTGCCCACGGCCGTGGCGAACATTACAAGCGTGGCCACGCCGATCGGTAACGCGCGTTCGTCAATCCGAAAGAGCGCGCTGTGTCCGGGATGAATCGCTCCCGACGACTCGCTGCGCACGCCTAGACGAATTAACAGCCCCGGCACGCGCTGCGCAAAGTAAGCAAAATCCTCCGCACCCATCGTCGGCGGCGGGTCAACGACCTCCAGCGCGCCGCGTTCGCGCGCGTAACGCGCAAACTGCCGCGCAAGCGCGACGTCATTATTCACCGGCGGGTACCCTCGCACGACGCGCACGTCTGCGCGCACGCCGTATGCGGACGAAACTCCGCTCACGATACGGCGCATGCGAGCCTCCAATTCGTCTCGCACGCGCGGAACGAGCGCGCGCAGCGTCCCGCTCAAGTTGACTTCATCTGCGATTACGTTGTTGCGGTAGCCGCCCGAGATGGTACCGACCGTAAGCACGGCGCTTGCCAGCGGATCGGTCTCTCGCGCGACGACGTTTTGCAGCGCGAGGACGACGGCTGCCGCTGCCGGCACCGCATCGATTGCGGTGTGAGGGTAGCCGCCGTGACCGCCGGCGCCGCGAATCGAGATATAAAACTCGTCGGCCGAAGCGTTCGCGGGTCCGAATGTGATTCCGATCGTTCCCACGTCGAGACGCGTGTCTACGTGCAGCATTGCGATCGCCTTGACGCGTGGAGCGTCGAGGACGCCCTCCTCAATCATCGGCAACGCGCCGCCGGGCCCTTCTTCGGCCGGCTGAAACAGCAGCACGACGCTTCCCGGCAGCTCGTCCTTCCTCGCAGCCAGGATACGCGCGGCGCCCAGCAGCATCGCGGTGTGCGCATCGTGCCCGCAAGCGTGCATTTTTCCTTCGTTTTCCGATTCGAACGGCACGCCGCTCCGTTCGCCGATGGGAAGCGCGTCCATATCCGCCCGCAACGCCACGACGCGACCCGGCAGACGGCCGTCGATGCGCGCTACGATTCCGGTCTTCGCCGCGCGGCGGTGTTCGATTTTCAGCGCTGCCAGCTCGCGCTCCACCAACGCCGCGGTTTCGTGCTCCTCGAAGCCGAGCTCCGGGCGCCGGTGAATCGCTCGCCGTAGCTCGGTAACTCGTGCAACCAGCGCTTCGTTTACTTCGATCGCCATTCGAGTCAAGGTCTTTTCGGAACGGTAGTTTCGTTCCCGCCGCCGAAACCGGTGGCGCAATGATGACCGCGGATCTCGCTCTTGCGATCCTCATCAATCGGACCGCCGAATTCTTCCAGGCGAATCCGCCCATCTACATGACCTACACGGAGCGTACCCACATCAGCGCCCCGAGTCTTGGACGCTCCGAGGACGTCAATCGCTCCGTCGCGGTCCGCGTCGCCGACAACTTCGCAGTCATGCAGGATTTGCCCCAAGGCGCGCAGCGGACCGGGCAGGCCTTCCCCTTTCCGGCCTACTTCGATCCCTTTTCGAGCTTCTCGTACAGTTATTACGCCAGTCCCAAGCGCGTTGACGTAACCGTGCATCAAGGGCAGCTCGAGTTCTTCCCGACGCCGCCGCCCGACCCAGGCGTCAACGTCGTCGTTGCGTACAACAGTTACTGGGCCGCGCGCTACGCCCCGGACTCTACCGATACCGCCCTGCATTTGCTGGTCGAGCCGACGCCGCGAGTGCAAGGCTTATATCCTTCCGAAATCGTCGAAGACGCCGGTTCGCATCTGCCTTCGCACGTCGAAATGCGCGCCACCGGTGGGGACAATGAAGTGATCTCGTTCGACTACAAGGTAATCGGTGGATATTGGGTGCTGACGCACGCGGCGTTTGCCGCGTCCCAACATGCGCTCGGCGTCAGCTTTAAGACCAACACCGACGTCACGTTCAACGACATCGCGTTTCCTCCGGAGCCTCCCGACCCTCGCTTGGCCGGAACGCCTATGCCGACGTCGTCACCGTAATTCGGCCGACGCGCGTACGTAGGCAACGTACCCGTTGATCGCCCAACCGATCAACAGGCCGAGCAGTAGCGCGACCGCACACAAAGCCGGGATCGCCTTCGCACCCCGCTCGTCGATGAAGTTTCTCCCGATGGCGGCTGTCAGCGCGGCGCCTAGCGCCAGTCCGAAAAGCCAGTAGGCCGTCGCCTCGCTCATCGTGCCGGATGCGCTTCGACCAACGGCTGCTGTTGGAGCGCCGGCTGCTCCGGCTGCGGATGCGCCTCGCCGTTTTGCGACGGATGGTCCTGCGGAGCCACCCACATATAGACGTTCGGAATCAGCAACAGCGTGAGCACGAGAGAGCTTAGCACGCCGCCGATCACAACGATACCGAGGCTCGAGCGCGACGAAGCTCCCGGATCGAGCGCCAACGCCAGGGGTATGTTGCCGGCCACGACCGAGAAGCTCGTCATGATGATCGGCCGGAATCGCGTGTGGGCGCTCTCCTTAATCGCGGAGAGCTTGTCCAAGCCGCGCGAGCGCAGCGTGTTGGCATAGTCCACCAAGAGAATCCCATTCTTGGTGGCGATGCCGATCAGCAGGATCGTCCCGATCAGCGAAAACAGGTTGAGCGTTCGATGCGTGAGGAACAGCGCGCCGATCGCGCCGATCGCCGCTACGGGCACCGAAAAGATGATGATGAACGGCGAAAGGTAGCTGTTATACAGCGCAACCATCAGCAGGTAGACCAAAATCACCGACACGATCATCGATAGGCCCATCCCGACCAGCGTCTGGTGCATGAAATCCTGCTGGCCCAGAGGCGCCGGGCGCACGTCGATGTTCGGAGGAAGACGCAGCGAGGGTAAGCGCTTGAGCAGGCCGTTCTCGACCGCGGAAAGCGAGGAACCGGGCGCGTAGTTCGCATCGACGTGGATGACGTTGTTGCGGTCCGTTCGGGTGATCAGCGGCGCCGTCGGAGTCGACACGAAGCGCGCGATATCGCCGAGATACACGATGTTTCCGCTCGACGAACGAATCGCCACCGATTTGAGTTCGTCGATATTCGTTTGGTACGACTGCGGATAGATCGCCTGAACTTCCTCGAGTCCGGCGGTCGTCTCGAACTGCGTTGCCTGATTGCCGCCGAACGCCGCGCCGGCCGCTTGCGCCGCTTGACCGAGATCGACTCCCAGCGCTTGCGCCTTCTGGCGATCGAACTGAATCGATATTTCCGGGGCCAGCTGCGTGCCGGTGCTGTTGACGCTCGTCGCGCCCGGAACTTTCTCGAGGAGATCGACCACCTTTTGGGCGTACCGCGTCGGATCGCCGCCGGTCACGTCGGTCACCAGAAAGTCGATCGGCTGGGCGTTACCGCCCTGGGTGGACGTCGACGGGACGACCACGACTTGAACGTCCGCCGGCATATACTGACGCGCGATCGTTCTGAACTGCTGCAGCCAGTAATCGGTGGAGTGCTTCCGATCGTCTTTGAGCCAGAAGTGGACTTGCCCAACGTTATTCTGGCCCACGAAACCGCCGAACGGAGCGGCGTAAGCGCCGGCGACCGCCGTATTGGCGAACGCATCGGGCGTGCCGAGGAGCTTGCGCTCCAATCCGAAGATGCCGGCTTCCACCGTCTGAATCGGCGTGCCGATCGGATACGTGAGAAAGATGTAGATCTCGCCGCGGTCGATCGGCGGGATAAACTCTTCTCCTACCGCGCCGACGGCGACCATGCCCAAGGCCAATCCGAACGTGCCGGCACAGAACAGCGCCACCAGACGGCCGTGCCCGAGACTCCAGGGAAGCGCTTTCTGAGTATACCAAGTCCGCAACCGATCGAACTCGCGGCCGAACCAATCGACGGCGGCCCACGGCTTCCAGTGCGAGCGCAGTGCCCAGAGCCCCGCGAGCGTCGGCGTGATCGTAAACGAGACGAAAAGCGAGGTCAGCGTCGAGATCACCACCACGATTCCGAACTCGGAGATCTGCCTGCCCACTTGGCCTTGAATGAAAGCAATCGGAAGAAAAACGACGACGTCGACCAGCGTGATGACGACCGCTGCCGCACCGATCTCCTCGCGGCCCGTCACGGCCGCGTCCTCCGGCGGTTGCTTGAGCTCTCGGAAATGCCGCTCGATGTTTTCCAGCACGACCGTCGAGTCGTCCACGAGAATTCCGATCACCAGCGACATCGCCAGCAGCGAGATCGTGTCGATGGTCAGGTGCATCATCTTCATGACGGTTATTGCGATCGCCAGCGAAGTTGGAATGGATATGCAGACCACGATGGCGCTACGCCACGATCGCAGGAAGAAAATCATCGCGATGCCCGTGAGCAGAATGGCGAGCATCAAGGTGCGCGTCACGATTACGATCTGCTGCTCGGTGAACTTCGATTGAACGTTGATGACGCGAAAATCGATCTCGGGAAACTGCCGCTCGATCTGCGGCAGCGCGCGCAGCACGTTGTTGGACGCATCGACCTCGCTGCCGGTCGACGACTTCTGAACCTGCAGGAATAGGCCGGGGCGGCCGCTGGTGTGCGAGTATTGCAGCCGCGGCTCGTAGCCCTCGTTGACGGTCGCGACGTCTCCGATGCGAACCACCGCGTTGCTCGCAGTCCACGGGTCGACGACTCCCGGAAGAGCCGACAGCCCGCCCGCGTAGCTCTGCACCTGCGCGCCGGTCGAGTTCGCGATGGTCGCGGCGCTGGTTGTATTCGACGCCGGAATGATGGCTAGATTCCGAACCGTATCCAAGTTCTGAATGTCGCCGCGGATATCGATGGTCGTCTGGCGGTTCGGCTCGTACGCAAAGCCGCCCGGAACTCGCTGATTGTCGGCCTGCAGCGTGTTAATCACGTCGTTCAACGTCAAGTTTGCGGCGGCCAGACGCACCGGGTCGACCACGACCTCGTATGCCGGCGTCACGACTCCGCCGACGTTGACGAACGAGATGCCCGGAACTTGTTCGAGTTGCGGCGCGATCACGTTCACCGCGTAAAGCGCCAAACGCGAGAGCGAGAGCTTTCGCGAGTACAACGCCACCGTAACCACGATCGACTGCGTGGGATCGTAGAGGTTCACCGTCGGAGGCGTGAGGTTGGTCGGCAGGTATTTCTCCGCGGCCTGAATGGCCTTGTTGGTCAGGGCCAAATCGGTTGCCGTGTCGGAGTCGAGATAGAAGATCGCACTGATCGTGGCTTGGCCTTGTTGGACCACCGAATTGAACGTCTGTAAATCGGCGGTGCCCGCGAGGTTCTGTTCGATCGGTTGGACGATGTTGTCGCGCATCTCCGCAACCGATGCGCCGTTATACTGCACCGATATGGTGACGGTCGGCTGCGAAACGTTGGGGTAGAGCTCCTTGACGATCGTCGAAGTCGACAAAATGCCCGCGAACATCATCAGCGAGACGATGACGAAGACGAGGGTGGGACGTTCAATGAAGAGCCGGGTGAGGCTAAACTTCACGGCTGGTACGAAACCTTCTCCCCGTCACCGAGACTCATTTGGCCATTGCTGACGATGCGGGCTCCTGCTGCAATGCCGGTCACGACCGATGTGGTCCCATCGCTGCCGACCTCGTCTACGGTGACGGTTTTCACGGTATCGTCCGGCTCGATGGCCATGACGGCATCGTGATTGTCGTCGGTAAACGCCGCGACCGGAACGCGGATCCCGCGCAGCGGCATCGTCGCTACCGTTCCTTCCACGACCATACCCGGCCGCAGGCGCTGCCTGGGATTTGCCAGCAGCACCTTGACTTGGAAGTCCGTCGATCCAGGATTGATTTCATTCAGAATGCCCGTGACGCGGCCGGAGAAGCTCCGGCTGCCGCTGAGATCCGACACGCTAACCGTCGCCAATCCGCCGGTGGGGATGCGCGCAACTTCCTCGCTCGAGGCGTGCAGTACGGCGTAAATTGGATTGACCTGCTGCAGCGTGAAAATTTCGCGAGTCCCAGGATACTCGCCTGGATTGAGATTTCGGTTAACGACGATGCCGTCGATCGGCGAGACGATCGCAGCCTTGCCAATTTGGACGCGCACTTGCTGCGCTTGCGCGAGCGCCACCTTTTCTTGCGCCGCCGATTGCTGCACCGCCGACGCTTGCAATCCTTGACCCGAGAGCGTGCCGTTCGCCTGAACCGTGGAGCGCGCGCCACCCAGAGTCGCGACTGCCGAATTAAGCGCTTGCTGATCGTTGTGCACGAGCGTCGCCTGCGCATCGACCGATTGCTGCGAAACGTAGCCTTGCTGCAAAAGGTTCTGGTCGCGCGTGAGGTTGAGCTGATCGTTGGCGAGCGTTTTTTCCGATTGGTAGACGGCCGCTTGATCGGATCGCAGCGTGTCCACGCCTTGGGCGATCGTCAGACCGCCTTGGTAAACCGTGTGTACGGTGTTGGCGTTATCGCTGTTGGCGGTAGCCAGATCCGATTGCATCTGCGCCTGCAGATCCGCCGTGTCGAGCTGCGCCAGAAGCTCCCCGGCCCTAACGCTGTCGCCTTCGCGCACGTACACGGCATCCGCCGGTTCGGCCAGGGTGCTCTGGACGGCTACGTTCTGGTACGGCGCCACGACGCCGGCCAGCCGCCGGGCCGGCTCGATCGAGCCATAGCTGGTAAGCGTGGTCGGCACGTAGGGGGTCGCCGGCGCGGGGGCTTGGCGCGCGCCGCAGCCTCCGGCGACTAGAATCGCGAAAACGGCAAAGAAAACTTCCGTGGGAAGGCCATCCCTGCATCTCATGGCTTCCACGATTCTACCGAAAGCGTGGGAGCTTAATCCTGGAGTGAATCTGAGAACGAGCTTAACCGACGAGAAGGCCCGCGTTCTGGTCGTCGACGACGAGCGGGCCCTGCGCGAGCTTCTGGAGTATGGGCTCGAGCAAGCAGGCTTCGCGGTTCGCAGCGTGCCCGAGGGCGTGGCGGCCTTCCGCTTGCTGGAGAGCTGGGAACCGGACGTCATTGTCCTCGACGTCATGTTACCCGGGGCGAGCGGACTTTCGCTGCTCCCCGAAATCCGCCAGGTCACGACCGCTCCGGTGGTCATGCTGACCGCACGCACCGAGATCGCCCAAAAGCTGGCCGGTTTCTCGGCCGGCGCCGACGACTACGTCGGCAAACCCTTCGACTTAGAGGAACTGGTGGCGCGCATTCGGACGCTGCTGCGGCGTCCGCGGATCGAGCAGCACGAGACTTTGACCTATGCGGACTTGACCATGGACGTGGCGAGTCGCACGGCCTATCGCGGAAACCGGCGCATCGAGCTGTCGCCTCGCGAGTTCGATCTCTTGCGAGTCTTTGCCGAACATGCCGAGGAGGTGCTGACGCGCTCGCAACTGCTCGACCTTGTCTGGGGAATCGACCGCGACGTGATTCCCAACACGGTTGAAACGTACGTCTCGTTCCTCCGCGCGAAAATCGACAGCGGTGAGCCCGTCAAGCTGATTCAGACCTTGCGCGGAGCCGGCTATTCCTTGCGGGCGGCGACGCCATGACCACCCGGCTTGCGCGCCGCATTCAAACCCTTGCGGCGATCGAGATCTCACTGCTTCTCAGCGCCGTCTTGGTTGCGGGAGCGTTGCTGGCTTTTGGCGTTTACATTCGAGCGCTTTCAAACGAGCTCACCGGTACGCTGACACAGCTGCGCTCCGCGCTCGCGCGGACGTCCCTGCCGAATGCTCGCGCGGGCGGCAACTTCGCCGGATCGCTGCTGCTCGGCAACGGCAGCGAGATTGTGTTTCTCGACGCAACGACGCGCGTCACGGTCTATAGGGTGCATCGAGCCGACCCGCAGCCCGTCGTCACGGTACGAAATCGCGGCGATCTTTCCGGTGATCCCGAACCGAACGGACCGCTGGTCCAGCCGATTTTAGGCCTCGCAACCGCCTTCGGTCTTCATTCGCTCTTCACGCATGTCGGACACCTTTACATCATCGTTAAAAGCAACGATGCGACACTGGTAGCGACCGTTCGCTCATTTCTCGCGCCGCTTTTCATAGCGTTGCTGGTCGCGATGGCGTGCGGCGTCCTGATCGCTCGCGCGTTGACGCGCCAAGCGTTGCGACCGCTCGACGACGTTACGGGGGCGCTGCGGCGTTTTGCTTCGGGCGATCTCACGCCGCAACCGATCGCAGCCGACGAGCATCACGAGCTCGGCGTACTGGCGGCAGCCTATAATGGCGCCATTCAACAGATGGAGCGGGCCTTCGAAGCGCGCGATCGCGCCAACGCGGCGATGCGTCAGTTCATCGCCGATGCCGGACATCAGCTGCGCACTCCGCTTACGGTCGTGCAGGGCTTCATTGCGATTCTCCGGCGCGGAGGTTTCGAGAATCCCGCCGACCGCGAACACATTCTCGACACGATGAACGATCAGAGCCGCATCATGGGCTCGCTGATCGACAAGCTGATCCTTCTCGAGCGATGGGAGAGCCCCGAAGCGCTCGCAGCCGTCGCTCCGATCGACGTCGGCACGCTCGTCGCCGACTTGGTGGCGCCGATTGCCGACGCTCATCCGGAACGTCATTTCGCGGTAGCGACGGAGCCGGGAATCCTTGCGGCCATCGACCCGACCGAGCTAGGCTACGCCGTGACCAATCTCACCGACAACGCGATCAAATACGGACAAGGCGAGATCGCAGTCACCGTTCGGGCCGCCGACTCCGCTGCCTTAATCGAAGTGTCCGACCAAGGACCGGGCATCCCTTCGACGGACGTGCCGCGAGTATTCGACCGCTTTTACCGCGGCTCGCAACGCGACGTCGCCGGGTCGGGCCTGGGACTGGCTATCGTGAAACGGGCGGTGGAACGCGCGCGAGGAAGCATTACGCTGCACACGAGCCCCGGCGGCTCGCGCTTCTGCATAAAGCTTCCACGCGAGTCGCAAACCCGCGTTTAGAAGTCAGAGATACCGTCGGGCGTGCCCCATCCGGCCGGACCGGAGTAAACACCGTCGGTGCCCGTCCCTGCCGTGCATATGTACTCGATGCTGCTCGGACAGCTACCGTTGTCTCCTGACGTCACGCTGTTGAGACCGGTGCCGGCATCGTTCCAGATCGGCTGCGCCGCATCGGGTCCGAGCGACGATGCGTTGCCGGCGAGAGCGAAAACCGATGCAAGCGACGGGCTCGCAACGCTCGTGCCGCCAAACACCAGCCAGCCTTCGTAGCCCTCGTATGCGTAACTGTCGTAAACGGCAACGCCGGTGGCCGGATCTGCGTCGAAGGAAGCGTCGCTCTGCGAACGCTTTGCGCAACCTTTGTCGGTCTGCCACGACGGTTTGCTCACCTCGGAGCTGCAGCCGCTTCCGGTTGCGCCGTAGCTATCGTTCCAAACAACCTCGCTCCAACCGCGCGCGTTGTCGGCTTGCGTGAGGGAGGTGCCGCCCGCGCAAACGACCGAGGCGAACGAGCACGGCTGCATCGATCCTTCGGCGTACCCGTCATCGCCGGCGCTCGCGACGATCGCGACGCCGCTATGGCTATAGGCGGGATCAGAAGCAGCGTACTCCGACCCGCCGTAAGAGTTGGTAACGACGTTCGCTCCGAGCGCAACCGCCTCGTCTTCGGCCTTCTCGAGGTTGGCGACCGTAGCGCTGTTCGCTTCCACGAGGATGATCTTGCAGTTCGGGCAGATGGCCGACACCATGTCCATGTCGAGCGACTCCTCCTCGGCCCAGCCGCCGTTATTTTTCGGCAGGCTCGTCTTGGAGCCGGTCTGACTCACCTGCTGAAAGCAGCCGCTCGCGGTCGTGCATGCCGTCAAACCGTATTCCGAGCGATAAACCGCAAGATCCGAAGCCGCGTTAGGATCGTTGTAAGCATCCACGATCGCGACGGTCTGACCGCTTCCGTTGGTGGACGAGGGCAGCGAGTATGCCGATTGCAGCTGCGAAGGTCCGTAACCCGAAGGCAGCGGCGGATGCTTGCGCTTGTGCATCGGGTCGAGCGCGAGATCGGCGCGAAACTCCGCCAAACAGCGAAAATGATCGCCCGGCAACGGCTTGGCGCACGAGCGGACGATCGTGCCCTGCGTGCTCTGTGCCGCAGCGATCGCCTGCGGTGCGGCGGCCCCCGGAACGACCGGAGCATTGCCAATGCCGCCGTTGCAGCCTGCAAGCAGCGCCCCCGCCGCGGCGAGCGTCAAAGATTTCCTCATTTACTCCTCCTAGCGTGCGGCCGCCGATCGACAAGCAGACTCTTCAGCTGCTTCCGATTCGGACGGATCCTACTAGGAAACGCAGCGCGGCCCGGCCGCGTTCCGTTGAGGAGCGTTTAAGGTGGCGGAGAGGGTGAGATTCGAACTCACGGAACGCTCACACGTTCGCCCGCTTTCGAGGCGGGTGCCTTCAACCACTCGACCACCTCTCCGAAGCTGTGGGTTGGGACGATTCGCGCGCTATACCTTCTTGTGGATCGCCGCGCCGCTCTTGGAAAAATCGCTGCAACTGCGCGGCCGTCTCGCGCTCCAGAACGCCGGTCGTAACTTCGAGCCGATGATTGGTGTGCGGCGATCGCAACACGTCGAAGGTGCTGCCGTCGGCGCCGCCTTTGGGATCGCGCGATCCGTAAACGACCCGTTTGATCCGCGCGGCGACGATCGCGCCCGCGCACATCACGCAGGGTTCCTTCGTTATATAGAGCGTCGCATCGCAGAGGCGCCAAGCGCCCAAACGGCGCGATGCTTCGCGCAGCAGCAGCATTTCGGCATGGGCGGTCGGATCGCGCCGAAGCTCTTTTTCGTTCTTTCCCTCGAGCACGAGATCGCCGCTCACCAGGACGGCGCCCACCGGCACGTCGCCGGCGCGCGCGGCGTCCTCCGCGAGCTCCAGCGCTCGCCGCAAATAGGCTTCGTCGGTCATGCTAACTTTTCACCGCGGCGGAGAAATGCGCGCCCGGAGGGATTCGAACCCCCGATCCCAGCCTTCGGAGGGCTGTGCGTTATCCAGCTACGCTACGGGCGCAGGCATCAGCGCGACGCATCGGGCGGCGATCCCGCGCTCGGAATATGCTTGAAGAGATCGAGCTTATGATCGACGAGAGTGCGATAGAACTTTCGCACGCAATCCGGATGACCGAAAAAATACGTGCGCGCGTATGCCAAATCTTCGCCCGAGCTGTCCGGAACGTAATGCGAGATCTCGATCTCTTCCATTTGGCCTCGATCGACGGGATGAGGACAGAAATCGCACGGAATCGTCGACATTGAAATACCACCTAGCCTTTTTATATTGTGGCTCGGGTAGGACTTGAACCTACGACCAAGGGCTTATGAGTCCCCTGCTCTACCACTGAGCTACCGAGCCGCGGCCGCCCTGGCCGACTCGACTCCGCAGTATACCAGAATCCGCGGGCGAGGGGAAACGCGGTCGGAGGGACTCGAACCCCCAGCCTACAAGTTCGTAGCCTGTTGCTCTATCCAATTGAGCTACGACCGCGCATCGGAGAGAGAGGGATTCGAACCCTCGATACGACTTTACATCGTATAACGGTTTAGCAAACCGCCGCCTTCAGCCGCTCGGCCATCTCTCCCAAACGGCAACCCACTATACCACGCAG
>Ga0187783_10000478_pt1 | contig 29618 bp, 26 predicted proteins | sample 1015_SJ02_MP02_2_FD_132471 | JGI IMG/M metagenome (GOLD analysis project Ga0187783, IMG submission 132471) | Tropical peat soil microbial communities from peatlands in Department of Meta, Colombia - 1015_SJ02_MP02_20_MG | ecosystem: Environmental > Terrestrial > Soil > Wetlands > Peat | place... | reverse complement strand
CGCCAGCCTTTCACGTTTAAGAATCCTTCCAGCGTGGACGCCGGCCGGGCCAACCGCTAAATGCAATCGATGATACAGCGCGCATAAGAGGGAGGCTCTCATGAGGGTTGCGCTTGAAACTGTGGTACTGGCGAGTCTGCTGCTCGCTGCCTGTTCAGGCCCACAAGGATCACAGGGTCCAGCAGGACCACCGGGCGAAAGTGGAGTCGCAGGACCTGCCGGGCCGATGGGACCAAAAGGCGATCAGGGTCCGCCAGGTCCAATGGGACCGCCCGGTCCCGCCGGTACGGCAGGTTTCCGCTCCGTAAGCGGTGAAAAAATGGTTGCTTGCAATGAAAATGAGGTGCTGGTCTCAGTAGTTTGTTCCGCGGGCGCTCCCGATGGGCCGGGGTGTCCTGCGGCAACCACAACAACGGGTCTGTGCATGCGCAAGTGAGGCTGCACTGACCCTGCGACACCGAGGTGTTCGGTTCAGGGCTTAAGTTGCACAGCAGCAACTGCGAAGAGCGAATGCCGCCTTCGGGTCAAGCGGTGCATTTTGAGCCTAAATCAGTCATTCCGCTTTGCCCCATAACGGAAGTCGACCGCCTCATTCGATCACCTCGTCGGCGCCACTCGACTTCCGTTCAGGGTCCTTCCCGGAAGTACTGGCCGTCACTTTCGACTTCTGGTTTTGGGAGAGGAAGAGACGTCCCTCTCACGGCAGTCAACGCGTTCGAGGACCAGCTTGTAACCCCGACCCCGGTCCGATAGTGCGGAAGTTGACCCGTGAATGAGTAGCAAACGCATAGCGCGAGGCTGGCCCAGACCGCCGCACTAAAATAAAGCGACATCCAGGCAATCTCGTCTTTCCATTCCACGATTTCGTGCGTCACGACCCTACGAACGCTGGCGTCCCAGAGACCCTCCAGAGGTCTCAGCGGCCCGGTTCTATCAGTGCTCTTGGCCCTCCATCGCGTCAGATACATTGGCACGTCAATGGTTGCCATAAACACCAGATAGGCCGCGATTCCAACGATCGCGATGACGAGCACCATGCCAGCCAGACCACCAAACTCTGGTATCAACCGGCAAAGGCCAATCCCGACTATGAAGAAGGACACGGCCCAAATGGAATTTTCGATGGCGTTGCCAAGGTAGTTCTTGGTTAGCACCGCGTGCCATGAGAAGCATTCCGCGATGAGTATCAAAGGGACAATTGCCCATGCAGCACGCAAGGTGGTGTCCGCACCCGTCACCGTACCTAGTCGGTGCAAAATAATCGCCCACTGCGCCGCGAAACAGATTTCAGCGACGGTTGCTACCGATCGGCCAAGCATTACGCTCGATAGCCACGTATCGAACAGACAGATCCGCTGAACATCCGCGCGCGGAAGAAACGACCGGAATGCACAACCCGAAACGTATGCTGCAGACAGAAACAGCATAAGCTCGGACGTGTTGCCGAGGCCCCGCGATGTGTCAAGATTGCTGTAGAGCAAGAACCAAACGGTAATATTTGTACCGCTCACCAGCGCTAACAGAGCCCACCACCATGCTAGGGGATTTGACCAGACCAGAAAACTTGCCTGCCCCGGCGACTGCAAACTCATGGGTCGTTCCGCACGCAGCCGAATTGACATTTGACGGTAATAATTCTGTCACAACTTGGCTCCCATCGCATAGAAAAAAATGACGACGACGCGCGTCGCCGGGTAAACCGCGGTTCCTTACAGGTGGCGTTTTCCTCCGGACACACGCGGAAAGGCCGATAAGCGGCAGCCCGGTTCAGTGGGCAGCCCTTTTGATTTCCGAGGTTGAGACTTAGCGTCAAACCACCCGACCGGAAGCGGCTTCCTCGCAGTGCAGCAAAATCGCCCGCGCCCACTCGCGTTTGGGTCAAAACCAGTCTTTGGACCGGCCTGCCGACATGTCCGCTATCCCCCAGATCGCTGCCCTCCGGATTTCACCTGCTCCTTGGCGGTTCGTGCCGAAGCACACTTATGAAGCACACTTATGCAGTGCAGCATCAGGCACTCGGCGGCGATCACACTACGCAGCCATGGTGTCTAATCGGAGCGGTGGCCAAACAGAACAATGACTTCTGACGGGCTTGTACATAATCTTGCCGCCAAGGGCCGACACTTTTAAAATTCTATTGCGTTTTTCCGCGATGGGTTTAGGGCGAAGCAGTGATCCACTGGCGTGTTCAGGCGGTAAAGCGCCGACACTGGCATGTCGAGAGCGGAAGCATTGCGCCAGTCCATGTTGGCTTTAATCGAAACCGGCGCTTACAAGGACGAGGCCGGCAATATCCTTTTCGCCTACGCCCATCCGCTGTTCTGGGCACCATATACCATCATCGGGGATGGAGGCGCGAACAGATAAGATGCTGCACCGACAGGTCTGATGATAATCATAACGGTGTCGTTTCTCAGGATAGCTGGCTCATTGGTCTTGGTGTCTTCGCAGCAGTCACCCGTCGCAGTGGTTGAAGACGTGTCCGGTGCTCCTGCTGGCATTCAGTTTATGGATTATGTCGAACCCGGTCAGGTCATAAAGCTCGGACCTCACGATTCTATTGTAATCGGTTATTTTAAGTCATGTTGGCGCGAAACAATCGCAGCCGGCATAGTGACCATAGGCACAGAGGAAAGCACTGTGCAAGGTGGCAAGATTGATCGTGTGAAGGTGGCGTGTCAGCCGAGCAAGGCAGAGCTCACTGAGGAACTCCTCAACAGCAGCGGTGCCAATTTATTCCGCCAAGGGCCGCACGGCGGTTCACCTGCCGGGAGCGGCCATCCGCAATTTACACTTTACGGATTGTCGCCAATCATCGAAGTCACACCAGGTGACACACTCGTCATTGAGCGTATCGATGGACCGAGAGAACGCCATCAGATTGTGCTGGGCAGCAATCAATTGGTGCAAGGGGCCTTTCTCGACCTCGCGAGAATTGGCGTGGTGCTGGCCCCAGGCGGTCTTTATCGAGCAAAAGCAGGTAAGCAGGAAACCATTTTCAAGATTGATCCTACCGCTCGATCCGGCGATACACCAATCGTTGGCCGTTTATTGAGGTCGCCGGCTGGCGAACCAATCCGTTGATGGAGAAATGGAGTCAGATGTTTTGTTTTGCGAAGCAGCATTGATCCCGTCGAATGTCCGACATGGGTCATCCGCGTCATTTTTAAGCTGAGTACTTCCGGTCTATCCCCTATGCCGAAAGTCGCGGCCTATTCGATCACTTGGTCGGCGCGTGCGAGGCACGATTGCGGAACGCTCAGCCCGAGCGCCTTGGTGGTTTTGAGGTTGACAACCAGTTCGTACTTAGTTGGAACCTGCACGGGGACCAAGTGCACCACAGCAAAAAGAAGTCTATTCGATCACCTCGTCGGCGCGGCCGGCGTCGGTGCAGTCGCGCCACAGTTTGACGACCCGGACCTACGGCTAGAAACCAGGGAGGCCGAGCCGTCAGGTCCGTTTGTATTTTTTCAGCCGAAATGCCAGGCCGATCAACAAGCAGCCGAAGAAGATCGTCGTACCAGACAATCGTCCAGACATGTATCTTTGACGGAGATTTCATTCATAGAACCGGCTATTGTCTAATTCCGCTGGCGGGGCTGCTTCACGGAGACTTTTGCAACAAAATCTGCCAAAAGGCGACATTTTGCAGGCGCCGAAAACAGCGAGGCTTTCAGCCGCGCCGGGCCAACGTGAAGTCCGTCGGAATCCTCAATTTTCAGGTCTACGATCATCCAATTGGGGAAGGATCACGCGCGCGATGATAGGATGACGAAATTATGACCCGCTTGAATTAAATTATTCGAGCCTCGTGCCGCTCTTTGACCAAAATCAAAGTGCAGCCTCGCGCGTGGGCTCCTGGGGGCGTCACCGAGGAGACCGCCATGTTGAAGCTAACAACGGCCGCAGTGACCGCGTTCTTCGTCACCGCTTCGCCACTTGCCTACGCGCAGACCGCTGCCAGTGCAGCCACCCCAAGCGCAGCAGACTTGAGCACTTTGACAGAAATGCGGATCGATGTCGTCAAGGCCGCGCTGAAACTGACGCCGGATCAGGAAAAATACTGGCCGGCCATAGAAGACGCTATTCGCACCAGGGCGAAAGATCGACAGGCTCGTATCGCCGACATGGCAAAGCGGGTGGCTGAACTGCGTGAGGGCAATCCGATCGAAGTATTGCGCGACCGTGATCCCGTCGACTTCTTGCAACGACGCGCCGACGCCTTGGCTCAACGATCAGCCGACCTCAAGAAGCTCGCTGGGGCGTGGGCGCCGCTCTATAAGACTCTCAGCCAAGACCAGAAGCAGCGGATGGCGTTTCTTACGCTCTTTGTCCTTCATGAAGTGAGCAATGCCGCGGAACAGCGGTCTGAAGACGACGACGAAGATTAAGGCGCGATCGTAGCTTCGACGAGCCTCGAAGGTTTTGCCATTTTGCCGCGCTCTGCAGGACTTTGCGGGGCGTATGGGTTAAAACCGTCGGATTCACCGCGTCCGGCGAAGGTCCGGTTACCGCCCGGTCGCCGACATGCCAGCACCAACCGGTAACGTTCGAGAGGTCCCAAAAGGCGACGTTCTCCATCCGTAGAATTGATTCAAATCAACCCCAAGCAGTTAGAGCAGGCTGATCATCAAAAAGTAGTCTCGGCTAGGAGCGAAAACCCATGTTGGGGCTCCAAGCGCTATTCAAAGGGTTGGGCGTAATTTTCGGCATCTTGGCCATTAGCTGGCTTGCGCTTGAGTATTTCGTCCCTTCACCGCCATCCAGAATTACGATGGCGACCGTCGCTCCTGGAACGAGCCTCCATTATTTCGGGCAGCGATATCGAGAACGGCTTGCCAGTGTTGGGATCGATGTAGATCTACGCGAGACGGCCGATCGACGGAAAACTGTAAGCTTCTGCGTGATCCAAATTCCGGCGTTGACGTCTCTTTTGTAACGGCAGGCTTTTGCGACAACAGTCAAGCTTCGGAGCTATTGTCGCTCGGGGACGTCTTCGTTGTTCCTGCTTGGATCTTTTATTCCTCTCCTGAGCCGCTTGTTGGCTTGTCGCAACTCAAAGGCAAACGTATTGCCGCGGGGCAAGAGGGAAGCGGCGTTCGCGACATCGCCGAAAGGATTCTCGGCAAGGCCAACATCAATTCAAAAACCGCAACTTTGTTGCCTCTGGTCGGGAATGCTGCCGTCGACGCGCTAGACAGAGGCGATGTGGATGCCGTAATTATCACCAGTGATCCGCGCGCTCCAGCCATTGAAGCCCTGCTGTCGAATCCTCGCTTCCGGCTTATTGATTTTTCGACCGCAGAAGCTTTTACGCGCATTTTTCCATATTTTGCCAGGCTGACATTGCGAAAGGGCGTGATCGAAATTGATCCGCCCAATCCATCGAATGACGTGAGCCTTTTAGGAATTACGGCCAAGGTGATCGTTCGCGGTAATGTTCATCCCGCAATTGTCCAGATTCTGGCGCGGACACTCAAAGAAGAACATGATGGGCCGGGACTTTTTCAACGCGCCGGTGAGTTTCCAAAGAGCCTTGATGCGGAATTTCCCATGTCTCAAATTGCCGTCGACTATTATAAGAATGGCCCATCGCTTCTTCAGGAATATCTGCCTTTTTGGGCGGCCATTTATGCGCGACGGATGATTGCGCTTCTGGTTGCGGCATTGGCGATTGCGTTTCCGGTTTTTAGTGTTACGCCGAGACTGTACGGGTGGCTCGTCCAAGACCAGCTGCGCAAGCTATATCGCCGTCTCAGAATTGTTGGAAATGCAATGTGCATGGAGCTTACCGCTCCCCAGGTAGAGGCTCTCGAAAGTGAGATAGCGGCCATCGATCGGGCCACGAGGGCGGTTCCGATGCGAAACTCCGATCTCTATTTCGTGGTGCGATACCACCTTGATCGGATGCGTTCGCGTCTCGTGGAGGCAAGCCGGACTGATATATCCGGAGGGGGCGGGGCCTAATGGCAGCGATGTCCGCGAAGGGTCAAGAGCGTCGTTCTTAAGCGAATCGGGCATTTCCGCTTTGCCCTCGAAACCGGAGGTCGGCCGGCCTTTTTCGATCATCCCGTCGGCGGCTACGAGGAGATTGGAGCCCAGAGCCAAACTGCGACAAATTACATTACATGCGAAATTGATCTGATGTAGATCGTCGGTAGAATTTTCGACGGCGAAATCGCAGTGCAGACGCACCAATGATCATAACCGAACGCTTTGAATGTCCTCATTGCGGGGCGATCTATCGACTAAAACGCGAAAAAGTTTCCGGCGTCGATGACAGTGCGCGGGCGGCAAATATTGAAGTGGGAGGAGCGAATATATTTGGTAGCTTTTCGGCTCATCGTCAAGATCCAAATGCAAAGAAAAAAGCCGTCTTAACTTGGCTGCGACGGAGCACGGGCGAGATCACGGTCGGGAGAATTGCGGCCTTATATCGTCGGGAAGGCTTGCTGGATTGACTGGCGTGAAGCTTCCGCTGGCGGCAGATTTGCCGGTGTAAGCCATCAAGCCGTCCTTGGTCGACACGATGTCGCCAGGCCGCAAAGTCGGATCGTTCTGTACATCTAATGCGTTGAGTCCGAACGCGCTCCTGCCATTGCAGGTGCAGTTTGGCACCAGTGTCTTTCGATACTCGAACGCCGTGTTGAGGCTCGCATAATGCTCGCCGTCTTGGGCCACGGCTCCGCCAATCTCACTGCCGAAGAAAACCTTGGTTTTGCTGTAGGGGCAGATGGCGCGGCAGGTTTCCATCGGCGTGGTATTGACCATGTGCTCGATCGGAAAATGCTGACCATCACACAGCCGCACACAGAACGCCACCGTATGGCCCGTGCTGCCAGTGCCCTCAATGACTTGCTCCGGTCCGAGCGGCGCCGGCGCCACCCTTCCAATAGCTGGCGACGGTGCAGGAGCATAAGATTCGGATGGTTGCGGCGTCGGTTTTTGCGAAAAACCGCCGAAGAGAAAATCAAAAAGTCCTTGCGCCTGGGCCGAGTTCAATGCGGTCAGCATTGCAATGCCGGCCAACGCGCCGGCCAGCAGCGGCGTGCGCGGCTTGGCAAGCCGTCGTTTGCGCGTAAGGACCTCGCGCATTTTGAACGTAGCCGATGATCTTGCCTGCAGCGCCATCACTCAGTGGCCTCCAACATTGCTGTCTTGTTGGGCCAGCATCGCCTGCGGACGGGCTCGACGCCAACGCGCACATGAAGATCGCCATTCACCCAGCCGTTTCTGGTCTGCCGGCAGGGAAACGAAACCGACCAGTGTCCGCCTTCGCGTAGGCGCAAAAGCAAAATGAACTTGGTCGTCTCACAGCCTTGTTCTCGAGCCCACACCGGTACAGTCTAGCACATCGAATTGAAGCGATTGAGCATCACAGCAAAATAATAGCCGATGTCGCAAAACAAAAGGGGTCATATGCGGACTTCAGCCGATGTCGAACTCAGGTCCACTTAATCTTTGGACAACGGACTCGTAGCTGACATTGCGCGAGGTCGCGCGAGGTCCGAGACGTGCCACAAGCGGACTCACGCACCGCAGCACTACGCCTTCCGCTCAAACGCCTACTGCATCGATATCGTCATCCCGCTCAGGCTTAGGGACGCTTCAAGACCGATCGCTGGTCCACTTACCTTTATAATTACACCGTTCGCGTTCTGCAGTGTTGCTACTCTTGCGCCGCCCACTATCGCAAGCGCAGCAGAGCTCTGCGCATACGTACCTACGATGTCCGTCGCCGTCCGGAGGTTGTAGGCATTACCAATCAAGTCGACTGCTGATGCTCCAATGGTACCCAAATTGACGCCACCAATGCTCAGTCGGTAACTCCTACCCTGGAAAGTCAGCGTGCCGGAGCCGCCGCCAATACCTACAATGAAACCGACTTTGGCAATATGAAAGCGCACCGAGCCGGTCTGTGCATAAGATTGCGACGGAGCGCCAGCCACCACTGTCGCTGCCACGGCAATTGTCGAAAAGAATCTCGTTAGACGAAAGAGATCAAGCATAGTTTGCCTCCTAGTACATTTTCCTGATTACATACTACTCACTACTCACGCTCCGTTGCAAATCTTTTGATTCAGATTAACTTGGCGATCTTCATCTCTGCTTCGGACACAAACCTACGACGCGGGTCGAAAATCTGAGCAATTCTAATGACCTGTGTGGCACGTTGCGTAACTTCGGTCTCAAGGTGGGCGCGGTGGGAGCTGTCAGGTTCGAGGCGCGCATCAAGGAATTGGTCGAGAACCTTCCCGATCTGGCGATGCTGATCGAACCGTTGCTTGTTGTCCGACGGGTGCTGCGCGAGCAACTCGGCATTCTGCACGCCGCCTACTGGCCATCGTTCGGGACGGCGATGTTTGCCGACGCCTGATGACGGTCCCCGGTGTGGGGCCGGTGGTGGCGCTGACCATAGTGCTACTGTTGATGTGCCAGCGCGCTTTCGGCACTCAAGGTCTGTCGGCGCCGTATTCGGATCCGACACCGACCAAATAGCGGAAATAACTGCACTTCTCAAAAGTGCGATTAACGGGCGGCGCCCTGGTTGCGAGCAGCGGAGTGATCGGTCACACATGCCGGCCGAGGGTCATTTGGGGACTTTTCGGCGCGACTTAGTTTTGTGCGACTTTGGCTTATAAACTCCGCCGGTCACGGCGCGTAGCCGCTCCTCGCTGGTACGTACACGAGCGGCACCGGCTGCGATCTCGGATTGCTGACCGGAAATGCGCGCCTGACCAACGAAGCAATCGGTACGCGCCGGACCCGCCATGGCTTCACAATCTTGTGCCAGTGCACTTCTCACAGCGACCGCGGCAATGATCGCTGCAAGGCAGACCAACGCGGTAAGAAGCTTCGGCAACGGATGGAACATGGCGGTGGCTTGCTCCCTCCCTTCAATTGATAAGCGTGTTGAGAAAGCGTGTGGTGTCCCTTCAAGATAGGTCCAGCCGCGAAGTCAATGTCCGCTATGGCAGGGGGCCGTTTTAGCAGGGGGCCGTTTTTGCAGTGCAAGAAACTTCCGGCTGGCGAAGACCGTTCAGGGTCAATATCTACCGAAATCGGGCCTTTGCGGAATGTCCGCTCATGAGGGCGGCGAGTTCACCGGTCGACGCACACCATATCGTAGAGAGAAAAGATCGATTATAGGCCAATAAGTCAGAGATTTCGTGGCGGTACGAGCGCGGAAGAGAAAATTACGTTGTGGGATAGCTGGTTGCGGAGAGCTTCGCTCAAAGCGAGCAGGCGAGCATTTGCCAAGCCGTCATCGTTATTTATCGGCAGCTAGCCCCAGGTGTTGCATCGACCGGTTGAGACCACCGCGGCTGATCACGGACATCGAGCGTGGCGCGGGAACTGCAAGTCCTAACCGCAGTCTGGATTGGTGCCGAGCTACGGCCCACGAGCGGTCCACTTTGTTGGGACAATTGAGGAACTTAGCGGCGTAACGGCCCGCAGTGTGACGTCCCATCCAATTACGAGCGACGGCCGATTAACGAAACGGCAAGCCCAAAGGCCAATGCTGACGCTGATTCGTTATGCGGGTCAGCCCATGCTTGATGGCTTGCGGCCGGTATCGACAGCAACTTGCGCCTGCAAAATATGCGGCAGCCCGGCTCCGTTGTACGGTGTCGTCGACTTTCACAAATCGTGCGAGGAAGCGCGCGGCCTTCACTTCTCCCTGGCGGGTGTGCCCATCTATTACCGTCGTTGCGGTCACTGCAAATTCCTCTTTACCGACGCGTTCGATGACTGGACCGCCGAGCAGTTCAAAGCGAACATCTATAATGAGGAGTATAAGCTTGTTGATCCGGACTACTCAGATCTTAGGCCGCGGGAAAATGCCGGCGTGGTAGCGCGCTTATGGGGAGCGCTGGGCAGACAAACCAGCGTGCTGGATTACGGCGGCGGCAACGATACGTTTTGCGCGGTGTTGCGCGAAGCGGGCTTTCCGAGCGCGGTAACCTATGATCCTATGGTGCCCGAGTTTTCTCACCAGCCGGCCGGCAAATTCGATCTGGTGACAAGCTTCGAGACATTCGAGCATTTGCCCGACCCGCTCACTGCATTTCGCTCGATTGTCGATTTCGCCGCCGACCCTGGTCTAATCTTTTTCACCACGCTCCTGCAGCCTGCGGATTTTGATCAGCAACGACTGAATTGGTGGTACGTTGGACCGCGTAACGGCCACATTTCCCTGTTTTCGCGGCAAGCTCTGACAATCGCCTGGCAGCGCCACGGCTATAAGCTCGCATCGCTTGCCGACAATATTCATTTCGCGTTCCGCACATTGCCAGACTGTCTGACGCAATCGCTTCAACAAAAACTGATCGGCAGTCTGGCGGCCTGAAGCACGTCAGTCCCACAAGCCCCCTGGGGCGTCCGGTGTTCACCCGATAGCGACCAAACTGACGAGCTATCCGAACGGTCGAGAAGTGCCACTTGGCGACGAAGTTCGGCGCAGCAAATAACACTTTCACGGCGAGGGGCGCGAGGTGACTCGCGCCCCTCGCACAGATCGGTACCTAAAGTTTCCCGCGTAGGCTCCCATCTCGGGTTGTGACGGCAAATTTGCCATAGCGGTTCAGCGCCTGTCACACGCCCCAGCGCTATTTCATCGCCGCATATACCGCGTGGGTCCATGCGCCTTCCGGCTTCTTGGTGATGACCGGATCGGAACCGCCGGAGAGCAGGACCGACACCGTGCGTTCGTAGTCCTTGGGGTCAAGTTCGCCGTTACCCGTATCAAGGAGCTTCGCGATCTCGCCCATCATTTGTTCCTGATGATGCAGCGTCTGCGCGCCGGTGGTGTCAGCGGCGAGCACGATCTTGGCGGCCTCATCGGAGTTCTGGCGCGAATAGGCCCAGCCCTTCTCCGAAGCCGTCACAAACTTGGCCATCTTGGCGACGAAGGCTGGATCTTTTAGCTTGGCTTCCATCGCATAAAGACCGTCTTCCAGCGTGGCCACGCCTTCGTCTTCGTATTTGAATACGACAAGCTGGTCCGGCTTGTATCCAGCGTCGATAACCTGCCAGTACTCGTTATAGGTCATGGTCGAGATGCAGTCGGCCTGCTTCTGCAGTAGCGGATCGACGTTGAAGCCCTGCTTGATCATTTTGACGCCGCCGGGTGAACCATCGGTCTTGAAGCCAAGCTTCGACATCCAGGACAGAAACGGATATTCGTTGCCGAAGAACCACACGCCAATGGTCTTCCCCTTGAGATCCTGTGGCGTCTTGATGCCGGTGTCTTTGCGGCAGGTGAGTTCGAGACCGGATCTTTTGAAAGTCTGCGAAATGTTCACTAGTGGCACGCCCTTCTCGCGGGACGCCAGCGCCGAAGGCATCCAGTCAACGACGACGTCAGCACCGCCACCTGCGATCACCTGCGGCGGCGCAATATCAGGACCGCCCGGATTGATGGTGACGTCCAGACCGGCGTCGTTGTAGTAACCCTTCGCCTTGGCCACATAGTAGCCGGCGAACTGGGCCTGGGTAACCCATTTGAGCTGTATCGTGACTTTGTCGGCGGCGTAAGCGCCGCTAGCGAGCGTCACGCCGCATGCCGTTGCGGTCGCCAGCACGATCGATTTCATCATGGTTGCCTACTCCAGGTTCGAACGCCGAGTCACGTTCGGTAAGACGGATGCCAAAATGTCGTCGCGCGCTCGGCAAGCGCGACTATTCCGTAGAAAGCCATCCCGGCAACGGCAGCGAGCGCGATCTCCGCCCACACCATATCGAGCGACATCCTGGCTACTTCGATCGAGATGCGAAAGCCGATGCCGCGCGTTGGGGTACCGAAGAACTCAGCCACGATGGCACCGATTAGGGCCAGAGTCGAATTGATTTTTAGGGCGTTGAAAATAAACGGCATTGCTGCCGGAAGATAGAGCTTGAGCAAAGTCTGACCGGGAGCGGCGCCGTAGGAGCGCATTAGGTCGCGCTCGATCTTGCCGGCGGCCGCAAGGCCGGCGAGCGTATTCACCAGCATCGGAAAGAAGCACATTACCGCCACCACAGCGGCCTTCGAACCCCAGTCGAAGCCGAACCACATCACCATGATCGGGGCGATGCCGACGATCGGCAGGGCGGAAACGAAATTACCGAGCGGCAGCAAGCCACGCTCTAGGAAGACGAATCGGTGCGCGACAACGGCCACCAGGAAGCCCGCGCCGCAGCCGATGGCGTAGCCGGTAAGGACGCCGCGCACGAAGGTCTGTACGAAATCCTCGCTCAGCGTTGGCAGCGAATGGATAAGCCGCTCGGCGGTCGCGCTCGGCGTCGGCAGCAGCACCGGCGATATGCCGAAGCCGCGGACGGCGACTTCCCACAGATAGATCACGAACGCGCCGAACAACAGCGGAATGGCAATCTCCTGGACCCGTCGCGCCGGGCTTGCCGGCATCCGCAGGCCGGCGAGATCAGACAGCGTGAGCGCCGCACCGAGCCACGTCGCCAGCGTCAACAGCCAAAAGCCAAGGCCGGCGGAGCCGGCGATATCGCCGTCGCTCACGAGCACCAGGGTGGCGATGCAACCCGAGACGGTTCCGATAAGGCCAAGCGCCGCGGTGGCCGCCGGCCAGAACGGGGCTGTTGCGAACGTCAAGACTTCGACGAGCACCGCTATGAGCGGTCCCGGACGCACGGAAAGAATCGCTGTCGCGTCGATCGAGAGCGGCAAGATCAGCGGCGCCAGCGCGCCCAGCGCGGCCGGCCAGAATACCGCTCTTTGCCAGTGGAGCGTCATATGCCCGCACCCATGCGCCGATTGGTCCATGCAGCAGCAGCGTCGAGCAGTGCGATCAGGCACGTCGCCATGATGGCGGCGGCAACAAGTGCGGCCCAGATTTGCAGGGTCTGTCCATAATATGAGCCGGTCAGCAGCCGGGCGCCAATCCCGGCCTGAGCCCCGGTCGGCAGTTCGCCGACGATCGCGCCGACGAGAGAGATCGCGATTGCGACTTTGAGGCTGGCAAACAAAAACGGCACCGACGACGGCCAGCGGAGCTTCCAGAACAGCTGCGCGGCGCTCGCCGAATAGGTTCGCATCAGGTCGAGCTGAAACGGGTCGGGCGAAGTCAAACCTTTGACCATACCGATGGTAACCGGGAAAAAGCACAGATAGGCGGAGATCAACGATTTCGGCAGCAAGCCATGAATGCCGAGGGCGCCGAGCACGACGATGACGATGGGCGCGACGGCCAGGATCGGCACCATTTGCGAACAGATAATCCACGGCAATAAGCTCTTTTCGAGCGCGCGCGCGTGCACGATCAGAACCGCGAGGACGATGCCGAACAGGGAACCAAGCGTAAAGCCGACCAAGGTGGCCGACAGGGTCACCCAGGAGTGGTAGGCGAGGCTGCGCGGCGAATCGAACGGATAGCCGAACATGGAATCGATGAATTGCGCCGCGACCTGATGTGGCGCCGGCACAACCGGCCGCTCGGAATTCAGCGTCGCGGCGACAAGTTCCACGCTGGTGTAGTTGGTCTCGTTGCGCTCGAACGCATCGCGCACCAGTGGAGCGTTCATCAGGATTGCCGCTAGATACCAGAACGAGATTAGGATCGCGACGACCGCCAGCACCGGCAGCCGGTCGGCGATCCAAGTTCGCTGCGATGCCCGCGCCGACCGCGGCAGGGCGAGTGCGCTATTCGTCATAGGAGTGACCCGAACGCAGACCGGCCCGCACACGCTGCGCGATTTTGATGAATTCAGGCGTCTCGCGAATCTCCAGCGTTCGGTCGCGCGGGAAGTCGCAGGCGATGGCGTCGATGATCCGCCCTGGCCGCGGCGACATCACGACGATCTGGGTGGAAAGGAACACCGCCTCGGGGATCGAGTGCGTGACGAACACGACCGTTTTTCTGGTCTGATTCCACAGGCGCAACAGTTGCTCGTTGAGATGGTCGCGCACGATTTCGTCGAGCGCGCCGAATGGCTCGTCCATCAACAGCAGAGCAGGTTCGAAAGACAAGGCACGCGCGATCGAGGCGCGCTGCTGCATCCCGCCGGACAGTTGCCACGGAAATTTACGCTCGAAACCGGACAGATTGACGAGCTTCAAGTAATGCTCGACCCGCTCGCGGCGCTGTGCCGCGTCATAGCCCATGATTTCCAGCGGCAGCGCGACGTTGCGCTCGATCGTCCGCCATGGATAAAGCGCGGGCGACTGGAAGATGTAGCCATAGTGCCGACCGACCCGCGCTTTTTCAGGCGAAACGCCGTTGACCAGCACGGTACCCGCGGTCGGCCGCTCAAGATCGGCGATGACCCTCAGCAAGGTTGTTTTGCCGCATCCGGAAGGTCCGATAAAGGAGACGAAATCGCCGGCAGCGATATCCAGGTCGACATTGGAAAGGGCCTGCACCTCCCCGTCGGTCGTTTGGAATGTCAGCGACAGCCCGCGCACACTCACGACGAGTGTGCCGGGTTTCACGGTCGGCTTGCCGGCGAGGCTTGTTTGGTCAGGAGCCCGCATGCGTCGACCGATCCGAAATGATGCTGCGGACGAATATGCAAGAGTCATGCTGTGCGAGTTTCACCGTGCCGGCCGAAGCTTCATTGCGAAATATTGACAGGCCCGCGTGATAAGGCCGCGCCCAATCTTTGCTCAAGCTGGGAAAATTATAGGCACAGCAAGGCATTACTCACCCCGCGCGTATGGTTTCCCCCCGGCCGGCGAATTACCCTTTGGCCGTTAGGAGAATATTTTGACTCCTTCCAGCGATCCTTTCCATACTTTGCGCAGCGCCGCACCGCCGACCGTACGGTTCCATGAAGCCAGCGCCGTTCAAATACGTTGCCGCTCGCACCCTCGAACAAGCGCTGGCATTGAAGGCCGAGCACGGCGACGAGGCGCGCTTTCTGGCCGGAGGTCAAAGCCTTGTACCGACGATGAATTTTCGGTTGACTCAGCCGGCAATCCTGATTGATATCAACTTCTTGACGCAATGCGCCGGGACCCGAAATTCGGGTCCGGGTCACTTGCGGATTGGCGCCCTGACGCGATATGGCGAGCTGGAGCGCGATCGGGAGATAGCCCGCAAACTGCCGCTCGTTCACGAAGCGCTACCGCACATCGCCCATCCGCAGATCCGCAACCGGGGCACGATCGGCGGCAACCTGGCGCACGCCGACCCCGCTTCCGAAATGCCCGCGATCGTTGTGGCACTGACAGGCAGGATGCGCACGCAATCTAAGCGGGGCGAACGCTGGGTTGCCGCGCCAGATTTTTTTACCGGAGCGCTCAGCACGGCGCTCAAATCTGACGAAATGCTGACCGAGGTCGAGATGCCGGTGAGCGCACCAAGCTCCGGGAGCTGTTTCATGGAGGTGGCCCGGCGGCGCGGCGACTTCGCGCTGATCGGCGTCGCCTGTACCGTTCGACTTGACGACAATGGGTGCTGCAAAGAAGCCAGGATCGGTCTTTGCAATGCCGGCGAGACGCCGGTCTTTGCCGCGGACGCCAGCAATTCACTTGTCGGTCGGCCCGTCGGCATCAGGGAGATCGATCAGGCCGGCGAATTAGTGCAAGGCGCTATCGATCCGGGTGGCAACATCCATGCCAGCAAAGATTTTCAGCGGCATCTGGCGCGGGTGCTGACGAAGCGCGCCTTGGCCACGGCAAACCGGCGGGCACAGCGTGAGCACTGACAGCCACGATGTCGCGGTTACGGTCAACGGCACACTGTACCGCCGCAGCGTCGAGTCGCGGGTCCTACTCAGCGACTTCCTGCGCCATGATTTGCTGCTCGCCGGGACCCATGTAGGCTGCGAGCATGGCGTGTGCGGCGCCTGCACCGTCGTCTTCGACGGCGTCGCCGTTCGATCGTGCCTGATGTTTGCGGCACAAGCCGATGGCCACGCCATTACCACCGTGGAAGGGCTCGCGCCCGACCCCGATCATCTTCATCCTTTGCAGGAAGCCATGCGCGACTGTCACGGGCTGCAATGCGGCTATTGCACGCCCGGCGTCCTGATGACCATGAAAACCTTCCTCGACGAGACGCCGGCGCCCGACGAGGGACAGATCCGGGAGGCACTGTCCGGCAACCTGTGCCGCTGCACCGGTTATCAAAACATCGTCGATGCCGTCATGCTGGCGGCCGAACGGCTGCGGGGGCGATCGCCGTGACGACACGCAGCTTCGGCCAACCAGTCAAACGCAACGAGGACGCTCGACTGCTCAGCGGTCGGGCGCTATTCATCGACGACGTCGAGCTTCCCGGCATGCTGCATGCGGCCTTTCTGCGCAGCAATGTCGCTCACGCGCGTATTCGCTCGATCGATGCCGCCGCCGCCCGTGCGCATCCGGGCGTCGTTGCGGTCTTCACCGCCGCCGATCTCGGATCGCAATGGGCGCCGGGCCCGCTGCTGGTGCCGCCGCCGCCGATCGCCGGCGCGGTCTTTAACCAACACACGCAAGTACCCTTGGCGAAAGACAAAGTGCGCTACGTCGGCGAGCCGATTGCCGTCGTGCTGGCGCATAGCCGCTATATCGCGGAGGACGCGCTTGCCGACATCGCCTTCGAATATGACCCGTTGCCGGCCGTGGTCGATCTTGAGAGCGCGATCGAGGATGCGTCGGCCCGCGTGCACGATGAGGTTCGCGGCAATATCGCCGCCCACGTTCGGCAGAGCCGCGGCAACTACACCGCCGCGCGCGGCCGGGCCGCGCATGTCATCGCGCGGCGGTTCTTATACGACCACGGGGCATCATCGCCGATTGAAACGCGCGGCATGGTCGCCCATTGGGACGCCCGCGCCAATCACCTGACCATGTGGGACACGACGCAAGCGCCGGTTTTCTTGCGCAACGGGCTCGCCGCCATGTTGGGCTTGAGCGAGCGGCAAGTGCGCGTTATCGCGCCCTTCGTCGGCGGCGGCTTCGGCCCGAAAATCATGCTGTTCTATCCCGAAGAGGTTGTCGTGCCGTGGGCAGCGATGAAGCTTGGTCGCCCGGTGAAGTGGATCGAAGACCGGCTCGAACATTTCTTCGCCACCACCCATGAGCGCGGTCAGATCCATGATGCCGAAATGGCGCTGTCCCCTGACGGCAAGATTCTCGGCATCAAGGACGTCTTTCTCCACGATACCGGCGCTTACAATCCGTATGGGCTGACGGTGCCGATCAATAGCCAATGTACGCTGCTTGGCCCTTATGTGGTGCCGAACTACGACAGCACGTTCACCGCCGTGTTCACCAACAAGCCGATCGTCACGCCGTATCGCGGCGCTGGCCGGCAGCACGGGGTTTTTGTCATCGAGCGGCTCTTGGACGTCGCGGCGCGCGGGCTTAACGTCGATCGTGCCGAGATCAGACGTCGGAATTTCATTCCGGCCGATGCGTTCCCCTACAACAACGAAATCATCTATCAGGACTTTACCGCGCTCACCTACGACAGCGGTAATTACGAGCCGATCCTGGACAAGGCGTTGACCATGATCGGCTACCGGGAGTTTCTCGACAAAGAGCAGCCGCGCTTGCGCGCGCGGGGCCGCCACGTCGGCATCGGCGTCGCCTGTTATGTCGAAGGGACCGGCATCGGCCCCTACGAAGGCGCCAAGGTTCAAGTGCAGGCCAACGGCAAGGTTAGCGTGGCGACGGGAATTGGCACACAGGGACAAGGCCACTTCACGAGCTTCGCCCAGATCGCCGCCGACCAGCTCGGTGTCGAAGTGAGCAATGTCGATGTCGTCACCGGCGATACCGATCAGTTCTACTGGGGCGCCGGCACGTTCGCCAGCCGCGGCGCGGTGGTGACCGGCAACGCGGTCAACGAAGCGGCCAAGGTCGTGCGGCGGAAAATTCTCAAACTGGCGGCCGAGCATTTTGAATGCGCCGAGGACGATTTGGAAATCGGCGCCGGCGCGGTGTCCGTGCTCGGTGTTCCCGGCAAGGCCGTCACGCTCGGCGAACTGGCGCTTAAGGCCAATCCGATGCGCGGCGCCGTGCGTCCCGGTACCGAGCCCGGACTGGAATCGACGCAATACTTCGGACCGCCGAGTGGCGCTACCGCGGCCGGCGTGCACGCCATGATCGTCGAGGTCGATCCGCAGACCTTTACGCTTGAAGTGCTCAAATACGTGGTGGTGCACGATTGCGGCACCGTGATCAATCCGCTGATCCTTTCGGGTCAAATCCATGGTGGCGTCGCGCAAGGTATCGGCAATGCCTTCTACGAGCAGCTGGTGTTCGACGACGAAGGGCAGTTGCTCAACGCCTCGCTTGCCGATTATTTGCTGCCGAGCGCGCTTGAGGTGCCGCGCATGGAGATCGCGCATACGGTGACGGTCTCGCCGCTCAATCCGCTAGGCATCAAGGGCGCCGGCGAGGCCGGCGCCATCCCAGTTGGTCCGCTGTTCGCGCAAGCGCTTGAGGACGCGCTCGGACTCGCCGAACAGAAGGTCGAGCTCAATGAAATTCCACTCAGTCCGAACCGACTTTTTGCGCTGACAACGAAACCGCGATGATTTTGGTGACCGGCGCTGCGGGCAAGACCGGGAAAGCAATCGTCAGGGCGTTAGCGAAGCGGGGCGCGGCGGCACGCGCCCTGATCCGACATTCCGAGAAAGCGCCCGAACTCAAAGCGCTGGGCGCGGTCGAGATTGTCGTTGGAAGCTTTGACGATCCCGCAGCGTTGTCGCTCGCGGCTGCGGGCGTCAAGGCGATCTATCACATTTGCCCGAATGTCAGCCGCGATGAAGTTTCGTTCGCGCGCGCCGTCGTCGCCGCGGCGCAGGCGAACAAGGTTGCGCGTTTTGTCTATCATTCGGTACTGCATCCGCAGATCGAAGCGATGCCGCATCATTGGCAGAAGATGCGGGTCGAGGAACTGCTACTGGCCGCCGGATTCGATCTGACCATATTGCAGCCGACGGCGTACATGCAGAACCTGCTCGGTACTTGGCCCGGCATTGTTGGAGATGGCGTGTTCCGCGTACCGTATCCGGCCGAAACCCGCTTAAGCCTTGTCGATCTCGATGATGTCGCCGAGGTCGTCGCGCTGGTGCTGACCCAGAACGGTCATGTGAGCGCGACATACGAACTCGTCGGCACCGTGCCGCTTAGCCAGCACGAAGTCGCCGCGGCGGTGGGTACCGCGCTGAAAAAACCCATTCGTGTCGAGGCGGAAACGGTCGAGGCCTGGGAGGCACACAACCGCGCTTCCGGAATGGGCGATTACCAACGCACAGCGCTCGCCGCGATGTTTCGCTATTACGCGCTTCACGGCCTCGCGGGCAATCCCCATACGCTCCGGGCACTGCTCGGCCGCGCGCCGAACGATCTCGCGGATTTCCTTGACCGCGTGATCGCGAAGCATCAAACTTAGTCAGGAAGGATATCGCCATGCTCAAGCTGATCCGCGGCGGTACCGTCGTCAATCACGATCATTCGCGCCGTGTCGACGTGTTGATCCGCGACGGCACGATTGCGGCGGTCGGCGCCGATCTCGAAGCGCCGGCTGGCGCCGAGACCGTCGATGCCGGCGGCTGCTACGTCATGCCGGGCGGCATCGATCCGCACACGCACTTGGAACTCGCGTTCATGGGCACGGTCTCCGCCGACGATTTCGAGTGGGGCACCAAAGCTGCCCTCTCGGGCGGCACTACCATGGTGGTCGATTTCTGCATTCCCAATCCCGGCCAGTCGCTGCTCGCGGCTTACCAGGATTGGCGGCGCAAGGCGGAAGGCGCTGCCAGCGACTACGGCTTCCACATGGCGATCACCCGGTGGGACAAGCGGGTGTTCGATGAGATGGAGGCTTGCGTCAAAACTTACGGCATCAACACGTTCAAACATTTCATGGCGTACAAGGGCGCGTTGATGGTCAATGACGACGAGCTCTACAATTCCTTCCTGCGCTGTGCCGAACTCGGCGCAATGCCGCTGGTGCATGCCGAGAACGGCGATGTGGTGTGGCACCTGCAGCAGCATTACTTGAGCAACGGCACGACGGGGCCGGAAGGTCACGCTTATTCGCGTCCGCCCGCCGTCGAAGGCGAAGCAACCAACCGCGCAATCATGATTGCCGACATGGCGGGCTGTCCGCTTTATGTGGTTCACACATCCTGCCGCGATGCGCATGAGGCAATCGCGCGGGCGCGTGCCACGGGCAAACGCGTCTTCGGCGAACCGCTGATCCAGCATTTGGTGCTCGACCAGGAAGAATATCGCAACAAGGACTGGGACTACGCGGCCCGGCGAGTCATGTCGCCGCCGTTTCGGCCGAAGGATCACCAAGCAAGCCTGTGGGCCGGGCTACAGTCCGGTTCGCTTCAGGTCGTCGCGACGGATCATTGCGCGTTCACCACCGAACAGAAACGGCTCGGCCGCGGCGACTTCACCAAGATACCCAATGGCACCGGCGGGCTCGAGGACAGGATGCCGGTCCTATGGACCGCGGGCGTCAATACCGGCCGCATCACCAGAGAGGAATTCGTGGCAGTCACCTCTACGAATGCGGCACGGATTCTCAACATCTTTCCGAAAAAGGGCGCGATCGCCGTTGGTTCCGACGCCGATCTCGCGGTCTGGGACCCCGAGGCGACAAAGACGATCTCGGCGAAAAAGCAGGTGAGCCGTATCGACTACAATGTGTTCGAAGGCTTCAAATGCACAGGCCTGCCGCGCGCGACACTGGCACACGGCGAAATTGCTTGGCTGGATGGTCAACTTCGTGCCGAATCGGGCGCCGGGAAATATGTAGCGCGTGACCCGTTCCCGGCCGTACACGTCGCCAACGCCAGGCGGCGTGAGCTGACGGCGCCACGCCGGGTTGAACGCCCAGACGTTACGCCCTAATCGGTCGAACCGCCCATGGCGAAGCAGAATCTTCAGATCGACGGGCAGCGGCTGTGGCAAACGCTGATGGATACCGCCAAGATCGGCGGCACGCCAAAGGGCGGCATCTGCCGGTTAACTCTGACCGATCTCGACCGCCAGGTGCGCGACTGGTTCAAAGCACAATGCGAAGCCCTCGGCTGCACGGTTTCGATCGACGAAGTCGGCAATATTTTCGCGCGGCGACCGGGCAAGAACCAAAACCTCGCGCCGATCGCCATGGGCTCACACCTCGACACCCAGCCGACAGGCGGCAAGTTCGACGGCGCGCTCGGCGTTCTCGGCGCACTCGAAGCGATGCGAACCCTCCGCGATTTCGGTTACGAGACCAACGCGCCGATCGAGATCGTCAATTGGACCAACGAGGAAGGCTCGCGCTACGCGCCGGCCATGCTCGCCTCGGGTGTTTTTGCTGGCGTATTCACGCCTGAATTTGCCTATTCGCGCACCGATCGCGAGGGCAAGAGCTTTGGCGACGAGCTGCAGCGTATCGGCTATAAGGGCAACGAAAAGGCCGGGACGCGCAACTTTAGCGCCATGTTCGAGTTGCATATCGAACAAGGCCCGATTCTCGAAGATGAAGGCCGCATGATCGGCATTGTCCAAGGCGTGCAGGGCATGCGCTGGTACGAGGTCAACGTCATCGGCCAGGAGGCGCATACCGGCGCCACGCCGATGCGGCTGCGCAAGAATGCGCTACTGGGGTCGGCGCGCATGATCGAGTGCGTCGATGCTATCGCGCAGGAGCATGCTCCGAACGCCGTCGGCACCGTCGGCCTTATCGAGAACAGGCCGAACAGCCGCAACGTCGTTCCCGGCGAAGTCTTCTTCACCGTCGATTTTCGCCATCCGGACGACAAAGTGCTCGAGAAGATGGAAGCGAAATTCCGCGCCAATCTCGCGGAGGTCATGGACGGTTTGCGGCTCACCTATAAGGAGTCGCTCATTTGGAATTCGCCGGCAGTTAAATTCGCGCCTGAGCTGATTGAATGCGTGCGCATCGGTACCGAGAAAGCCGGCTTCAAGTCGCGCGACATGGTTTCAGGCGCCGGTCATGACGCGGCCTATGTAGCGCGCGTTGCGCCGACGACAATGATCTTTGTGCCCTGTGCTGGCGGTATTTCGCACAACGAAGCCGAGTCGACGAGTTTCGACGAGTGTGCCGCCGGCGCGCAGGTGCTGCTTAACGCGGTTCTGGAATATGACCGCCAGTTGGGTTCGGGCGAAACCAACTGATCACGCTGCGGCTCGGCCGTCATTGTCTACCTACCGGCCGCTAACGCCAGAACCGTCTCGTCCGCGCCGACGCCGCCCAACAATGATAACCCGACTGGCGAGCCCTCGACTTGCGCCACCGGCATGCTCAGCTGCGGTGCACCGGTCATTCCGGCGATGCAAGTAAGCGCAATGATCGATGCGCGTAGCTTCCACATCAACGAACGTGGCTGCCCGGCGAGGGGTGCGGGAAATGGTGCAGTCGGCAAACAGACCACCGTTTCGGAATCGAGCAGGCGCGCGAATTCGGAACGGCGTTCAGAGCGAAACAGGTTAGCTGCGTCGATCGCCGTATCATCGACACGCATGCCGCGTAAAAAATTATCCGCCACCTCAAAAGCAAAAGACGGATTATGGACATCGATCCATTCGCCGAACGTCGCCCAGGCTTCGCGGCCCTGGAGAGCGCCCTGGTGTCGTGACCATTCCGCCAATGGGACTGAAGATAATGGACGCCTTTCACACGCGCCGACGAGCCTTGCAAGGTGATCGACCGCTGGCTCAAGTGCCGCGCGCGTCGGTGCCTCCGCTATGGCAAAAGCATCTTGCGCAACAACAAGTCGCCGCACGCGAGGTGCACGTTGCGTGTCGACGCCGAGAAGAACTTTGGCAACGCGGGCAAGAACGTCAGGCGTGCGCGCAAGCCAGCCGATGGTGTCGAAACTCGGCGCCTGCGGCAGCACTCCCTCAAACGCCAAGCGCCCATACGTGGGACGAAACCCATAAATGCCGCAGAAACTTGCCGGCACCCGCACTGATCCGCCGGTGTCGGTGCCTAACGCGAAATCGACGAGCTTGCCGGCAACCGCCGCGGCTGAGCCGCTTGAGGAACCCCCGGGCACGCGTCCAGGCGCCTTCGGATTAATGGGCGTGCCGTAATGCGCGTTTTCGCCGAAGATGCCGCGAGACAATTCGTCGGTATGCGTTTTACCAACCATGGTGGCGCCGGCGTCGAGCAGCTTCTGCACCACCGGAGCTGTCCGGATCGCCGGTTCATGTGAGGCGCGCCAATGCGGATTGCCGGCGCCGGTGACGTGACCGGTGACGTCGAACAGATCCTTGGCGGCAAAGGTGAGGCTCGCGAGTGGACCCTCGGCTGCCCCCTTGAGCCAAGTCGGGCCATTCACGCAGAACGCATTATAAGGATCGTGCATCTGAAACTCACGACGCAGCGGCTACGATCGGCGGCCAACCGATCGGGTCCATGTTTTCGACCAGCTTGGCGGCACGCAATATTTTGGGCTCAGCGAACCGCGGTCCAACGATTTGCAGCCCGACCGGAAGCCCTGCCGCCATCCGTCCGCACGGCACGGATGCCGCCGGCAGGCTGCCGAGTGTGATGAGAAAAGTGGAGGCAATCCAGTCGATGTAGGTGGTCATTTTTCGTCCGGCGATGGTGTCCGGATAATTCTGCTCGACAGGAAACGGGGGAACTGGCGTGGTCGGAGTGAGCAGGAGATCGATCCGTTCGAATAGGAGGCGACAGCGGTTCCAAAGTTCGGCGCGCTTGCGTTCGGCAGCGGCCACATCCACGATGCTTAGCTTCAACCCAGCCTCAATGTTGCCCCTGACATTTGGACCAAGCGCGTCGGTCTTGTCCAAGTGCTGGATAAAGCGGCCAACCATCGTCAGCCCCCGCAGCACGATGAACGCGTCGCGACCGTCAGCGAGTGAAAACTCGATTTCCTCGACTCTGGCGCCATAATCGGCAAGACGGTTCGCAGCCTTGCGGCAAGGGCCGCCGATAGTTGGGTCAACGCCGACGCCGGCAATATCCGGCGCATAACCGACCCGCAGGCCCTTGAGATCCCTCGATTCCGCCACCGTTGCCGCAACATCTTTCCAGGGAGCCGACATGGAAATCGGCGACAACGGAGCGTCCCCCGTCATCACCTCGAGCATGAGCGCAGTATCTTCGGCGTTGCGGCCCATTGGCCCCTGCACGCTTAAAGCATCCCACGGCAAGGGAGTCGGGAACCGGGGCACAAGTCCAACGGTCGGCCGCAATCCGACGACGCCGCAGAACGCTGCCGGGACCCGAAGTGAGCCGCCGAAATCGGTGCCTTCCGCGAGTGCAATCATTCCACATGCGAGCGCGGCCGCGCCACCCCCCGTGGATCCGCCGGCACTCAATGCAAGATCCCACGGATTGCGCGTCGCGCCAAACACTCTATTCACCGTGTTCGCACCGGCGGCAAATTCTGATGCGTTGGTCTTACCCAAAATAACGGCACCGGCGGCCTTCAGCCGCGACACGACGGCGGCATCGTCCGTCGGAACGTGATCGGCATAAAGCGGCGAGCCGAAAGTCGTGCGAATCCCGGCGGTCGGCGTAATATCTTTGATGCCGATCGGCAGCCCGTGAAGCGGGCCGAGCGGAACGCCCGTCATCACCGCGTTTTCCGCGTGCTTGGCTGCGGTCATGGCCGATTCCAAAGCGAGCGTGCAGATCGCGTTGACGCGCGGATTGAGCCGTTCGACGGCCCGCAAATGCGCCTGCAGCAGTTCGACCGGGCTGATCGACTTGTCACGAACCAGTCGCGCCAGCTCCGTCGCGGAGCACCGGCTCAATTCATCGACAGCATGCATTTGATCATTTTCCGGACCAATGAACGAATCGGCGCTCGAGCAACAGAAACATCAGGTTGAGACCATAACCGAGGGCCCCGGCGGCGAAGATTGCCGCATACATGTCGGGCATCGCGAAGATTTGCTGCGCCTCAAACACCCGATTGCCAAGTCCGTCAGTGGAGCCGATGAACATTTCGGCGACGACAACGATGACCAGCGCCAGTGACACGCCGTTGCGCAGTCCGACAAAAGTCTGCGGTAACGACTCTAGCAAGGTTACGTCCATTAAAACCCGCAGCCGCGATGCGCCCATAACCTTGGCGGCCAGAAGCCGCGTCTTGCGCGCATTCATGACTCCGTAGGCGACATTGAATAGAATGACCAGGGCGGCGCCGAACGCAGCGACCGAAATCTTGGTGCGGTCACCGACCCCAAACAGCACCAGGAACAGGGGAAACATCGCAGACGCCGGCGTCGAACGGAAAAAGTCGATGACGAATTCGACCGAACGATAGAGCCGCTCCGATGCGCCGAGGAATATGCCGAGCGGAATGGCGATCGCCGACGCAATGATGGTGGCGAGGACAGTGCGCTCGACGGTGTGCAAAAAATCGCTGCCGAGCTTGCCGCCGATCATGCCCGTCCACAAGGCGCGAAATGTATCGGTGGGCAGGGGTAAAAGCACCGGATCGACGATCTTTACCCATACGGCGACGTACCAGAGCACAATGAGCCCGGCTACGCCGACGATGGGCAGGTAAGGATCTAGTCGCCTCATGCGCGGCTGACCTCGCGTTGAAATATTTCAAGGCAATGAGCCTTGGTAGCAACGAAATCGGTCCGCGACAGCGTCTCGTCATTTCGGGGCCGCGCTGCCGCGACGGACACATAGTCGGCGATCCGCGCCGGATGGCGCGACAACAGCAACACATAGTCGGCAAGATAGATCGCCTCTTCAAGGTCATGGGAAACGAGTACGGTCGTTGTTTGAGTTTCCAGAAAAACGCGCTGGAGCTGTTCGCGCATGAACAAAGTCATCTCGTAATCGAGCGCAGAAAACGGCTCATCGAGAAACAAAATTTCCGGCTCGACAACGAGCGCGCGCATAATAGACACAAGCTGTTGCTGGCCGCCCGACAACTCGTAAGGGTATCTGCCGAGATCGACGGCGACGCCGAGTCGCGCCACCAGCCGCTCGACTCGCTTCCTGCGATCCGGTTTGGGCATGTGCATCAGCCTGAGCGGATATTCAATGTTGTCGAACGAGCGAAGCCAGGGAAACAGCGCCTCGCGATAGTTTTGGAATACGTAGCCGAACTTGATCGCGCTCAGCGGTTTGCCGTCGAACAATATTTGACCGGCATCTACGGGGATGAGCCCGGCTATCATGTTGATCAGAGTGCTTTTTCCGCAGCCGTTCGGCCCGAAGATCGAAATGAGCTTGCCGCGCGGAATATCGAGATCAAAGTCGTTATAGACCGTGGTGTCCCCAAAGCGTTTGCTCAAGGCACGTATGGTGACGTGGGCTGGAGGAGAGGTTGTCGCCGCCGCATCGCTTGGGGGTTCGCTCCCGGCGCGCATAAGCACCAATCCGGTCTCCATGACTGTCAGAACGTCTTCAGATAGTTTGCAACGTCCACCTTCTCCGGCAGCGTTCGGGTCTGTACCGAGAAGTCGATGAACTTCTGGAAATCCATCTTGTCCTTTGCCGTCAGGTCGCCGGCCATGTAGTAGCGGATCATCGGTACGGTATCGACCACGTCTGCCGGAGTGAACGTATTGTTGAGAAGATGCTGGCGTGCATCTTGCGGGTCGGTGTTGATGAGGTTGACAGCTTTGGCCCAGGCGGCAGCGAAGCGCTTAGCGACCTCCGGCCGGTTTTGAATGAAATCGCTCGTCAGTGCGCAGCCGCCGACGAAAGCATTGGCATCGGGATCGCCCAGCACGTAATGCGCGATGACCCCGGCTTCGATGGTCCTCGCGACCCCAAGCTGGCGCATGGTCGAGGCGTTGGGCTCCAGCGTATAGCCGGCATCGTAGGTACCGGCCTTCATAACCGCGACGTGTTGCGCCATGTCGAGTTGGTCGAGGGTATAGTCGCCTTCTTCGAGGCCGGCCGCAGCCAGTGCTGCCTTCGCCATGGTGACGTTGGCCGGTCCCGGCGCCGACATGATCTTGGCGCCCTTGAGATCCTTGAGCGATTTCGCCGGATAGCCGCTACGGACCACAAACTGTTCCATCTGGTATTTCTCGTTCTGGCTATTGAGCGAAATATACATCGCCACGCCGGGTTTTTTCAGATTGGCGTTCATGCCTTCGATGGTGACCAGCACCGCGGACGCGTCGATCTGATTGGTGATCATAGCCGCCACGTTTGGCGGCCCGCCGATCAGCTTGACTATCTCCGGCGCGATGTTCTGTTCCTTGAAGTAGCCGTTCTCGACAGCCACGAAATAAGGCAGCGACGAGCTTACCGGGAATACACCGACTGTCACCTTATCTTGGGCCGCGGCGGCGTTGTGAGAGAACACAAATGCCGACAACACGGCCGTTGCGCTGATGGCGCAGTTCCAAAAACCTTTCATGACCGTTCTCCGTCCGACCTATTGGGCTAGCCGCGCGATGCGATTTGCGGTCGCGCGCGTTGCCGAACCTTCAGTGATCGGAATCGCTCATGCAAATGCGACCGCTCGGCAAAATGCCGCTTCGCCTCCTTGGAACTTCCATGGAAAAGCGCCAAGCGTGATACGCTTATTGTGCAGCGTCTTCAATCCGATGTCCCCGCCGAGATTTTCCACATGAATGCAATCTTTAGGAAACAGCGCATTATGAGTCAGTTGATAGGCCTTTTCCGGAAATAGGTCGTCGATCTTGCTCTTGCCGAACTTTTCTTCGCATTGCCGGCGCACGCGCGCCCAGTGCTCCAGCCCACCCTTGCCCAAAAACCGACCGATTGGGAGGTTCATCGGATGGTCGGTGGAGATCATGTCGACTCCCCAGATGTGAATCTTCTTCTTCAACAGCCAATCGCAAATGCTGTAATGTGGGCCAGGGTGGCGGTGAATATATTTTTCTTCGTCGGCCTCGGGGCTGAGGAAAGAATAGCGGTGCCAGCCGGTGTGAATAAACAGAATGTCGCCGTCGTGCACCTCGGCGCGTTTTTCGATGTCTTCCGGTCCGAACAAATCGAGCTCGCCCAGCATATCGCTCAAATCGACGATGACGCCGGGGCCGTAGCACCATTCGATCGGGATCTGATCGATGGTCTTGCCGTTCGACACGAAGTGACGCGGAGCATCGAGGTGTGTTCCCATATGATTGGATGTCATAATGTATTGCGCATTCACTCCGTGTTCGGATTTTCTCTTGATGTATTTTACTTCGAACGGCGGGTAATACGGCCAAAACGAACAATCCTGATTGAGCGGCTGCGACAGATCGAAGATTTTCATCTGAGTCTCCCCAATGCAACTTCAGCGCCGAAGTATGATATCGGGCGGACGATATCGCAACCGGACCGATTCAGCCGATCCGCGCTTCTACACGGCGGGCGAATGGGCGGCCCTTGCGCCGCGTGATCGAGGGTTGTCGGCATAAAACCGGACTGATCGGCAAGAGGGTGGCAAGCTTTTTTGCGGGGCAGCAATTCGTAGCACCGGATGTCCGGATGGGATCAATCGCGTCGATTTTGTCCTGTTCGACCTTCGTCCGCTTTGCGCCGGTGGTCTCAACCGGTCGACGCAACACCATATCGTAGAGGGAAAAGATCGATTATAGGCCGATAAGCCAGAGATTTCGTGGCGGTACGAGCGCGGAAGAGAAAATTACGTTGTGGGATAGCTGGTTGCGGAGAGCCTCGCCGAAAGCGAGTAGGCGAGCATTTGCCAAGCCGTCATCGTTATTTTATCGGCAGCTAGCCCGGGTGTTGCGTCGACCGGTTGAACTCGCCGCCCCATCTCGGACACTGGAACTTCTATTCGATCAATCAGGGTCGGGTGTCATCTGGCGCCTCTCGGAATACCCGGTGGCAATTTCGCGCAGCTGTGCTAAAATTCACAGTTCTCGCTTGAGGTTCTGACATGGCGCGGGCTGCAACCACCATCGGACTAGCCTGCGCGCTGGCGCTGGCGTGCGAGGCGGCGCCGGCTTTCGCGCAAGCCAATATCGGCAAAGCCGCGGCCATCAAGAACGACGTGCAGGGCGTTCGCGGCTCGGCGACGCGCGCACTCGCCGTCGGCGGCGACGTGTTCTCTGACGATGCGGTGAAAACGGGCGATGCCAGCCTGGCGCAGCTGTTGTTCCTCGACCAGACCACGTTCACTGTGGCGGCGAATTCCCAGGCCGTCCTCAAGGATGTGTATCGTCCGAAGGAAGCCACCCATCAGCTAGTCCTAAATGCTGTCACCGGCGCGTTCCGCTTCGTGTCCGGCGTGCAAAGCCCGCAGCACTACCAGGTGCAGTTCCCGCAAGGCTACTTGACCGTGCGCGGAACGATCGTGGACTTCCTGGTTTCGCCGGACCGCACGATCATTATTCTCGACGAAGGCGCAGCGACCGTCGTGCCCTACGCGACGCGTGTCGCGCACGATCTTGACCGGCCGGGTACGGCGCTGGTTGTCTACAACGACGGTCATGTCGACGGTCCGATGACCGCGGATCAAACGATCAAGAAGATCAACGGCAGCATTCCGTTCCCGTTGTTCGGCAACACCATCTGGCCGACCCAGCAGCCTTTGGAGGAAGCCGACAACCGCAGGGATTTGCTTGACTTCCTCGAATATGGCCTTTCGAGCGGCAGCCAGAGCCGCTCCGGCGGATCTCCCCTTGCGCCTCTGCCTTCTGACTACCGTCTCAAGCACGCCATTGTGCTGCTCAAGCATCTGGATAACGGCCTCAATTTGTATCGGTACCGCTATCT
>Ga0187783_10000477_pt1 | contig 29649 bp, 31 predicted proteins | sample 1015_SJ02_MP02_2_FD_132471 | JGI IMG/M metagenome (GOLD analysis project Ga0187783, IMG submission 132471) | Tropical peat soil microbial communities from peatlands in Department of Meta, Colombia - 1015_SJ02_MP02_20_MG | ecosystem: Environmental > Terrestrial > Soil > Wetlands > Peat | place... | reverse complement strand
GTCCTCGTCCTCGGAGGCGGTTCCGGGGTGGGCATCGCGGCCATTCAAATTGCCAAACTCTTTCACGCTCGCGTGATCGCCACCGCCGGAGACGAGACGAAGCTCGAAAAAGTGCGCGCTCTGGGCGCGGATTACGGCATCGATCATTACAAGCAAAAGATTTCCCATGAGGTGAGAAGAATTACGGAGAAGCAGGGGGTTGACATCGTAGTTGAACATGTCGGAGCGGCTACCTGGGACGAGAGCATGAAGTCGCTCAAGCCGGGGGGAACGATCGTGACTTGTGGTGCGACGACCGGGTCCAATGCGGCCTTCGATCTGCGTTTCCTGTTTGCCCGTCAGCTTTCCTTCCTCGGCTCCTACATGGGAACGATGGGAGAGCTACACGACGTGCTCGGCCATGTATTTGCCGGGCGAGTGAAACCGGTCATCGACCGCACCTTTCCCCTGAAAGACACGCGCGCCGCCCACGAGTACATGGAGAAAAGCCTGATGTTCGGCAAGATCGTCCTGTCGATCTAGCCTCGAAGTCCTGAGCGCCTCGGATTTGGACGACATAGTCGAACCCAATTAGAATAGGGGAAGGATGAGTAACCACGGAATCAGCTTCGGACCCTACGTCACCCTCGAGAATGGCAAGAGAATGGTGAGGGAACTCAGCTACGGCAATGCTGCGCCAGAGGGAATTGTGCTCACCACGCTCGATAATGCTGTGAACTGGATGCGGAAGAACTCCATTTGGCCGATGACCTTCGGGCTGGCCTGCTGTGCGATTGAGATGATGTCGATGGGTGCCTCCCGTTTTGACATTGCGCGTTTCGGCGCGGAAGTCTTCCGGCCATCGCCCCGACAGTCCGACCTGATCATCATCGCGGGCCGTGTCTCGAACAAGATGGCGCCCGTCATCCGCCAGCTTTGGGAGCAGATGCCCGAGCCTAAATGGGTGATCTCCATGGGAGCTTGCGCAACCTCGGGAGGCGTGTTTAACAACTATGCCTTGGTCCAAAGCGTCAATCAAGTCATTCCGGTGGACGTTTACGTTCCCGGATGTCCCCCACGCCCGGAACAGCTGATCTATGCCATCACGCTTCTGCAAGAAAAGATCCAGGGGGAGCGAGGGACCATCAAACGCGCTTTGAACCTAACTTCAGCCCAGCCGCCGGCCAGCCCCGATTATCCCCAGCGCTCCTGAACGGCCGGATGGAACTGTCCAATTGGAAGAATTTGCATCTTGGGAAGCGTTTTGCGCTTGGCAGACCGAATCGTGCAAGCCGCGGGCGATTCCGTCCGAGTCGACTGGCGCCTGGATTGACAACTCTCAGGCAGAAAGCGGTTCGAAATCATGGTGGGGGTGCGGCTCGCGCGATTGCACAACCTTGCCGATCATTCAACGGGTAGATGATAATAGGGTCCCATCCTGACATTGACTAGAAACGCTCAATGCGGAATCTCACCGATTCAGTGAGTGAACCAAGCATCTTCGCTCAGGCGCCTTGTCGCGCGGATTTGGCGGGAGGCACAATGGACCTCTGGCCTTTGTACCTGTTCCATCCCGGAGCGCTGACCCTGAACGTCGCGCTCGGAATCCTGACCACTTGCCGCATCACTCCGCAAAAAGGCAGGCGAATCCACCTGCGCTCGCTCGATACGAAGAAGGAGGAATCCTTCGACAGTTTTGATCAACTGCGCGCCACCCGCCGTTTTCGGCTGCCCCTGGCCGCTCGTCTCCTGCAGTTTTTTGCCCCGCGTGAGGGTTTGCTGATCGAGACTGATTCCGAATCTCCTGCCGGCGCCGGCATCTCCGGCTCGTCGGCTTTGATGGTCGCTACCACGGCGGCACTGGCCCGCTTCACCGAACGCAACCTCTCGCTCGAACAGATGCGGGTGATTGCGCAAAACGTGGAAGCCCAGATCATCGGCGTTCCCACCGGCTGCCAGGACTATTACCCTGCCCTGTACGGCGGGGTGAGCGCGATCCATCTTGACGTAGATGGTATTCACCGCGAGGCGGTTCCCCTGGTTCCCAAAGAAATCGAGTCGCGGTTCGTGCTTGCCTACACTGGGGAACCCCGCAAATCCGGAATTAACAATTGGGAAGTATTCAAATCCCACATCGACGGAGACCAGCACATCTTCCGCAATTTCGAACGGATCGCCGCGATTGCTCGCTCCATGCACCAAGCCTTGCTCCGCGGTGACTGGGAATCGATCGCAAGGCTCCTGCGGGAGGAGTGGAAACTGCGCCGTAGCAATGCTCCGCGGATTACCACCCCGCTGATCGACAAACTGATTTCGATCTCCGCCAAACACGGTGGGCAAGCAGCCAAGGTATGCGGCGCCGGAGGCGGAGGCTGCGTGATCTTCCTGGTCGAACAGGGCGCCGCCAGCCGGGTCGCCACAGCCATCGGAGAAAACGGCGGGCGGGTCTTGCCTTGGCAAGTGGCCCGAGTGGGTCTCACGGTGGTCGAGAGACCAGCTTCGGCGGGCTTTGCCTAACCGCTGATCCTCCCTCAAATGGTGCAATCGGGATGTGCCAGGAATACTCCTTTCGCCTTAGGCAGCCTTGCTTAAGACCGGCTGTGTACAGTGTGCACATCGTCTTGCCTGACTTGGTATCTCGCTCAGGCATTCGGGGCACTTCTTGGTCGTAGGATCGGACGGAGCGGGAGCCGCTCGCATCCGCGAAATCAGAGCGTTCACCGGCACCACCACAAAAAAGTAAATTGCCGTTGCGATCAGCAGAAAGGAAACTGCCACGTTGAGAAAATCTCCAATAGGAAACACAGCGCCGTTGAGGGTAAAGCCGATGGCAGAGAAATCTGGTTTTTGCACGACGGCCGCGATCAGGGGCGTGAGCAGGTCCTTGGTCAGGGCCGTGACTACCGCACCAAAGGCCGCACCGATAACGACACCAACCGCCATGTCGACCACGTTGCCGCGAAGAATGAACTGTTTGAAACCACTGAGCATGGCTTCCTCCTTAGATTTGCGGGGGACAATTTTGTTCGATGTGAGGGCCTACGTCAATGGATTGGACCGGAAAAGACTCAGAGCAAACGCTCGCCTTGCCCCGCACTCGGCGGTTTCAGAACGCGACCAACACAACCAGTCCCGACGGCAAAAACTAAGTTACCCGGCGATCAATTTTTGCCACCAAGACTCGTCGGTTTAGGCGCGGAGACTGGTCAGAAGGTCGATCACGCACAGGCAGAAAAGTGCAGCACCAATCTGCCGGGCGAGTTCGTGGCCGGTTACTGGAGGCGAGATTCCACCAGAACCTTCCCTTCATCTTCGCCGTAACAGGAGAAATCAAGTTGTGTTCACGCGCCTCAATATCCCGCAGCCAGTTGTCTCTGTGTGTGAGTTCACGCAGCTTCGAATCACCCAGCTGTCGACCCGGAGCCGGCGATAGTTCGCAACCTAATGCTTGATTCTTGCCCAAAGACTCGCCCCCCAAAGTCGCTTGGTTTAGGGAATTTGTGGGCAACATTAGCTCCGCGGGCTGACCCGATCGCAATCTGCCACTTGCTTTAATCCACGCTCTGATCATAACCAAATGGACTAACCCAAAAGGCGTAGCGAGGAGCTAGCTTCGCGATCGATTCGGCGGCGAAAAAAAAAGCTTCGGTCGAGCAGAGGGGGTTATAATCTGTGGCAGGTTGGCTTGGGCCCATGAAGCCATGCAGGTATTGCGTTGTCTTGTTCTTCATCCTGATCGGCATGGCAAACGCGAACGCCTGGGGTCAAGCAGTTCCCGCCGCTGAAAGCCCCTCTTCTTCGCAACCCATTTCCAGGCAAACCCGCTTGGATCTGATTCGGGTGTTCCAGTCAGAGCTCGTCTATATCCGGACACTATTTCCCATGGGTAAGAAGGGGCTCACCTTGAAGGACGGCGTTATTTCCCCGAGCGGTGCGGAGCTGCAGTCGCTGATCGCGACCTGGGGCCCCTCGGTGAAGCCGGGAGATCAGGCACGCATCAGCGCAATCGATATCAAAGCGGATCGAATTCACCTCGAGATCAATGGCGGGCCGATCAAGAAGGAAAAGTGGTACCAGCGCATCCAAGTGGGGGGAGCTGGCGGTACCGCCCCCGTCGCTCCCAGTGATTCGAACGCGAACCCTCGCGGTTCCTACGTCGATCTGGTTTTCGACCACTACGTGCCAGACTTGAACCCGCAGCAGCTGAAGCAACTCCTACACCCCGTTTTCAACTTCGACGCACAGTCTGCGCTCGAGGCCTATATCGAGACGGTTCCGCCCAAAGCGAAGGAGGCTATTAAGAATCATCAGGTGCTGGTTGGAATGAATCGCGAGATGGTGCTATACGCGAAGGGGCACCCGCCCAAGAAGATTCGTGAGAAGGACCGCGAAGTGGAGTACGAAGACTGGATTTACGGCGAGCCGCCGCAGGACGTGGATTTCGTGCGTTTTGTGGGAGATGAGGTGGTGCGAGTGGAGACCATGAAGGTGGACGGCGAAAAAATCGTTCGCACCACCAAGGAAATCGAGCTTGCGCCGCAGCCGAGCGTAGCCAAGGCGTCCCAGACGGAACGGCCTCCCAATGCACCGACCCTGCGTCGCCCAGGTGAGGAATTACCGAACGATTCTCCGACGTCCGTCTCCGACAAACCTCTTCCTCCTCCGCCTCCTCCCGACGCGCCACCCGCCCCCAATCTGCTTTAGTGATTTGAGAGCCTTTGCTTCTCCGCGACTGCTGCTGAGGAACCTGTCAGTACGCTCCGAGTAAGAGCGGGCACGGTCTCGGATCCTGCGACTTGGCTACTTTCGGCTCTCCCTCTAAACTAGAAGTGTGAAGATCGCGCTGGGACAAATCAATCCCACGGTTGGCGATTTCCAGGGAAACAGCAACAAGATCGTCGAGTTCGCTTGGATCGCGCAACAGGCTGGCGCGGGACTGATCCTATTCCCGGAACTTTCGATCTGTGGATATCCACCTCGCGACTGGGTCGAACGCCCATCCTTTGTCGCGCGCAATCAGGAGACGATCGAACAGATTGCGGGGAAGACCCGGGGCATTAGCGTGATTTGCGGCCTAGTGACGCCCGCCCACGCGGAAACTGGCAAACCGGTGATGAACTCCGCCGCCCTCGTCGAAGACGGCAAGGTGGCCTTCGTGCAGTCCAAAATGTTGCTACCCACCTATGATGTGTTTGACGAAATGCGCAACTTCGCCCCGGCGGGCAGTCAAACCACATTCCCGTTTTGCGGCAAGCAGATGGCTTTGACCATCTGCGAGGATGCCTGGAATGACACCCATTTTGGCACGCACCGACTGTACCCCTTCGACCCCGTGGAGGCGCTGATACAGGCGGGAGGAAATTTCCTGCTGAATATTTCGGCATCTCCCTTCTGGTTGGGCAAGCGGGAGTTTCGTTGCAGGATGCTGGCCTCGATCGCGCGCACGCAACGCGTTCCGGTCGCCATGGTCAACCAGATCGGAGGGAACGACAGCCTGATCTTCGACGGTTCCAGCTTGGTCTTAAACCCCGCGGGCGAGGTGATCGCCCAGGGCAAGTCGTTCGAAGAGGACATCATCTATTTTGATTCCGACAGGTTGACCGGGGAAATCCACCAGCAGGTGGAGGGGGAGGAGGCTAGCGCGTACGCTGCCTTGGTGCTGGGGACACGCGACTACGTTCATAAATGCGGTTTTCAGAAGGTGATTGTGGGGTTGAGCGGAGGTATCGATTCTGCGTTGACGGCCGCGATTGCAGTCGACGCCCTCGGTCCGGAGAACGTGATCGGTGTGGGCATGCCCGGACCCTATTCTTCTCCCGGGTCCATTCGGGATGCACGGACCTTGGCGGAGAATCTGGGCATTCGCTTTACTCTCCTGCCGATCACCGGCATCTTCGAGAACTACCGGGAAACACTGAACCCGGTGTTCGCCGGCTGCCGGGAGGACGAAACCGAGGAAAACATCCAATCGCGCGCCCGGGGCACCCTGTTGATGGCGCTGTCGAACAAATTCGGGGCCATCGTTCTCAGCACCGGCAACAAAAGCGAGCTGGGTGTCGGATATTGCACCTTGTACGGGGACATGGTGGGGGGACTGGCAGTGATCTCCGACGTTCCCAAAACTCTGGTTTATCGCTTGAGCCGATATGTGAATTTGCGCCGCCCCGTGATTCCGCAGGCGACTCTCGACAAGCCGCCTTCGGCCGAACTGAGGCCCAACCAGAAAGACAGCGATACGCTGCCTCCCTACGACGTACTCGATCGAATCCTGGAGGATTATGTGGAGGACTCGAAAACCGCGGAGCAGATTGCGGCCGAACGAGGCTTCGCGTTGCCCCTGGTCAAACAGGTGATCCGCATGGTGGAGCGCGCGGAATACAAGCGGCAACAGGCGGCCCCGGGTCTCAAAATTTCGGAGAAGGCTTTTGGCTACGGGCGGCGCTTCCCAATCGCCGCGAAAGCGGATATCTAGGCCCAGATTTCCTTCTTCCCAGAGAAAGGAACGCATGCATCACTACCTGAGAGTTATTCCGGTTTGGTTTTTCCTGGTCCTGCTGACGACCGCGCAACAAAGTCCCTCCTCGCGCCCCGCAACGCCGGCGGCCGCCGGCACGAAGCTGCCGTCGGAAAGCGTGGTCAACGCATTTATGCAGCAGATGTTCGGGTACGATTCATCGCTCAGCTGGAAAGTCACCAGTATTAAACCTTCTGAAGCCGCCGGCTTGGCGGAAGTCGATGTCACCATTCAAGGGCCGCAGGGGGCGCAGGCGCATACGTTTTATGTCAGTCCGGACGAACATCACGCCGTCGTCGGTCAGATTTTGCCCTTCGGTGCGCATCCCTTTGATGCCGCGCGGGAGCGGCTGGAGAAGGGAATCAATGGGCCAGCGCGCGGACCAGCGACTGCCCCCGCCACGGTGGTGGAGTTCAGCGACCTCGAGTGTCCCCACTGCAAAGAAGCGCAACCGAACCTGGACAAGCTGGCTGCAGAGGACAAAGATGTCCGTATCGTGTTCCAGAACTTCCCGCTTCCCATGCATGATTGGGCCTCGAAAGCGGCGCATTACGCCGATTGCATCGGTCGCAGTTCAAACGATGCATTTTGGAAGTTCGCGGAAAGCGTCTACGCGCAGCAATCGGACATCACCGCTGCCAATGCGGAGGATAAATTGAAGGCTGCGAGCGATGCTGCGGGCGCGAGCGGCACGGAGATCGCGGCTTGCGCAGCCAAACCGGAAACGACTTCTCGAGTGGAACATTCGATCGCGCTGGGCACGGCGCTCGGTGTCAACAGTACCCCCACCATCTTCATTAATGGACGCATGCTCAGTGCCGGGGGAATCAGCTACGAAGTGCTCAAGGAGCTGGTCGATTTCGCGGCGAAGCAGAGCAGCAGCCATTAATTTCGGTTCAATCGGGGCGGTCGCATCCTCGCCAGTTCCGGGCGCAGGCGACGGGTCCCTCGGACCTCACCGGCCGCAGTTTTTTGGGGATTGACTTTTGCCGGGATGAATGCGAATATGAATTCATATTCATGTTATGCATTCACGTCTCTTTCTTTGCGGCTTAGGCATTTGGATTGCGGCCACCCTCGCGCTACGAGTTGTGGGACAGCACTTGCTCCGCCCTGGAGATTGGAAGGGAACACTGATCCTATTCGCGGTCAGCTTTCCGCTGATGGCTGGGCTTGTGCGCCGCCTATGCATCCGTTTTCACCTGCAGCGGGAACAATGGCTGAAAGGTGCGTTCTCGCTTGCTCTTCCCACGCTCCTGCTGGATCCTTTTTCTAGCGCCTTCTTTCCCTTCGTGTTTCCCAATATGGCACCCGAGGTGGCAGGATCTTTTGGCGGGTGGATGCTTTGGTGCTGCGCCGGTGCCCTGGTGGGCGTCAGTGTCGATTGGCATCGCCGGTCGTGATTGCGCGTCCAGATCTCCTCGCCGACGAGGATCTCCCATCCCCCCCGCATCAGAGGCGGAGTCTAGACAAGCGCGTTCGGCTGAAAGCTGCGGGACGCGTTCTTTTTGGTTCGAAAGGCTACGAACGCGCCTCGATTGAGGAGATCGCCGACCAGGCCGGACTTGCCGTCGGCAGCTTCTACCAGCATTTTCGCTCCAAGCGCCAGCTGTTGCTCTCACTGATGAACGAGCTACTCGAAAAGCTCGGCCAGCTGAACCTGCGCCCGGCCCCGGACTTCGACGTCCGAACAGGCTTACACCGTCTGTTGTCCCATGCCTTTGCGACCGATCTTCACTACTTGGGCGTCTATCGCGCCTGGCAGGAAGCAGTGCTTTTCGACCCCGACTTGGCCCGCAAGCAAAGGGAAATCCACGCCTGGACGACCGCTCGCGTCGAATCCCTGTTCAGGCTCCTCAGCGAACGGCCGGGCGCGCGGCGGGGCGTCGACATCTCGAGCCTGGCTCGTATCATGGACAGTTTCTTCTGGAACCTGCTCCCGCAGGCTGTGCACATGTCCAGGGTGGAGCTTGATCGCTCGATCGACGCTTCCACCCAACTGATCTATCACGCCCTGTTCACGGACCTCCGGGGCGATGCGCGCTGAGTCAGATTCGGGGCTGCTTCTACCGGGTCATCGGCGGCGTAGGAACCCCGATTCTACCCATCCTCGGCCAATTACTTCGGCAGCCAAATCTCGGCGCTTCGGGTTGGGTCGAGGTTTACTATGTGGGGAGTAATCACGACCATCAATTCGTCGTCGTCGGTGGTTTTGCTGTTGGTAGTCATAATCTTGTTCAACCCAGGAACGGCTCCCAGCCCCGGAATACCCGTCATGCTGAGCGCTTCGCTGTGGGAGAGTGAGGAAGCCACAACTGCGGGTTCGCCGTTGAGCAAGCTGATGCTGGCCTTATATTGCCGGTTCGCTATGACTGGCACCCCGTTCAAGATCTGTCCGGACAGGTTGCGAAGCTGCACTTCCAGGCTGAGGGCGACGTTGTAGTTGGGCGCGATGGCGGGTGTGGCCTTGATGTCCAATCCCAAATCTTCGTAGCTGAAGGAGGGAATCGGCGCTTGAAAGGAACCGTTCTGCAACACTTGCGCGACCGCAGGGGTGTTGTAGATCGGCGCGAAACTGGCATTGATGACGGGATAACGCTGGCCCATTCGGAAGGTTGTGTCCTTCCCCTGGCCGGCGCGCAAGGTGGCGTGATCCAGCAGTTTCACCCAACTCTCGTTCAGGGACAACTGCACCGCCAGCATGTCCAGGGTGAGGCCCATCAGGGTCAAGCCTCCGCCAAAGGTAGCCACGGGTTGACTGAAGATGGAATTCTGTTGGCCTGCCAGCTGCGCCAGCAAACCCGAAATGGCCGTGGAGTTGGCCTGGTTGATACCACCATTCGCAATCAACGAGTTGATCAGACTTTGAATGTTTTGCCCCCCGGCTAATTGGGCCAAGGCTGCCAAGGCTCCCGCAGGTATGTTAAACAAGGTGAAGGTGTTGGGGATGTGCACTCCCAGATTTCGTGTGAATTGATGGTCAATTTCGTAAACCTTCACGTCGAGCATGACTTGCGGGCGAGCGCGGCCGAAGTTCTCGAGGAACTGGGTGGCGGCATCGAGTGTCCCGACCGGGGCGCGCACGATTAACTCACCGGATTGCGCTTGTTGCTGGATGAACCTGATTTCAAAGATGGTGCGCAGGACGTTGGTGATCTCCATCATCTCCTGAGGTGTGGTGGCGGAGCTCACCTGGAACGTCCGCATCGCCATGCGCTCGAACAGACGCCGGTTTTCCGCGGATTCTTTGGCTACCAGAATCTGTTTCTCTGCCAGTGGCGTCCAGAAAGTGCCAGTTACATCGCAGGCGGCCTCGATCGCCTGGTAGAAATTAACATCGTCAACGTCAAAATGGACCCGGCGCGAAGGCACGGATTCGTCGAGCTGGGCTACCAGCCCGAAGCTGCCGGCCACCTGGTTTAGCAACTGACGGGAGTCGCCGCGAAAATGGAAGCTATGCTTTTCCTGGCTGGGGTTCACGTGCAGCTCGGGGGCATACTGGACCAGCTGCACATTGCGGCTCGGGCTTGGCGTCCACTCCCCGAGCGATTCTTGGAGACGTTGTTCGGCAAAAGAGTTATCGGGATCAAGACTGAGCGCACCGCGAAACTCGGCTTGAGCCTCAACCTGAAGCCCCTTGCCGAGATCTTCGTTTCCCCTTTTCACGTGCTCGGAGACCAGGCCTGCTCTTGCGACGGCCAGCGCCGTCAGGTACTCAAGATTTCTTGGAACCAGCCGGGCGGCGGCATCAAACTCCTGATAGGCATCCTCCATGCGCTTTTCTTTGGTCAATCGGAGCGCCTTCGAAAAGGCAACCTCGGCCTTTTTCAGGTCTTCCTTTGAGGGATTACAGGCGGAGGTCGTCGATGCAACCTGACGGCAGGGAAGTTCGGGAAGGTGTTGCGGTTGGTCAGCTCCGAGAGCCACCAGGCACAGCAATGTCGGAACCGCCAGCGACCAGAACCAGCGCATATGCCTCACTCAGATTGTAACCGCCAAAGGCGGGATAGATGCATTCCACCCGGGAATCATGTACCTTGGCGTCTACTACCGAGAACGTGAGGGCAGGTGAGACTTGCGCAGGAAGATGATCCAGGCATTCCTGGTCGAGCTCCCGCATTGCCCTCGCCGTTTCCGGGCGCACAAACTTTCGTCACCCAGAGTAGCCGTCATCCGCCGCAAGCCTTGGAAAGTATGCAGAATTTGCGGTATAAAAGTTAGTTGCGATTCGCGCGTCCTTCCTTCTCGTGCGGCGAACAACGATCCAGGAATCAGCGAGGTCCCATGTCCGGCTTGACAACCGCACACGCAGCGAAAGGGCTGGAGGGTGTAGTCGCTACTACCTCCAGTATCTGCTACATCGATGGTGACCGGGGCGTCTTGGCCTACCGGGGTATCGATATCCATGAACTGGCCGATCGATCCAGCTTTGAGGAGACCTGCTATTTGCTTTGGTACGGTCGGCTGCCCACCCGCGATGAATTACGGGAACTAACGGCTCGTCTCGCGGAAGAGCGCAGGCTGGATGCTTCGATTTACCAGTACATGCGATCCCTTCCAAAAGATGCTCTGCCGATGGATATGCTGCGCACCGTCGTGTCCGCGCTCTCGTTTTTCGATCCCGAAGAGAGGAAGAACGACCACGAAGCCAACCTGCACAAAGCCATCCGCCTGACCTCACAGATTGCCATGATCGTCGCCTCCTACGACCGCATTCGGAAGGGCAAGGCGGTAGTTGATCCCGATCGCTCGCTTTCGCACGCGGCCAATTTTCTCCTGATGCTCAACGGCGAGCGTCCCTCGAAAACCGCTGAGAGAGCCTTGGATATCGCGTTGATTTTGCACGCGGATCACGAGCTGAACGCCTCGACCTTTGCGGCTCGGGTCACGGCCGCTACCCTTTCCGACATGCACTCGGCCATTACTTCAGCCATTGGATGTCTCAAGGGTCCCTTGCACGGTGGAGCCAACGAAGCGGTATTCAACATCTTCGAGGCAATTGACCGTTCCGGCTCCGACCCCGTCGCATATGTCAAAGCAATGCTGGCGCAGAAGAAGAGAATCCCCGGCTTCGGCCATCGCGTGTACCACACGGAGGATCCGCGGGCTACCCATTTGCGGCAAATGTCGAGAGATCTTGGCCGCTCGAGTGGACAGCCGAAGTGGTTCGAGTATTCCCAAGCCATCGAGGAGTTCATCAAAGCCGATAAGAAGCTCAACGCCAACGTCGACTTCTACTCGGCTTCCACCTATCGCACGCTGGGAATCGATGTGGACCTGTTCACGCCGGTCTTTGCCGTTTCCCGGATTAGCGGCTGGACGGCGCACGTCATCGAGCAGCTCGATGACAATCGACTGATCCGGCCACGTGCGGACTACACGGGTCCGTCGTATCCCAATCGTTACATTCCTTTGGAGGCAAGGTAGTCTTCTTGCTCCTGGGATGTGCCGAAGGCAGCTCAGCTCCCGGGCTACTTTTATTAAAGTCTATAGCTACGGGCGTTGGCTATCCGGAACCGAATTTGCTTCGAGTGGATCGAGCAGGGTGGTGTTCGGAGACGCTAACCAGATCGAACTTCCGGAGTCTAAGGCCCTGTACCCGCGGAGCCAAAGGAAGGCGAGGTCTCTTCGCATGAAGCGGCGAGTCAGCCTGCTCTGTCTTTCCATATTTCTCGGCTCGAGCGTCATTCCCGCTGCCAGTCAGGGTGGCGGAAGTTCCTCGTCGGTGCCAACCTATACGGAAGACGGCAAACTCCTCTTCCCAGCGAAATACCGCGAATGGATCTATCTTTCCTCGGGTGTGGACATGAGCTATTCCCCGAACGGGATGACCGGGCATTCCATGTTCGACAACGTGTTCGTGAATCCGGAGGCCTACAAGGCGTTTACCGAGCGCGGCACGTGGCCGGACAAGACCATGTTAGTGCTCGAGACGAGAGTTGCGGCAACGAATGACTCCATCAACAAAAGCGGACATTTCCAAACCGCTGAGCTTATGGGCCGCGAGGTGCACGTAAAGGACGAGGCGCGCTTTCCCGGCAAGTGGGCATTTTTCGGCTTCGATCAAAGCGACACCGCAAAAATGGTCCCGCACGAAGCTGCGTGCTACTCGTGTCACGAAAAACACGGAGCCGTCGAAACTACATTCGTGCAGTTCTATCCCACCCTCCTCGAAATCGCCAAGAGCAAGGCCACGCTTAGCACTGGGTATTTGACGGATGAAAAGGCGTTATCCGGTGACCGACATCCCTCGAAGCCAGCTTCCAACCGGTGAGTTCGCGTGTAGGTCCTCCCTCGCCTAGCGGGGTAAAATAGTTCTAATGCGCCGGATTTACTTTGACAACAACGCCACTTCGCCAGTGCTGCCCGAGGTGTTTCGGGCGATGAAGCCATACTTTGCCGAACACTTTGGCAACGCCTCGTCAATTCATCATCACGGTCAGGAGACGCGGGCGGCGGTCGAGCGCGCGCGCGCATCCGTTGCCGCCCTCGTGGGGTGCCGGCCTTCCGAGATCGTTTTTACCAGCGGCGGGACCGAAGGGGATAACCTTGCCCTGTTCGGCTTGCTCGGCTCCGCCGACCACTTAATCACCTCTACCATTGAGCACCATGCGGTCCTTAACTCCTCGAAGCATCTGCAGTCGGTCGGCTGCGAGGTCACCTATGTTCCCGTGGACGGTCGCGGATTGGTTGACCCTGACGACATCCGCCGAGCCCTGCGCCCGAATACCAAGCTAATCACGATCATGATGGCGAACAACGAGACGGGCGTCCTGCAAAAGGTCGAGCCAATCGGCAAGATCGCAGCAGAAGCCGATGTGTACTTTCACAGCGATGCCGTGCAGGCAGCCGGCAAGGTCCCGATCGACGTCAAGCGCATCGGATGCGACCTGCTTTCTATTTCGGGGCACAAGATGCACGCGCCCCAGGGAATCGGTGCACTCTACGTGCGCAAGGGAACGGTTCTCCAGCCGATGTTTTATGGGGGGAACCACGAGCGTTCCCGCCGCGCGGGCACGGAGAATGTCCCCGGGATCATCGGTCTGGGTAAGGCAGCCGAGATGGCTCAGCAAGCGCTCAACGCAGGCGATCTGGAGCGAATATCGGCCATGCGGGATCGCTTCGAGCAGAGGACTCTCGCTGAGGTAGAGGCGACGGGTGTGAATGGCGACGGTGCCCCTCGCATTCCCAATACCAGCAATCTCTATTTCGACCTCATTGAAGGCGAGGCCCTCGTGATCGCGCTCGATCTCAAGGGTCTTGCGGTTTCAACCGGCGCTGCGTGCTCTTCGGGAGCGATCGAGCCATCCCACGTGCTCACCGCGATGGGATTGCCGCCAGCGCGTGCCCGCGCCAGCCTTCGTTTTAGCCTTGGCAAGCAGAACCATCTCGACGAAGTTGAATTCGCCTTGGATCTGGTACCCCAAACTGTGGCTCGCCTTCGTGAGCTGAGCCCTCTCCATCACGCGACTACCTCGAAGTAGGTAGGGGAATTAGGCAAGCCCAAAAGCGCGGCATTGAGCCGCTCGATTCCCCTGGCTGAAAAGCGATGAGACCGGGCTCGATAGTGCTGAATGACAGGAACCAGGGTTCCGCTTCGATACAATAGTCGAAGCCGGCGCCGGTACCTTTAAACCGTCAGGAAGGCTGGATCCTGACAGATTGGATCGCGCTCGAAACCGTGCAGATGTCGAACCGTGACACCATTGCGGTTGCCATGTCGGGTGGAGTCGATTCCTCTACCGTCGCGGCCATGCTGCGTGCCGAAGGCCATCGCGTCATTGGATTGACGATGCAGCTTTGGAATCAGCGTCGACTGGCCGGGCGACCGGGCATGCCAGAGAGCGTCGAGGGACGTTGCTGTTCTCTCGACGATGTCTACGACGCACGTCGTGTGGCGGAAACGCTCGGCATTCCTTATTACGTGGTCAATCACGAGGCGCGCTTCGAGCGGGACGTGGTCGAGCCTTTTGTTGAGGAATATCTGTCGGGGCGCACGCCGATTCCCTGTACTTTGTGCAACAATCACTTGAAGTTTGACGACTTTCTTATTGTGGCACAGCAGATTGGAGCAGACAGAATTGCCACCGGCCATTATGCGCGAGTCGAATTTGACAAGCAGCGGGAACGTTGGTTGCTGAAGCGCGCTAGAGATTCGGCCAAGGACCAAACATACTTCTTGTTCGGTCTCACACAAGAACAGCTGGGACGTACGCTTTTTCCTCTGGGGGAGATGACGAAGCCTGAGGTTCGCGAACTGGCGCGGCTGCACGGCCTGGCGTTGGCCGAGAAGCCCGATTCGCAAGAAATTTGTTTCGTTCCCGGCGGAGATTACAAGAGATTTCTGGATGCGTACCTGGCGGAGCAGGGGAGGTCTTTGCCGGAGACTGCCGGCGAACTGGTCACCACGGCCGGGGATGTCGTTGGCGAGCATGACGGCATTCACAACTTCACGGTCGGTCAGCGCAAGGGCCTGGGTCTCGCAACCGGCACGCCGCTCTATGTGATTGAGATTAGGGGTAACACCCGCCAGGTGGTGGTGGGAGGCCAGCAGGAGCTTTACTCACGCAGGTTGCAAGCTCGGGGGGTCAATTTCATCGGCATAGATGGCCTGCGTGAGCCTATGCGGGTTACGATTAAGATTCGGCATCGCCATGAACCCGCCTGGGCGATTCTTGAATCACATGGCCAGGATGAGGTTCGGGCCACGTTCGACGAGCCACAGCGTGCCATCACGCCGGGGCAAGCTGCTGTGTTCTATGACGGAGACATGGTCGTCGGTGGCGGCTGGATCGTATAAGCTCTCGTCAGCGATCCAACAGAACTTTGCCGCCTCCGGAGTTGAACCGGGCCTTCGAAAGTCTTTGGCTTTGGCAGTTGGCGAAAGTTGATCTGTCGAGCAAACCTTTCCTCGCCTAACCGCCTCTGCTACGAGCGAGGACCGAGGTGGGCCATGAGCAAACTCCTACCGTTGCTGTTGCTGTCGACCTTCTGGATCGGCGTCTCTCGGGGCCAAACCTCCCACCAGCCCACAGCCAGCGGGCCAGCCACGGCCCCCACATCCCAGGCGTCCCAATTTGCGCCTGGGACCAAACTTCGAGCCGAGTTGGACAAGACGATTGATGCGAAAAAGGCCAAGCCCGGTGATCCCGTTCTCGCCAAGACCATGGACGAGCTGGAATCAGAAGGCGCCGTAGTCGCACCTCGCGGATCGAAGATCGTCGGGCATGTGGTAGCGGTCTCTCCCCATGAAAAGGACTCTCCATCCCGGCTCGAAATTGCCTTCGACAAGTTGGTCTTAGAGCATGGCTCGGAGGTGGCGATGAAGGCCACGGTTCAAGCATTGGCCAAGCCGGTCGTCAGCGTTCCGATCGCGACCGACGATGCGAGTCCGGGGCCGGGTGGCGTTCCCCCGATCGGTCCTGGCAACCGCAGTTCCATGCCCCAGGGTCCTGGGAGCACAGGGCAATCTGCTGGTGCGGCCAATGCCGGAACCATGGGAAACCCCACGGGAGCGCCAGGCGCAGCGACTCCTCAGAGCAGCAAGATTTCACTGAACGCCGAAGGAGTTCTGGGCATGCCGGAATTAACCCTCGCGCCCGGACCGGCGCAGGATTCCGTCCTCAGTTCGGAGAAACACAATGTGAAGCTGGAGAGTGGCACGCAGATGATTCTCGAGGTTGAGTGAACTTCCGCCTCTCCGGGCCTACCGCAGAAAGGAGCCGGGCTGGCCCTCCTGGCGACACAACCTCACTCACTAAATGAACATCTCGTCCTGCGCTACTGACGAAGGCTGGCGGGAGCGCCGTCTGCCGGAAAAAAAGAATTCCAGTCCAGCAGCAAGGCCCTGGATGAGACCTGAAGCCTGCCGAACTGGAGAGACTACGGTCTTGTGCACCAGGTCGGTGGTACGCTCGACGTGATCGAGAGTGCGTCCCAGAAGCTCGTCGGCGCGAATCACCTGCAGCCGGGCGCGATCCACCATATCGCTGATGGTTGCATCCAGGCGCTCCACCTGCCTGCGCAGCACCGTCGTGGACTCGCTGGCATTACTTACGATGGTTTCGACCTTGGGCCGCACATCGACGAGCATCGATTGAACCAACTCGGCCGTAGGCAACACCTTGCTCCGGACTTCGCTGGCCAGCGCCTCCAAGCGCGCCGTGCTCTGGCGAACCGCTAAGTACATGGCGACCAAAATACCCGCCTGCAAGAGTACGGCGGCTGAGGTTACGGCAATGAAGATTGTCAGATTTTCCATCACATCGCTCCGGCTGTGATTTCTTAGTCACAGCCACTGCCGCGTATACAAGTCACGAATTCGGCCCACTGCTTTCGGGTCGAGCAACTTCCTGATAGGCCTGCTTTCCAGCCTCATAGGCAGAACGAAACTGCTCCTTCTGCTGCTGGAATACCTCGCGGCCTCGATCTGCCCATTCGCCGGCGTGCTCGCGCGCTTGGCGGGCTCGCTCTCGCATGAAATCCCGCCCCTGCTCGGCCTTTGAACGAAGTACTTCGCGGGTTTCGGTGCCCGGACGCGGCGCGTAAAGAACTCCAGCCATGACGCCCAACCCCAATCCCGCAATAAACCAAAGCAGACCATTGCCGTCTTTGTCCGACATAAACGAACCTCCTCACTCTTCTCGCACATCTCGGATGGTAGCACCCGATATGCGGAATTACAATTCAGCGAAGGCTAAGAGGATTTGACCTTTTCCCTGCTCAATCCTTGGCGCGCATGCCATCAATCATTTATGGGTAAAGTCATTGGTCACGAGGGCGGCTGCCAGGAAGCTGGGATACAACCGTCCGATGAGTTGGGAGGACGTGGCCATTGACGGGAAGTTGGGGTCGGCATCCTTCTTGAAGGAAGCGCTTTTCAATCAACTGATGGCCGCAGGTCGACTCTCTTGCTGGTGATGGTGACTCGCGCTGCCGGAGGTGTTGGCGACCAGTCATCGGTAGACGCCTCGACCGTGATCGTTCCTGGAGTTCGGCTCGACCGTAGGATCGCCTGGGCGAGACCATTGAACAAACTTCGTTGTGGCTCTTTGTCGGATTCCTGGCAATTCGGGTCGCCGTTGCCCACACCAATCAGTGTGCCCTCGCCCGTAACCTTGAAGTTAATCATCGTATCCGCCGTCGGGACCATCCGGCCATCCTGATCCAATACCTCGACACGCAAGACGGCCAAATCCTCGCCGTCTGCATTGATTTCCGTGCGGTCAGCGGTAAGGCGGACTGACGCGGGCTTGCCCGTGGTTTCCCGCTTTTCCACCAACAGGACGTTGCCGTTTCTTGTACCGCGCGCCTCCAGTACTCCGGGCTCGTACTTGACCTTCCACTCCAGATGCGTCAAGGGCTGCACCTTCTGCGAACCCTGACTCTTGCCGTTCAGGAAAACCTCTACCGAGTCCAGGTTGGAATGTACCCACACAGAGATGGGTTCGCCATTGCGCTGCTCCCAGTTCCAGTGCGGAAAAAGGTGTAATACAGGCTCCGAACCCCACCAAGCTTTGTAGTAGTAAAAATCGTCCTTGGGAAAACCGCACATGTCGACAAGGCCAAATTGTGAGTTAATGGATGGCCAGCCGTAAGGCGTAGGCTCACCGCGATAATCGAACCCGGTCCAGGCAAATCCTCCCGCCAGCCATTCCCGCACGGCGTAAAACTTCCACCACTCTTCGGCCGTCTCAGCCCACGGCGGGTAATTCAGATCATAGGCACTCACCCAGTTACGCAATTTGTCCGTTGAATAAATGCCGCGCGTGGCCACGGTACTGGCGGTCTCCGAACCGATGCAAGGTTTGGCTGGATGTGCCTTATGCCATCCATCGGGCGCCTTGAGGTTGTAGTTGAAACCCATGACGTCGAGAGCATCTGAAAAATGGGACTCAAAACGTCCGTTGACAGCCGCAGTGCAAGGACGCGTAGGATCGAGTTCATGCGTGCGCGCGACCATGTCTGCGAGCACGCGTTCGCCTTGCGGAATACTCTGCAGCGTGAACTCTTCGTTGCCCATCGACCAGAGAATGATCGCCGGCGAGTTGCGGTAGCGCTTGATCATAAGTTCAAGCTGGGCCATACCTTCGACGGCGGTGCTCATCGTGCGCGTTTCACACATCATCATCATGCCCAGCCGGTCGCAGGCATCGACCCATTCCGGGGTGGGCATGTTGTGTGAAGTCCGGACTGCATTGCAGCCCATGTCTTTCAGAACCGCAACCCGATAAAACTGCAAACGGTCGGGAAGTGCGGCGCCGACGCCGGCATGATCCTGATGGTTGCAAGTTCCTTTGATCTTTAGCGGTTTGCCATTAAGAGAAAATCCTTTATCGGCGTCGAAAGTTGCAGTGCGCACACCAAAGCTCACCCGCTCGGCATCACGCGTCCTATCACTGGATTCTAACGTTGCGACCGCAGAATAGAGATTCGGCGCGTCAGGTGACCAAAGGGCCGGATTTCCAACGGTTGCGCTCGCAGTGAATGTCGTGGAGTCGTCGGGATCAATCGACTTAGGCCTAGTATCGGCAGTTGCCACAAGTTTTCCGTCAGCGTCGAAAACCTGCCAGCGCAGGCGGCAACTCTCGGTGCGTCGACTTTCGTTCTGTACCACAGTTCCAAGCGTAAGCGTGGCGACGTTGCCTTTCACCTCGGGTCGGATGTAGCTGTTCCAGTGCCCAAGGTGCAGCGCGTCGGTTTTCGTCAGCCACACGTGGCGGTAAATGCCCGCGCCTTCGTAGAACCATCCATCACCAAAGCTGGCGTCTAAACGAACAACCAGGTAGTTCTTTCCGCCATAGTTTAAAAAGTTCGTGAGGTCGAAACGGAACGGTGCATAGCCATTGTCGTTGCGGCCCAGAAAACTGCCGTTCAGGAAGACGAGTGCGCTGCCAAAAGCCCCATCAAAGTCGATTTCGATCCGCCGACCTTGATCTTCCTCGGGAATGTAGAAGACGCGTCGATACCAGCCGATGCTGGTTTCGGGATAACGGCGGCCAAGAGGTTTGTAGCCGTGCGACTCCAGATCTTTGTCGCGAACAAACGGCAGCTCTACCGCCCAGTCGTGCGGCAGATTAAGGGTGCGCCATTTGGAGTCGTCGAACTTTTCGTTGGAGAAATCGAAGTCGCCGGTCTTGGAAAAATCACCCTGATCGTTCCCCAAACCCAGATCGCGCGCTGGGTCGGTGACGTGGCCGAACTGGAACTTCCAGCCAAAGTCGAATAGCAAACGCTCGCGGGGAGCAACCGCCGACGACGGGGCTGACGCCGGAAGGCGCGCAAGCAGTGCGTGCGCACGGTTCACCGGATCGCCGAGCAAACTGGAAACTGAAAGTGCAAAGCTGGAGCGCAGCAGATCACGACGGCTAAGAGACATTCGACCTCCAGAAGGCAAAAGCGTGCACCAAGCAAATTACAGCAGCATGCTGCATGTGCACTAGTGGAGGAGGCAACGAAGGCAACACCATTTTTGTCCAGCGAATCTGTCCTGCGGTGGCGTGCTCGCCCCGCTCTTCCTCGCCTTCAGCCCTCGAATCGGCAAAACTCCAAATTCGGAGCCCGCGGGAAAAGCTATACATCCTCGGTTTACCTGTCTTACTTCAAGATTTCGTAAAGACGCCGAGAACGAATGGCAATATCCACAGCTTTTTGACGATCTGTCCTGCGATGTGGCGTGTGTCCGCCGAAACTTCGTTACGCGGGTCAAACGGGTCCTCTTGAAGGCGAGCGCGTTTCTCAGCCTCTCTCGACGTAACGCTTCTTCCTGCGCTAGGCGTTCGGCGAGAACTGCGGCGCATTGGTCCTTCTCAATACAGTTCGGGTCTGAAGCCCATCGCTCAAGGTCCTCAGTAGTGGATCGAAGTATGTGCCACTCTGAACGGTAGCTGGGTATGTGATAGCTCGGGCCCTTCTGTTTTTGCTTGAAGAGCGCCATTTTCTGTTACCTCATCCCACTTTCCCCATCCAGAGTAATCCCACGGTTCGAAAGCCAAAGCTAGACAGCGGAGAAACACTCCGTCTCATGATCATCAAGCGAAGATTTCCCGTGTGCCGTGATAAGCGTCACTGACAATTCTCATGGAAATGACAACGTTAATTATCGGGCCCGAAATCGTGGCAGGTAGGAGTGAACAAATGAAACGCATAGCTACGCTATTGGTGGTTTTTGTCGCCAGCCTTGGTCAGGCTCAAAAGTTAGCATCGCAGGACGACGTGTTGCGCGCAGCGGGGACGGTAGTTGCAGTTCGCAAGGAGGCAAAGAACCCAGACCGTTTCGTGTTGGTTGCCGTAGGCGTGAAGCAAAACAAAAAGGGCGACCCGGATATCTGCGTGGCATACCGTGCCACAAACAGTTTTGGGGGAACTGTGCCCGAAGAAGTTTGGTTCAAAGCCCTCGGAGGGCTACGATACGGCCAGATGATAGGGCCCTGCGCTGGGGTGCAAGACGTGACGGACGCCGTAGAGAGAGCACTGCACGAAGCAGGCATTACGATCCAAGTCGAAAGGCTCAAATAGTGGTGTTGTAAGTATTACGTCCAGCTCGCCCGCTTTTATCGTTCCCGGTCTGATCCTTCACGTCTACTGCATCGTAAGCGCATACAAGGAAAGCAAGTCTTTCTCCGGCGGGACGGTGGCGCCACAGGCGAAGCGGTGCGAAGAAAACCGCTATTGGGTCCATCGCGAACCCAAAAATGAGTTACGCGCAACCCCAAAAAAAGTCCGAAATTCGGACTTTTTGATCAGATCCCCGCATTTCTTGCGAAAACTCGAGAATTTGTAGTTCCTCGACAGCCAGCCGTATAGTTTTCTTCAGAACAACGAAGATGGTGCGCCCTTACAGAACCGGCCACCCCCAACAGCTTGGCCAATTTGTCCAAGCCCCGTATGACAAATAACGCTGGGGGAGGCCACGGAAGACGCTGCTCACGGACGCTTTGCGGATGCTCTGCGACCCGGACCGCAAGCTAAAAGTGCCTGATTTGGAAGAGCGAAATGCCGACTCGATTGCGGTCGCAGTCGCCAAAGCTATGTTGCGAGAAGCTGTCGAAGGCAAGCCTGCGGCATTTTCCGGAAGTTGCGGATAGGATCGAAGGCAGAGTGGGAGCGAGCGGGCGGCCTTGTCCGTGGCGCGTCCTATCCTGATGAAAGTGCAGCACGGCCAATGCTTTTATTGCGGCGCTGCTCTCACGCCCGGTACCACCCACGTCGATCATTTTGTTCCTTGGGCCCGTTACCCGATGGATCTGAGCCGGACTCGCCCAGTCGTGTCGATTTACGTAGATGCCTGCCAGAAGACATAGTCCTTTCGGAACAGGCATAGCCTCGGCCAGTGCAGGTAGTCTGAACCGTAAGAAACTGCGGCAAGGGGTGACTCGAAATGCGCAAGATTCGCTTAATCCGTTTGTTGTGGCTCGCGCTCTTGATGATGGCTTTTTCAGCCGGTTCGCTGGCGCAGATCAGCGTCGGCTTGTCGATACATCTCGGCCCACCGGTTTTGCCGGTCTATCCTCAACCTGTTTGTCCTGCTCCCGGCTACATTTGGACGCCCGGCTATTGGGCTTATGGTCCGGATGGCTATTATTGGGTGCCCGGCACATGGGTTGGAGCTCCGTCTCCGGGGTTTCTCTGGACACCCGGTTATTGGGGCTTTGAGGGCGGCGCGTATCTCTGGCATGGCGGGTACTGGGGTCCGCATGTGGGCTTCTACGGCGGAGTTAACTACGGCTTCGGCTACGGTGGCGTGGGTTACGTCGGCGGACATTGGGATCATGGCGTCTTTGCCTACAACAGCGCCGTGACCAACGTCAACGTCACCGTCATTCACACGACATACATCGACCGGACCGTCATCAATAACGTCACCGTGAATCGCGTTAGCTACAACGGCGGCCCGGGTGGCTTAGTTGTCCGGCCCACACACGAAGAAGAGATGGCAATGCACGAGCGACATATGGAAGCGACCGCCGAGCAGATGCAGCACGAACACACCGCTAGCACAAACCGCGCACTGCTGGCATCGGTAAACCACGGTCGGCCGTCCATCGCGGCAACTTCCAGACCCGGGCAATTCGAAGGCCATGGAGTGATGGCAGCCCGGCCGGCCACTCCGCGACCACCCCAGAACGTCGGGGCCAACCGGAACAACGTTCCGCACCCTCCGGCCGACGCAAGGGCGGATCACATGAACAACGCCTCGCACAATGAAGCGCCTCACTCCGACAACCGATATCAGCCGGTGAACCGGTCTGGCGAACCGGAAAATCGCGGTGGCAACGAAAATCGTGGTGGCAACGAAAATCGCGGTGGCAACGAAAATCGCGGTGGCAATGAAAATCGCGATGGCGGCGAACACCATGAAGGCGGTGAACGGCCTCACTAGGATGGCGCTCGTAGGGAGCCGTCCTGGCTAGCGGAATGAAGGTGGTGAAACAGCCACCTTCGTCTCCGCGTTGAGTTGATCTGTACTGCGACCGGTTTGCCATCGTTCGAGACTTCACAAAGCGCAATTCCAAAGGGTCACGAGTATCTCACGGAGAATTTGCCCGGGGGTAATCTCGATCCCGCAAGGCTCTCCGCTGAGGCCATCCAGCCGTCGTCGGTTTTACTTCGTACCGCTTGGCTCGATTGAGGGAAACAAAGTGACAGTTTTCGGGTTCCACCTCTAGAAGGTGCGAAGGTATGCGTCCACTTCTGGTGACTTTGTTGCTCGTTTGCCTGGCAGGGCCAGGGTCTAGAGGGCAGCAGTCGTCGAATCCATGGGCCACCATTCCACGACCGCCGCAGGCGGTTTCGGCTCCTTACGAATCGCAAGCTGAGCGCCAGCTTCTCAATCTCGCAAATCAGGCTCGGGCCGAAGCCGGTCTGGCGCCGCTCGAGGTCGAGGAAGGACTCACGCGGGCGGCGCGGAAGCACTCGGCGCTCATGGCTTCGGAGAATCAGCTATCCCACGACTTGCCGGGAGAGCCTTCATTGCCACAACGCTTAGCGGCTACCTGTACCCTGCGGCTTAGCGCCGAGGGAGAAAACGTTGGTTTTGCCGCGAGCGCAGCCGAAGTGCACCAGGGCTTCATGCATTCTCCTCACCACCGCGAGAATTTACTCAACCCCGATTACAACGTCGCAGGGTTCGCCGTCGTCCGCACGGGAAACAGGGTCTACGTGACCGAGGATTTCGCCAAGAGTTTGCCCAAACATCCAGAATAAGACCCGAGATATGCCCCTGCGAGTCCGGTCTCCTGGGGGATCGGACGGGGATCGAGAACGGAGATGACCTGCCGAACCGGGGCATTGGTGTGTTTGGGATTGATTTAGTCTAATTCCAGGGGATTTCGAGGGGCGGAATCCTCCGCTCGATGAATTATTTTCTAAAGTCCGCGCGCTTAGGCTTCCGCTGCTGGAGTAGCGAAGACGTGCCTCTGGCCATGGAGCTGTGGGGCGACCCTGAAGTCACCGCCTTCCTCGGCGGACGCTTTACGCCAGAGATGGTGTGCGCGCGTCTCGCCCAGGAAATCGAACAGATGAGGGAGTATGGCATGCAATACTGGCCAATTTTTCTGGTGGATAGGGACCAGCACGTCGGCTGTGCCGGGCTTCGCCCCTATCGAATGGAGGAAGAGCTGTATGAACTCGGAGTTCATCTGCGCCGCACCTTCTGGAGAAAGGGTCTGGCAATGGAAGCGGGCCGCGTGGTTATTGATTATGCCTTCAGTACACTCGGGGCCAAGGCGCTGTTCGCTGGTCATCACCCCTTGAACCAGGCATCCCGGGAATTACTCTTGAGGCTTGGCTTTGTTCGTAGCCATGACGAACTATATCCACCCACGGGGCTGATGCACCCTTCCTACCTGCTTCGTAGGCCGTAAAGCGTGTCGTGCTGCGGCGAGAGGGAGAGCGAATTTCGGGACAAGCCGGTCCGCTCGACAAGCAGAATCCAGGGCATATTTATGACGCCCAACTCGAAGGGAGTCACCTCACCTTTGCGGCCGACGACACGGACGATACCCTACTCAGGTTGACTTACCGCTTCGCCTGACCGTTGCCAACGACAGGATGCGAGGCAAGGCGCAGCGCATGGCCACTCCGGGGACAAGTCTCGGACGCTTATTCTCGCTTTGAAGCGCGAAAGGTAGCGGCTAGCCAGGAAGCAGGCCTGGACCGAACCCGCCCAACTACGGTCGCGTAGCCCAGGCTAGGCCGTCGGGTTGGTGGCCGGCGTTGATACGGCTGGTGATCTCCAGGGTTCTTAGGTCGATGACCACGACGTAGTTATCCGGGCTGCAAGCCACATAGGCGCGTGTGCCATCCGGCTGCATCAGGATACCGGCCGCACCATGTCCGACGTTCACTCGCTTGACCTCTCGGCGTGAAGCTGCATCGAACACCGCGAGACCCCCACCCCCGGACAAGCTGGAGACAAATACCAGCTTGCCGTCCGTGGTGAACTTGAGGCGGTTCGCTCCTTTGACGTTGGCTTCGAAGGTTTGGACCCGCTTTTTTGTGGCTAAATCGATCACAGAAATCGTGCCCTTCTGCGCCTCCGCTGACCAGAGTTCCTTTCCATCCGGGGAAATGTCAAAGCCTTCCGTACCGCGGCCGGTGTCAACCACGGTTTCATCCCAGTCTGGCTCAGTTCGCCCGCCTCCACCGGGGCGACTCTCGATGATACTGATGGTTCCGGAGTTCACATTCGACGTGAAGATGTGATCCAGGCTGCTCGAAACTGCAATCATGTGCGTCCGGTTCTGCCCTGTACCGAGCACCCAATCAATCTTCTGAGTCGCGGGATCATACCGCCCGATCACCTTGTTGATCTCAGCGGTAAAGTAGACCTTGTCGCCGGCATACGCGAGCCCATGCGGCCCGTGCAAAGCGCCGAGATCGATGCGCGCGAGCGGCTTTTGCGCGCTTAGATCGACGACCGAGATCGTGTTGTACTCGCCCCCGCCGTAATTCGAAATAAACGCCACCTTTCCATCCGTTGAGGCCACGACTTCGTGGGGATCCGGCCCCGAGGGCACGGTCGTGACCACCTGGAGCGATGCTGGATCGACGATGGCCAAAGTCTGGTCCAGCTTCGACAACACCAGCAATGCGGTGGAGGGTGTACTTTGGGCGGCAAGAGGAATCGCGCTCAACAGAGTTGACAGAAGCACCGAAATCAACCGCGAGTTCTTCGGACTCTCACCGCTTTTCTGGCTTGGCACGATTCTGGGGCTGACACGGGAAGACCTGCTTCCCATACGGGAGTCATTTCGAGGCATAGTGGCGCGCTCCTCTTTCGAGGGAGAATCCTACACCGATTGCGGACGTTGACTCAGCACAAATTGCACATTCCCTTGAAGCATACCCGATCCTGCCTACCAGGGCGCACGGAGAATCGTCCGACCGTGGCTCCGAAACCTCAGAGATAGCCTTCTTGGGAGTTGGGACTTGTAGGGAGCGCTTCCGAGAGAGACAATGTCAGCCCAGCAGGAGGTTGTTGTGTCAGATCGAAAGTACCGCCAACGCGGATATCAGGACCGGGGCGACGAACGGCAAAAGCAGCCATCGGACAAGCCAGGAAAGCCGCTTAAGAAAGACACATTTGGACCGCGACCCTTGCAAATGCCGGGCACGCGCATGGTGTCTCGCTGCGCGCAGTGTGGAACGCTGCTCCCGATGGGAATTGAGGCTACTGCCAAATGTCCAAAATGTGGTTTTGAACTCCATTCCTGCCGTCAGTGCACCTACTTCGACACTTCCAGCCGATTCGAATGCACCCAGGCCATCCGTGAGCGCATCGCGCGCAAGGATGAACGCAACCAGTGCGAGTTTTACTCTATGCGCGTCGGAGTGGAAAAAGAGACCTCGACACCGAGCGCCGTGCGCCCCACCGATGCACGGCAAGCTTTCGAGAATCTTTTCAAGAAATAGGATAGGGGACGAAGCTGACCGTTAGGTTTGAATGGCAGCGGAAGATGCTCGGGCTCGCTGCTCGAGAGGGCTGGTTGTAGTCCGGGAGGCCAGGTTTGGACCTGGTTTGACTGCGCTATGGCTTGTGACTCGGACGCAACAGCACTTCGCTGGCGAAGGATTGTGGCGACTGGGTAACCAGCATGGCCACGATGTGAGCCACATCCTCGGGTTGTAGCATTCTCCCCGGGTCTTTCCCGGTATGCGGACTAAATTCTGTGTGCACCGATCCCGGACAAACAACTGCCACTCGAATGTTGTAACCACGCAGCTCCTCGGCCACGGAATAAGTGAGCCCATTCAAACCCCATTTGGAGGCAGCATACGCCGCACCGTTCGGCAAGGGGTTCTTACCGGCTAGAGAAGAAATATTGATGATCTGTCCCGTACGTCGACGGATCATCGCCGGCACACAGGCCCGGATGCAGTAGTAAACTCCGCGCAGATTCGTGTTCAGCATCTGCTCCCAGCAGTCCGGGGGGAGCTGGTGGAGAGGACCTTCATGGGTGGCAACGCCCGCGTTGTTGACCAGGACGTCGATCCGACCCAGGGCTGCGTTTACCTGCGCCGCCATGGCCTCCACCGATCCTAGATCGGTTACATCGCACTCGATAACTTCGGCGCGGCCACCCTGTTTTCGTACGGTTTCGGCCGTCGCTTCCAGAGCTGTCCGCGTTCGCCCGCAGAGAACCGCTGCCGCCCCCATCGCCGCCAGTCGCCTGGCGATCGCAGCGCCAATGCCCCTTCCCGCGCCGGTAACAATCGCCACTTGACCGTCGAGTGACATCCCATGTCTGTCGGTCATCCGTACCCTTCTTTGAAACTCTGCCGTTCAAGTCGCAGAAGAATCTTTTTCCCGCATGTTACAGTACGGGATCGAACTATCAAATTGCCAACTGTCAAATTGCGAACTTGCCTTCGTTAAGTTACATCCTTATAATCCGCTAACCGGAAGTAGGTGTTAGAGAGCGAGTAAACAGGTATCGTCGTGCGGCATGGACTCGCGAAGCTTATGTTCTCGAGAATCGGCGAGGCGGCGAATTTGGGTGAGCAGTGATTTCAGCAGCCATTTCCCACGTTCTAAGGAGCATTTGAAATGAAGACCAGTCTAGTGGCGATTGTGATCACGTTTGCTGCGTTAGCCTGGGCTCAGCAGACAACGCAACCGCAAACCCAAGGAGCACCAGCGGCGCAATCCGCCCCATCGCAAGCTCAGGCACCACCGCAAAAGAAGGAAATTAAGGATCCAGCCGAATATAACGCCTATGTGGGAGCCGTTCAGCAGTCAGACCCCGCTGGCAAAATCAGTGGCCTCGAAGCTTTTCTCACCCAGTACCCCAATAGCGTAATGAAGGAGGATGCACTCGAAGTACTGATGAGTGCGTACCAGCAAGCCGGGAATCAGGCCAAGATGCTCGAAACGGCCCAGCGTGTTCTGCAGGTTAATCCCAATAACCTGCGGGCATTGGCCCTGCTGGTCTTTTCCAAGCGACAGGCGGCCGAGGCCGGTCAAAGTCCGAAGGAGAACCTCGCCAGTGCCGGCCAATATGCGAACCAGGGTCTCGAAGCTTTGAAGACGGCTACGAAGCCCGAAGGGATGTCCGATGCGGATTTCGAGAAGCTCAAGACCCAAGCCAGCGTGATCTTCAATGGTGCCGCGGGAATTAACGCCTTGCAGAATAAGGATTACCCCAAAGCCCAGGCCAATCTCAAGGCTGCGGTCGAGGGCGATCCCGTGGAGTTGCGCAACGTCTACCCGCTGGCTTTGGCCGACCTCACCGGAACTCCACCCAATCAGGTCGAAGGTTTGTTCTTTATCGCACGGGCGGCGAACCTAGCCGCAGGTTCTCCCGGGCAAGCGCAAATCGAAGCCTATGGTAAGAACCAGTACACAAAATTTCACGGTTCCGACCAGGGATGGACGGATCTTTTGGCGACGGCGAAGGCCAATCCGCTTCCCCCGGCGGGGTTCACCATTTCGAAGTATGTTCCTCCATCACCCGCCGAGCAGGCCTCCGAGTTGGTGAAGAATAAAACTACGAATGACATCAAGCAGATGAGCTTTGCCGATTGGGAGTTGGTGCTCTCGGCCGGTAAACCGGAGGATCAGCAGAAGGTCTGGAATGCGATCAAGGGAACCCCGTTGCAGATGGAAGGCCAGGTGATCGCGGCGACCCCCACGGAAATTCAAGTTGCGGAAAGCCAGGACGATATTGATCAGAAGAGAGCCGATATTATCGTTACGATGTCGGGGACGATCCCGGACCGCCTGATGCCCAAGGTAGGATCCAATCTTCAGTTTGAGGGCACACCAGTTTCCTATACGTCCAATCCCTTCGTAATGAATATGGAGAAGGGAGCGCTGCTTACGGCCAAGAAACCGCCGGTCCACAAGCGCCCTGGCACGTAGCAAAGAAGCTCAGGTTCCTTCGAGTCCCGGGCAGCGCTTTCCCTCGCTGCCCGGTTTTCTTTCGAGGACGAAAGCCGGCAGGCAAGGAGAATGTCAGCGAAAGGCCTTCTTTTCGTAGGCCAGGGGACGGGCGCTGCGGGGAGGCCGCTTGGCACCTGCCCGTAGTTGGCCTACGTCGATCTTCAGATCAGAGATCGTTCGGCTGAGAGTGTTGCGATGCATGCCGAGCTGACGAGCGGCTCGGCACTGATTGCCTTGATTTTCCTGGAGTACGGTCACGATGAACCGCTTCTTAAACTCGCGCACCGCCTCGGAGTATAGAATGTTGCTCTTATACATCTGCATGATGAGTGCTTCGAGTTGGTCTTTCACGGTTTCTCTCTTTCCTAAAACCTAGAATAGCTCTGCTGCCGCGATCGAAGAGCAAGCCTCAAGCCCGGACTTCACTGGCCTGATCAGTGTCCTTGGTGCCCTTCCCGGTGCAACAAATCAAGACCTTGATAAAAACGGGCTCTCAATTCGGCCGGGGCGACCCAGATCGCCGCCCTTCCAACCACCAGAAAGTACGGTGCCAATGCTGAACCCTGGAGCCACTTCGAGGTGGGGGTGAATGTGGCCATGCTGACGAGAACCAATGCGACCGTCAAACAACCTCGCAACAAGCCTAGTGCGCCGCCCAGCATGCGATCCACAACTGTCAGCCCCGCTTCCCGCATGATCCAGCGAGAAATTCGCCCGGCGATCCCTGCGAGCAACATAACTGCAGTCAAAATCACCAGGAACGCCGCAATCT
>Ga0187783_10000476_pt1 | contig 29651 bp, 32 predicted proteins | sample 1015_SJ02_MP02_2_FD_132471 | JGI IMG/M metagenome (GOLD analysis project Ga0187783, IMG submission 132471) | Tropical peat soil microbial communities from peatlands in Department of Meta, Colombia - 1015_SJ02_MP02_20_MG | ecosystem: Environmental > Terrestrial > Soil > Wetlands > Peat | place... | reverse complement strand
GTTTAAAGGAGAGGAATGAATTCCGAGCGACTTCGCGCGACGCAAGCGCCGATCAAAGAACGATATAAGGAGGAACCGGAAGCTGCCCTCATTACGCTCAAGGCGGAGGGCCGGCTAGGAGAGGGCGTAACCTGCAGCGTGCGGACGGCAAAAGCTCTCGTCGAGGCGGGGCTGCACCCCGCAACCGGGGGCGACGGCAGTAGCGCCTGTTCCGGCGACATGCTGCTCGAGGCTCTGGTAGCGTGCGCCGGCGTCACGCTAAACGCGGTAGCGACTGCGCTGGGCATAGAGATTCGCGACGGCCGGGTAAACGCCGAAGGCGATCTCGATTTTCGCGGCACGCTAGGCGTCGCGAGAGACGCGCCCGTCGGCTTCGCGCGGCTGCGGCTGCGCTTCAGCCTGGACACGGATGCAACGCAGGAGCAACTGGCGACGCTGATTCGCCTCACCGAGCGCTATTGCGTCGTCTATCAGACGCTGCGTCAACCACCGGACATCCTCGTCGAAACCGTTCGTTAAAGCGTGCGAGACAGATTTCTCTGGACGGGGTGCCTGCTGTACGCGGCGCTCTTTACCTCACTTGGATGGATCAAGTATGCGGTGCATCGCAACCTGGTCGACTTCGGTATCTTCGAGCAGACCGCCGCCAGCGCATTTGGCTGTTTCTGCAATCCGATCGAAGGCAGTCACTGGGCCTTTCATTTTTCGCCGATTCTGTATGTCGCCGGGGCGGCGGTCGCGCTGTTCCGCTCGCCGCTGACACTGATCGCGCTGCAAGCGATCGCCGGCGCGTTGGTTGCCCCACCGGTCTACGCGATCGTGCGCGCGCGCCGCGACGTCGCGATCGCGCGGCTCGCCGCGCTGGTCGTCTGGCTCTATCCACCGCTGGCAGGCTTGATCTTCGGCGATTTTCACGAAAACGGCTTCGCGCCGGCGGGGGTGGCGTGGACGCTGTACGCGTTCGACTGCGGGATGCTTGCGCTTACTTTAGTCGCGGCCGCGGTCACGTTGTCGATCAAGGAAGATCAGGCAAGTTTTTTGGCCATAGCCGGCGCGCTGGGCGCCTGGCGCTACCGCGGCACTAGCTGGGGAAAGGTCGCGGCTGCGGTCGCGCTTGCGAGCCTGCTCGTCGTGACCGTCTTCTTTGTTTACATCCGTCCGCACGCGGCGGGGGCTGCGGGCTGGGAGCCGTGGCGGTTCTATTCGTGGACCACCGCCGATGCATCGGCGCCGGCCGGCGGGTTCGGCGCTCGCATCGGATTTCTGCTGCTGATCTTTGTGCCGCTGCTGTTCTTACCGTTTCGATCGTGGTGGATGTTGCTGGCGGCTGCGCCGCTCGCCGAGGTACTGCTCTCGCGCATGTCCGCTACCTTCACGCTGGGTTCGCACTATGCCGGCGCTTGGATCGGTTACGTTTTGATAGCGTTCGCCTTTGGGGCAGCAGCTCTCCAGCCGCGTCGCGGGCGAACGATGCTCGCGGCCTGCGTTGCGCTCTGTGCGATCGAATTTGCCGTTGCCGATCCGATCCATCCGGGGATCAATTTGCGATCGTTGCAGCCGCGCGACGCCGCACTCGACACGTTCTTGAACCGGTTGCCGGCCGTCGCCGGCGTCGCGACGCAAGAGGAGGCGTACACGCACCTCGCGCTGTTCGACCCTTCCGCGAACTTGCTTCCGGAAACGCCGGATCGAGCCATAAAAACCTGCTTCGTACTGGTCGATCGGAGTTTTCCCGACTCGCCGCGCTTACAAGAATACGGCGACGCGTTACAGCGTTTGGTGCGCGAGCGGTCGTACGTTGAAATCGTCCACAGCGACGGCATCGAGCTCTATCGAAGCGCGGCCGAACGATGCCGCTGAAATCGCGGGCTCAGCTCGCGAGCAAACTCGCCAGCGCGTCCGTGGCGCGCGTGGGCCAACCGTCGCCGGCGCGCAGGATGCGGTGCGGAGCCGCCCACGGGAACCATCGCGCAACTTGAAGCGCGTAATCGCGGCCAGGCGGGAAGACTGCGATCACCGGCGTCCCGACCATTCCGGCCACGTGCATCGCGCCCGAGTCCGGCGTGACGATGGCCGGCGCGGCGGCAATCGCGGCTTTCCAGGGCTCGAGCTCGTCGAAACACTCGATTGCGATCCCCGTCGCTTGCGAGATGCGCTCAGCGTACGCAGCCTCTAGTTTCGAGGAGAGCCCGCGCAACGGCCCCACGGCGCTAAGGCGGCGAATCAGCTCGACGATTTCTTCGAACGGAATCCGCAGGCGCTCCCACTTGTCCGTGACCTGTACTGCGACGCGCTCGTCGGCGTCAGGTTCGCATTCCAAAACCAGTGGACGCAGCACACTCAGCCGGCGAGTCGGACGCTCCGCGCCGGCAAGCGAAGCACCAAGACTGAAGATCACCTGACATTCGTGCAGGCCGCGCCGGTCGAGCCCTGCGCTGCGGTAAACCATCTCGGTGAGCAAGCGCCGCGACCAAAGCGCCTTGAACGGCTTGCCCCAGGGATCGCCGAAACCGATGCGAACGGGCGCGCCGACCGCGGCAGCGAGCCGATATCCGCCGGGATCTTCGGTAGCAACGAGCACGTGCGAATAGGCGCGCGGGCGCAAATCTCGCCCCAGGTCCTCGATTGCGGCGAGGTTGCCGCGCGCGCTCGAACGCAGATCGATGCGGGCCACCACGACTCTCCTCGCCGCGCGCGAAGAGAAGACGCCGGCGTTCGCTTGGCGCAAGACGACGTCGACCGGAATATTGCGGTGTTGCAGCGCGGCCAGCAATGGAGTCAACGCAAGCGAGTCCCCGATGGCGTCCAGGCGGATGACGAGCACCGACGGTGAACCTCCCTGCATGCGGTTTGATTCCGCTTGGGAATTGCGACTTGCCTGCCTGGGGGCCGGAGGGCAGCGGTCATGATCGCGCGCGACGATATCGTCACGTTTGACCAGCTCGAAGGATATCACACCACGCAAAGCTATGGTTACGTTTCGGGCAGCGCGTCGCGTCCACGCAACCGTCTGCGATCGACCTTCCGAAGCCTGGGAATGTTGATCGGGTTGTCCAATACGGAATTCTTGAGCGACGCCGAGCAACTGCGGGGCGAAGCGTTGGAGCTGCTGCGCCGCCGGGCCGACGCGATGGGTGCTAATGCGGTCGTCGGCCTGCAGTTCTTCGTTTCCGAAAGCAGCGACGGCTCGTGCGAGGTCGTCGCATTTGGACGAGCCGTCTCGGTAGCCAAGACGGGCTCTTCGTAGCCGTGTCAACGCAAAGCGACGGGACGGATCGCGAGCGAACGCGCCGGTGCGAGCTGCTGATGCGGGAATCGATTGCAGCGGATGCCTGCCGCAAGTGTGCGATCGGGTACGAACGTCGCAACAACGTTTACGGCGAAGGCGACTCGTGCGCGCGATTGATGGTCGTCGGAGAGGGCCCAGGCGAAACCGAAGATCAGCTCGGACGTCCGTTTGTCGGGCGCGCCGGACAACTACTCGACCGAATGCTGGCGGCCATCGGACTGGCTCGTGAGGAAGTCTACATCTGCAATACCGTCAAGTGCCGGCCGACGCTGCCCGGACCAAACGGTCCGCGCAACCGCGCCCCCGAACCTGCGGAGATGGAAAACTGCCGCCCGTTCTTAGACGAGCAGATCGCGATCGTAGCGCCCCAGGTAGTTCTCGCGCTCGGTGCGCCGGCAGCGAAATCGTTTCTCGGGCGCGATTTTCAGATTACGCGGATGCGCGGCCGGTGGTACGTCGGCCCGCAGGACACGCCGCTGATGGTCACGTTTCATCCGGCGTACATTCTGCGTCAGACCGGAGGCGAAATCGAGGGAGTAAAGCGCCTTGTGTGGGACGACCTCAAGGCGGTGCGGGCTAAGCTCGACGAGCCGCCGGCCGTCGTCGCCGTTCACGCCGCGGAAGAACGGCAAGTGAGCCTCTTTGAATCCTCCTGAAATATGGCTGCGCGACGTCGCGGCGCGCGGCGGGTTCCCCGATGCCGAGGCATTCACCGATCATTTCCAGTTGAAGCCCTACCGGGTGCGTCAGCTTTACCGCGCTGCGACCAAGGAACTGCTGGGGAGCGTGAACGAGGTGACGACGCTGCCCAAAGAGCTGCGCGCTGCGCTGATGCAGCGGGGCATTGTTTTTTCGGCAATCGAACCGGTGACGATCCGGCATTCGGAGGATAAACAGACTACGAAGGCCGTCTTTCGCCTGACCGACGGCAAGGAAGTCGAGGCCGTGCTCATGGAGCATCGCGGCAACCGCACGACGGTCTGTATATCGTCGCAAGCCGGCTGCGCGTTCGCATGCGCGTTTTGCGCTACCGGTCAAGGCGGTTTCGGCCGCAATCTCTCAGCCGGGGAAATCTTCGACCAGGCTTGGTTTTTCGCGCGCTCGCTGGCCGCGCGTGAGAAGCGGATAACCAACGTCGTCTTCATGGGCATGGGAGAGCCGTTCCACAACTACGACGCCGTCATGGAAGCGGTCGCGTTACTGAACGATCCGCAGGGGTACGGCCTCGGCCACCGGCACATCACGATCTCGACCGTCGGCTTAGCCGATAAGATCGACCGGTTTGCCGACGAGCATTCGCAAGTGAACTTGGCGATCTCGCTGCACGCGGCCACCGACGAATTGCGCTCGCGGCTGATGCCGGTCAATCGGCGCTTTCCGTTAGCGGACCTGATGGGAGCCTGCGAACGATACGTTGCCAAAACCCGCCGGAAGATTTTCTTTGAATACGTGATGCTGGCCGGGGTCAACGACACTCCGGAAGCCGCGCGCTCGCTCGCGGCCCTGATGCGAGGACGGCTCTATCACGTGAACCTAATTCCCTATAACTCCACGCCTGACGCCGGGTTTACGGCGTCGCCCGAATCGCGAATTTGGGAATTCGCCGCGGTGCTCGACGCTGCCGGCGTTCCCGTTACCGTACGGCAAAACATGGGCCGCGACATCGCCGCCGCCTGCGGGCAACTGCAAGCCGAAACGCAGCCCAAGGCGCACGCTGCGGCGGTGCAGGTGCGAACGCAGCGAGCGAAATCGAGGGACGAGGGACGCAAGACGAAGGACGGAGTTGGGGATGTCTCTTGAGCTAGCCAATACGACCGCTAGTTTAGTCACCGTTACGATCGTCGCAGTGACGGCGTTGGCCGCGCTTATCCAGTTACGCCTCCTAAAGGGCTCCGGCGTTACCCGCTTCACAATCCTTGGCCGATAGAGTAGATGACACAACTGCAGGCGCTCGGCTCAGGATGACGGCAGAGGCGCTGAGCGCGCTCGCGGCGCTTGGAACGTTCCTGGTCATCTCGGCGACGGCGATTGCCGCCTTCGTACAGCTGCGGCAGATTCGGCGCTCCAACCAGCTGTCGGGGCTCCAAGGCACCTTTGGGATGCTGGTGGACCCCTCCGTGCGCGAGCTGATCAACTACGTCCGCCACGAGCTGCCGCATCGCATGAAAGAGGAGGAATTTCGCTTGGGCCTGCACGAGGTCCCGATCGATCGCGGCAAACATCCCGAACTCTATCTATGCGACATCTACAACCACATCGGCTCGTTCGTGCGCAACGGGCTGATTGACGAGCGGATCTACCTTCAAACCGAGTGGTACAACGTCAACTTGTATTGGTCGCTGCTGCGCGACGTCATCGCCGTCACGCGGCAGAACCGGCCGTACCTGTTCGAGAATTTCGAGTGGCTGGCAGCGCGCGCGCAGCGCTGGCAGTCGAATCACCCAAAGGGCGACTACCCGAACGATCAAGCAAGGATGCTCGATGGCGACCTGGCGTGACGTCAAACGATTTGCGCTGGCTTTGCCGGGCGCAAGCGAAGGGACGACGTCGAGCGGCAATCGAGCCTGGATCGTCAACAAGAGACTATTCGTCTGGGAGCGTCCGCTGCTTCCGTCCGATCTTCGAGCGCTCGGCGACGATGCGCCGGACGGGCCGATCCTCGGCATGCGCACCGCGGATCTCGAGATGAAGGAAGCCTTGCTGCGCAGCGATCCGGATCTTTTCTTTACAACGCCGCATTTCGACGGTTATCCTGCGGTATTGATCCGGCTCGGCGCGATCGCCGGCAGCGACCTGAAAGAGCTGATCGTCGAGGCCTGGCTAGCGCGGGCGCAAAAACGCGCAGTCAGCGAATTCCTCCGAGGAGACAAAAGCACGGCGGGTCGAAAGCAGCGCGCTTGAAACTTCAAGGCCGAGTCGCCGTGGTCATCGGCGCGTCGGGGGACATCGGCTCGGCAACGGTTCGAGCCTTTGCTGCGGCCGGCGCCCACGTCGTGCTCGCGGCGCTTGCGAGCGAAATTCACCTTTTAGACCAGCTTGCCGCTGAGGCCGAACGTCAAGGCGTGCGTGCGCTGGTTGTGCCGACCGACGTAACGGTTCGAAGCGAGATCGATCGCCTCGTTAGTGCGGCGCTGGACGCATTTGAAACAGTCGACGTGCTTGCGTACGTTGCCGGACTAGGCTCGAGTCCGTCGCTATGCGACGACGCAGACGAAGATTTGAAGCGCGTGCTCGACGTGAATCTGCTTGGATGCGCGCGCGCCATCCATGCCGTCTTGCCGGTGATGAAGCTGCAGCGGCGCGGCGCGATCGTCAACGTCGGCTCGATCGCGGGCGAAGCCGGCGTGATGGGAATCTACTCGGCTTCCAAATTCGGCTTGCGCGGGCTTACCGATACCGTACGCCGCGAAGTGCGCAGCGACGGCATTGGAGTTACGTTGATCGAGCCGGGCTTCGTGCGCAGCAAGATGAACGTCGCGATGGGGGACGGCCTGCCCGGCCCCGATATTGTCGCGCGGGCGATCGTGGGAGCCGCGCTGCGTCCGCGCCGGCGTGCGATCGTCCCGGGGTACTACGCGCTGCCCGTCTTCCTTGCCAAGCTTTTTCCCGGAGTGGTAGACCGCGTCTTCGGTCATGCCCGTATTCAACAGCGTCTGAACCGGGACGCGCGCGCCGCGGCGCGCGAACGGGTCGCGCCGTGAGCAGCCTGCCCGGCATCATCGTCAGCGGTGCCTCGACCGGGATCGGTGCGGCAACGGCTTCTCTGCTGTCGCGAACTGGATTCATCGCTTTTGCCGGTGTCCGGTCGCAAGCCGATGCCGAGCGCCTGCGCGCGACGGACCCTAACGTTCGGCCGGTCATGCTCGATGTTACCGACGCGTCCTCCCTCGAGGGCGCGATCGCCGAGGTCGTTGCCAGCGGCGTGCCGTTAAAGGGCGTCGTCAGCAATGCCGGCATCGCCCTGGCGGGCCCACTCGAGCATTTCCCGCTCGAGCAATTGCGCCATCAGTTCGAAGTCAACGTGTTTGGAGCGATAGCACTGGTACAAGGCGCGTTGCCGCACCTCCCCTCACCGGGCGGGCGCGTCGTCCTTGTCGGCTCGATCTCAGGCCGGCTTGCTGCTCCTTATCTGGGGCCGTACAGCTCGTCAAAGTTTGCGTTGCGCGCGTTGGCCGATTCGTTGCGGCAAGAGCTCCATCCGATAGGGATTGCCGTCTCGCTGGTCGAGCCGGGCTCGGTGAAGACCCCTATCTGGCGTAAAGGACGCGAGTCGCGCGACCGGCTGATGGCGATGCTCGGCGCGGGTGCGCGTCCGCACTACTATCGAATCCTCGATAATTTGGTACGGGCGACGGAGCGACAAGAGCAAATCGGAATTCCGGCAGAGCGCGTCGCCGAGGCAATTCTACACGCTTTGACCGCGCCGCGGCCGCGTGAAAACTATCTGCTCGGCTCGGCCAAGGCCGGCAGCATCGTCGCCATGCTGCCGGCAAGAATGCGCGATCGGTTGTTGCGCGCCTCGCGAAGCCGCTGACGTTTGCTGAGCGCGCTCACAGCCTTTCTGGTTGCTGCAAACCTCGTTTTCGCGGCCCGCGAGCTCGATGTGATCCGGCGCTCGCGTGCAGTCGTCCCAACGCGCGAGGCCACCGGCGCCTTGCCCAGCCTGTCGATCGTCGTTCCGGCACGTAATGAGGAGCGGCAGATCGAGCGATGCGTGCGGTCGCTGCTGGCGACGCGGCATCCTCGCTTCGAAGTCATCGTCGTAGACGATCAATCGACCGATCGCACACGGTCCATCCTGGATCGAGTCGGTGCGGGCGAATCGCAACTTAGAGTCGTTAGCGGTGAGCCGCTTCCGCGAGGCTGGGTTGGAAAGCCGTGGGCGCTGACGCAGGGAGCGCGCACCGCTCGCGGAGAGTGGCTGCTCTTTACCGACGCCGATACCGAGCATCATCCGCTGGCCGCGGCGTCAGCGCTGCAATTTGCGCTCGACGGGGGCTTCGGTGCGGTCAGCCTGCTGACCGATCAAGAGACGGCCGGTTGGGCCGAACGCATATTCCTGCCAACGATTCTCTTCGTCATTCTGCTCGGCGTCGGTGCGCTCGACGACGTGAACGATCCGCGCAAGCGTGAGGTCGCCATCTTCAATGGGCAGTACGTGATGGCATCGCGCACGGCGTACGATGCGATCGGCGGGCATGCCGCCGTGCGAAAGGAAATCGCCGAAGATCTGGAGCTCGCGCGGCTCTTCAAGCGGGACGGGCGCTTTCGTACGTTTCTGGCCGGCTCGAACCAGTTGGTCCGCACGCGGATGTACCGCTCGTTCGGAGAGATATGGCTGGGTTTCGTCAAGAATTTTGGGCTTGCCGCGCGCGGCCACGCTACCGCGGCGCTAGTGGGCGCGGCACTGCTGGCGTGCGTTTCGCTTCTTTCACCGGGGGTTCTGGTCGTGCTGCTGCTGCAGCGTTGGTGGCTTGCCGCCGGCGTGCTGGCGCTCTCGATGCTCGTCGTCGTCGCCATCGCCGAAAGCGGCATGCGCGCGATGCGCTTTCGGGCCGGTTCGGGGTTCGCACTCCAGCTCGGTCTCGCGCTTACGCTGGCGATCTTTGCAACGTCCCTCGTCTTATTGCGGTGTGGAAGCGGCGTGGCGTGGCGCGGACGGCGTTACGGCGGGGTTTTTCGGCAAACTCGATAAAACTATTCCGAGATGGAAACGGCCGCCTCGGCACGACGCGTCACCATGGAGGAGATTACCGCGCTCGCGAAACGGCGCGGCTTCATCTTTCAATCCAGCGAAATTTACGGCGGTATCAATGGTTTTTGGGACTACGGCCCTCTCGGCGCAGTGCTAAAACGCAACGTCAAGGACGCCTGGTGGCGGGATACGGTCGAGCTACGCGACGACGTCGTGGCGTTCGATTCTTCGATCGTGATGCACCCGCTGGTTTGGCAAGCGTCGGGCCACGTGGACGCCTTTCACGACGTCATGGTAGATTGCAAGGTCTGCAAGCACCGCTTTCGCCTCGATCACCTCGGCGATCGTTCCCAGTGTCCCGACTGCGGCAGCAAAGATTCCTTTACCGAACCGCGCAACTTCAATTTGATGATGCGAACGTGGGTTGGGCCGATGGAGGATACTTCGGCCGTGGCCTACCTGCGCCCGGAGACCGCTCAGGGGATCTTCGTCAACTTCAAAAACATCTATCAAACCGCGCGCAAGCGGCCGCCGTTCGGCGTCGCGCAGATCGGAAAGTCCTTCCGTAACGAGATCACGCCCGGCAACTTCACCTTCAGGCTGCGCGAGTTCGAGCAGGCGGAGCTCGAGTATTTCGTGCCCGACGACGGTACGGACATGGACATCTTTCTACAGTGGGTGGAGCGCCGCAAGGCGTGGTACGCGCAGTACGGCATCGAGTCGGAGCGGCTGCGCTTTTACGAGCTAAGCGAGGGCGAGCGCCCTCATTACGCTCGCGCCGGCATCGACGTCGAGTATCTCTTTCCCTGGGGTTGGGGCGAGCTCGAGTCGATCGCACACCGCGGAACGTACGACCTCGACGCTCACGTGAAGCTCTCGGGCAAGGACCTGCGGTATTTCGACGAGACGACGAAAACGCATTACGTGCCGCTCTTGATCGAAAGTTCGGCCGGCGTAGATCGCACGGTACTTACCTTTATGATCGACGCTTACCAGCGCGAGCGCAGCGTGGATCCAAACGGCAAGGAGACCGAACGCACGGTATTGCGCTTTCATCCGTTCATCGCTCCGGTGCAGATTGCGATATTCTCGCTGGCCCGTAATAAGCCGGAGTTGGTGGAGCGGGCGCGGGCGATCGAGGCGGGGCTGCGCGCCGCTTTTCGGACTCAATACGACGAAGGTAACATCGGGCAGCTCTACCGCCGCCAGGACGAGATCGGGACGCCGTTTTGCGTCACCGTGGACTATGAAACGCTCGGCGATGGCAGCGTCACGGTTCGCGCGCGCGATTCGATGCTGCAGGAACGAGTCAAGGGCGACGGGTTGACCGACTACCTGCGCGAGAGGATGGAGCGATGAGCGTACAGGCCGGGCCGAAGACGAAGTACGTCTACTTTTTCGACGAAGGCGAGTCGCTGCGCGCGACTTCCGATTCGAAGGCGATGCGCAACGCGCTCGGCGGCAAGGGCGCGGGCCTCGCCGAGATGACCGCGGCTGGTTTGCCGGTGCCTTCCGGTTTTACGATCACAACGCAGGCGTGCCTGCGATTTTACGACGCAGCGGGCAAGTTTCCGGACGGCCTGCAGGAGCAAATCGACGCCGCGGTCGCCGAGCTAGAGCGTCGAACCGGGAAAGGATTCGGCGCAACCGGCAATCCGTTACTGGTTTCGGTCCGCAGCGGCGCCCGCGTTTCGATGCCCGGGATGATGGATACCATTCTCAATCTCGGCCTCAACGATCGAACCGTTGCCGGCCTTGCAAAGCTCACCGCGAACGAACGCTTCGCATGGGATGCTTATCGCCGCTTCGTCATGATGTACGCCAACGTAGTGCTCGGGATCGCGAAGGAGCATTTCGAAGAAGAAATCGACGCGACCAAAAAATCGCTCGGGGTCAATAGCGATGCCGAGATCGGGGCGGCCTCGTGGAAGGCGCTGGTTTCGAAATTCAAGTCGATCGTCGCACAGCGCAGTGGCCGCGAATTTCCGCAGGACGTTCGCGATCAGCTTCGCGGCGCGATCGAGGCAGTCTTTGACTCATGGAACTCGAGGCGCGCGGTCGATTACCGCCGTTTCAATCGGATTCCGGACGACTGGGGAACGGCCGTCAACGTGATGGAGATGGTTTTCGGGAACATGGGCGAGGATTCGGGGACCGGCGTCGCCTTTACGCGCAATCCAAACAACGGCGAGCGCGAGCTTTTCGGCGAGTACCTTAGCAACGCGCAAGGAGAAGACGTCGTTGCGGGCATTCGGACGCCGGAAAAGATCGCCGATCTCGCCCGCCGGCAGCCGCAAGTCTTCGCTCAGTTCCAAGAAATCGCGACGAAGCTCGAACGCCACTATCGCGACGCCCAGGATCTGGAGTTCACGGTCGAGCGAGGCAAGCTTTTCATGCTGCAGACCCGCAGCGCGAAGCGCAGCGCCGAGGCGGCCGTGAAGATCGCGCTCGATTTCGTGGCCGAAGGGTTGATCGACAAGCGGCGCGCGCTTGGCATGGTCAACGCACAATCGCTCGACCAGCTTTTTCACGCGCGCATTGACCCGACGCAGTCGGTGCGGATCGCCTGCAAGGGGCTCAACGCGTCGCCGGGAGCGGCCGCCGGGCAGGCAGTTTTTTCGGCGGAAGATGCAGTCGCATGGAAAGAGCAGGGTCGAAAGTCGATCCTGGTGCGGACCGAAACGACTCCCGACGACGTTCACGGGATGATCGCTGCCGAAGGAATCCTTACGGCAAAGGGAGGCGCGACTTCGCACGCGGCCGTGGTCGCGCGCGGCATGGGCAAACCCTGCGTCGCCGGATGCGACGCACTCCAGATCGATCGCCGCAACAAGCGGGCCGCGATCGACGGAGCCGAGCTGCGCGAAGGCGACTGGCTTACGATTGACGGCACGACCGGCAACGTGGCGATCGGGGAGATGCGGCTGATCAACCCTCCCTCGAAGCTTCCATCGTGGCTGGCGAGTTTTCTATCGTGGGCGGACGAAGTGCGGCGGATGGAGGTCTGGGCAAACGCCGACACGCCGGAGGACGCGGCAAAAGCGCGCGAGCTGGGAGCGCAGGGCATCGGCCTCTGCCGCACCGAGCACATGTTTATGCAGCCCGAGCGTCTGCCGATCGTGCACCAGATGATCATGGCCGCCGACGCGCAGCAACGCGCCGATGCGCTCGATCGGCTTCTGCCGGTTCAGCGCGAAGACTTCAGCGGGATCCTGCGCGCGATGGAAGGGTTGCCGGTCACGATCAGGCTGCTCGATCCGCCGCTCCACGAGTTTCTGCCTTCCCTCGAACAACTTCTCGTCGAAACGACCGAGTTACGCTGCACGAAAGGCGCGAGCTCGCCGGAATTCCAGGAGAAAGAGACGATGTTGCGGCGCGTGCAGCAGCTGCACGAACAGAATCCGATGCTGGGGCTACGCGTCTGCCGCCTCGGGATCGTGTTCCCCGAGATCTACGAGATGCAAGTGCGGGCGATTTTCGAGGCGGCCTGCGAGCTGAAGCGCCAGGGCGTGGATGCGCGCCCGGAAGTGATGATTCCGGGCGTCGGGACGCAGCAGGAGATGCAGACCACGCACGACGCCGTCAAACGGATCGCCGGCGAAGTGCTGGCCGACTGCGGGGTAAAGCTGGATTATCGGGTCGGAACGATGATCGAGCTTCCGCGCGCCTGCGTCGTCGCCGACGAGCTAGCAGCCTACGCCGAGTTCTTCTCGTTCGGCACCAACGATCTGACGCAAACGACTTATGGCTACAGTCGCGACGACGCCGAAGCTTCGTTCATTCCGATCTATCTCGACAAGAAAATTCTCAAGGAGGACCCATTTCAGGTGCTCGACCGCCGCGGGGTCGGCGAGCTGATGCAGTTGGCCGTGCGCCTGGGACGCGGAGCGCGGGAGGGTTTGAAGATCGGCATTTGCGGCGAGCACGGCGGCGAACCCGGCAGCGTGGCGTTCTGCGACCAATTGGGGCTGGATTACGTCTCGTGCTCGCCCTATCGCGTTCCGATCGCCAGGCTGGCCGCCGCTCAGGCGGCGATCGGCGCGCTAACCTGACAGCGAGGCGCAGATGCGCCGCGCCTCTGCGACGTCTACCGCCTCTCGGCGAACGAAAAGCTTGCGCCAATAAGCTTTTCCGCCGAGCTTGGCGATTAGGTCTGAAACTTCGCGCGCGTCCACCGGCCCGTTCGGGCCGTCCACCCACACCGTAGCGTCGCCGCCCAGCCCGAAGGGCAGACGGTGCAGGAGCTGCGATTGCGAGTCGGCCCAAACGTTGGAATCGCCGAAACGTTCGCGAAGCGCCGCATCGCAGAGCTCGAACGGCCGTAAGTCGCGCTCCGCGTTGAACTCCGCTGCCAGCGCGTACACTCTAATGCGGTTGCGAAGCGCTGCGGCCGCAGGAGTTTGGATGTCGTCCAGCCGGTCCAGCACGCGAAAATCGTCCCACTGCATGAACTCGGAAACCTCGTCCAGGGCGTGCGGATCCGGCCAAATCTCGCCCAGCGCTTCGTGCAGCACGCGCTCGAACATCCGGGTCGTGTGATGGAAATACACCGACGCAAACATCATGTAGCGAGCGGTAACGAAGGATTCGAGCGCGACGACGCCGCGCCGATCGATACCGAGCGCGAGCTTTCCTCCCACTTCGAAAAGCCGCAACGACGCGACGAGCTGCTCGGAGTCGTACCGTCCCGTCGCCACGCCCGTGAAGTAGGCGTCGCGCAGCAGGTAATCCATCCGGTCGGCATCGAGGTTCGGTCCGCTGACCAGCTCGCGCAGCGCCGGGTAAGGGCTTTCCGGATCGCCGACGATCAGGCCTAGAACGTCGTCGCGCTCGACCTCCAAGGCAGCGATCCCCTCCGAAACCTCGTCAAGCGCGATGAGGTCCTTGGTGCGTCGCTCGTGCGGTATTCCAAGCACTTTCTCGCAGGCGTGGCTGAACGGGCCGTGCCCAATGTCGTGCAGCAAAAGTGCCGCGCGGAGGAGGCGTCGTTGATAGGCGGCCCGCGCGGAGTCGCCAAACGAGTTCGGATTGCGGCGAAGCAGTTGGTCGAAAGCTCTGGTGCCCATCGCCAGAGCGCCCAGCGCGTGGCTGAAGCGCGAGTGCTCGGCCGACGGAAATGCCAAGTATGCAAGCCCAAGTTGGCGCAAACGGCGCAGCCGCTGCATTACCGGCACGTCGAGAAGACGCGCCTCCGCTGTGGATAACTCGATGAAGTGATGAACCGGATCGAAGATGCGCTTCACGGCAAGGCGCGGAAAGTTCTCAGGACGTGACGAAAATCCTAGAAAAGCGGCAGTGAGATACGATCGGGACGTTCTTCGCGACATCCGCGCGCGCGTGGATATCGCGACGCTGATCGGGGCACACGTTCCGTTGAAAAAGCGCGGGAACGACTTGGTCGGGCTATGCCCGTTTCATGCCGAGAAGACCCCGTCGTTCCACGTTCATCCGGATCGAGGCTTTTTCAAATGCTTCGGCTGCGGGACCGGGGGCGACGTAATAACGTTCGTGCAGAAGTTGGAGAACGTGCCGTTCGCCGATGCGGTTCGAATGCTGGCGGCGAAGGCGGGCATAGAACTCGAGGCTGAGACTCCGCACGCGGCGCGAGCTCGCAGCGAGCGCGAAGCGATGTACGAGGCCAATCGCGTTGCGGCGGCCTATTTCGCCCGGATGCTCGCCGGCGAACGCGGCGCTCCGGCGCGCGCCTACTGCGATCGGCGGGGTTTCTCGCCGGCCACGATCGAGCGCTTTGGCCTCGGCTATGCACCGGACTCGTGGAGCGGTTTAGTCGGCGAGCTCGAGGGCAATGGGATAGATCTCGCATTGGCTGCCAAGGCAGGCTTAGTCAAGAGCGGTCAGCGCGGCTACTACGATTTTTACCGAAACCGCCTGATGATACCCACCTACTCGACTACCGGCGAAGTGGTCGCCTTTGGCGGGCGCACTCTGGGCGATGGTGAGCCGAAGTATCTCAACACCGCAACGACCCTCGTTTATACGAAAGGCCATCATCTTTTTGCGCTCAATCTGGCGCGGCGAGCCGCTCAAGGTAGTCGTACCATGATCGTGGTCGAGGGCTACTTCGATTGCATCGCGCTGCATCAAGCGGGCTACGAGAACGCAGTGGCGGCGCTGGGAACCTCGTTCACGGCAGAGCAAGCTGCCGAGTTGCGCAAATATGCCGAATTCGTCTTCCTATGCTTCGATGGCGACGAGGCCGGCAGCGCGGCTGCAACCAAAGCGGTCGACGTCGCGTCTAAAGAAATCGAACATACCGGCTCCTCGGTCCGCATCGTCCTGCTTCCTGCGGGGGAAGACCCGGACAGTTTCGTCCGAACTCGTGGTGCCAAGGAGTTCGGAGAACTGCTGGACGAGTCGAAACCCGCGCTGCAGTTCAGGATTGACGCGGAAATCGAACGGCTGGACGCCGGCTTCGATTCCCCGGCTCGAATCGCGCCGAAGGCCGAAGCGCTCATTCGGAGATTAGCGCCGCGTGAGGAATGGGATCGCTGGCGCGTCTACGTAGCCGGACGTTTGCAGGTGAACGTCGACGACCTTAGGAATAGCCGGTTCCTTGCCGACCGTGCAAACTTTGCCCCGCAGAGCGGAGCGGCGGTAGCATCGAGCCGTTACGTCGCTGCGTCGGTTGAGCCGCTGTCGTACGAACGCGAGGTCGTGAGCATCTTCCTCGAAGAGCCCTCGCTGGTTGTGGAGTACGGTCAGCGAATCAGCGCGTCTCGCTTTCGCAACGAGATTTACCGCCGGATCTACGAGCGGATCGTCGAGGCGGACGGTGCGCTGACGACGGCCGGAGACGTCTTCGGGCTTTTCGCCGAGGATCAGGGGACGCTCGATATTCTGGCTGAGGTTAGCCGGCGCGACCGAAGCTCCGCGGTCCGGTACGGAAACTCGGACGAGCGGCGCGCGCATCTGGACCGCGTGATCGATCGGCTGAAACTCGACGACGAGCGCCGTCGCTATCGCGAGCTTTCCGATCTGATTGACGCGCGGCTCGCCGGCGGCGAGACGGTATCGGAGGATTTGCGCGGAGAGTTTGAAACGCTGGTCGCGAAGCTGAAGCGGGGACAGCGAAACGGAAAGGAGGTGAAAACAGAAACTAATGGCCCGTAAGAAAGGCGCAGGCGCGCCGGTAGCTGAGGCGCCGGCCACACTTGAGGAGCTCAAAAAGAAGCTGCTCGCTCGCGGAAAGAGCCAAGGCTCTTTGACGTATGAGGAGATCAGCAGCACGTTTGACGTTCTCGAAGAGGTCACCCCGGAGCAACTCGACGAGTTCTTCGAGGAGATTACCGCTGCCGGAATCGAGCTCGTCGACGACCAAAAAGAAGAGAAACCCGAAGCCGAGCGTGAGGAAGAGGCCGAGGAGACGATCGCCGACGGCCTGTCGCTCGACGATCCGGTACGGATGTACCTCAAGGAGATTGGACGCGTTCCGCTCCTTTCGATGGAGCAAGAAAAGTCGTTGGCGATGCGGATCGAGGCCGGCGAGCTCGAGGCGCGACGCGACGGAGCGGCCGATTCGCGGATCGTGGACTCGGGCGAAGAGGCCAAGAGGCAACTTACCGAAGCGAATCTACGGCTCGTTGTTTCGATTGCAAAAAAATACGTCGGGCGCGGCATGCTCTTCCTGGATTTGATACAAGAAGGCAACCTCGGCCTAATTCGCGCCGTCGAGAAGTTCGATTACCGCAAAGGCTACAAGTTTTCGACTTATGCCACCTGGTGGATTCGACAGGCGATCACCCGCGCTTTGGCCGATCAAGCGAGAACGATTCGAATTCCGGTCCACATGGTTGAAACGATCAATCGCTTGATCAAAGTATCTCGCCAGTTATTGCAGGAGCTGGGGCGAGAGCCGGTGGTCGAAGAGATAGCCGAAGCGATGGCCCTCACTCCCGAAAAGGTTCGCGAGGTGATGAAGATATCGCAAGAACCGATCTCGCTAGAGACGCCGATCGGCGAAGAGGAAGACTCACATCTCGGCGATTTCATCGAAGACCAGGAGGCCGTAGCCCCGGCCGAGGCCGCATCGGTGATGTTGCTCAAGGAGAAGATGCAGGACGTGCTGCAGAATCTTACCGAGCGCGAGCGTAAAGTGCTGGTGTTGCGCTTTGGTCTTGAAGACGGGCATCAGCGGACCTTGGAAGAAGTCGGTCAGGAGTTTGGCGTAACGCGCGAGCGGATTCGTCAAATCGAAGCCAAAGCTTTGCGCAAGCTGCGTCACCCCTCGCGCGGCAAGGCGCTCAAGGATTACTGGACGAACGAATAGTCGGCAACACCCATGTTCAGCCTAGCGGCCGTCGTCTTGAGCGTCATGCTCCCCGCGCCGTCGCCGTCGCCGTCACCGCACGAGCCGAAGACGATCGTGACCGTCATTTCTTCGCCTTACTGTAACTCGCTGGCACAAAACTTCAACGATGCTCTCGTCCCGATGCTGGCCAACGACCGCACGCTTGACGGCGTGAGCGTTCAGCTCGACGACCTCAATACGCTCTTCAGCCAACCCAACTACGTTCAACGCTTCCTTCACGTGCGCGACGCGCTTTTGCGCGAAGAGACCGCGCTCAACGAATCTCTCCCTGCCATACAGCGCGCAATCAATTCCTTACGCGAAGGGGCTGCGCTCAGCACCGACCCGCAAGCCGCGGCCGACGTTCGCAATGCGGCGCAAGAGTTGCAGACCGCCTACGATAAGCAGCGCCAGCTCGCCATCGACCTCCAGAATATGTATATGGCGATGCTTCGCTATCCGATCAATCGCGTAAACCCGGCGCTAGGCGGTTTCAGCGAGCAAGAGATGACCGCGCCTAGCGACATGCTCAACGTCAAGAGTTATCTGCGTTTCGACGGCCAGCGCGACGTCATCGCGCGAAGCGAGGATAAGGGTACCGACGCCGCGCTCGACGCCGCCGAAAACTACTGCGTCCCCAAGCCTACGCCGACGAAGCCGTAGGGCGGGAAAACACGGGCATCACATGTCCGGTTTCTCGGCGTTCGCGGATGGAGTAACCAGCGGATTCTTATCGGCAAAGGCGCCGTCCGGATTGGGCTTGACCCAAACGATGAGATCCCAAATGGAGGGAAAGAGGAAGACGCGTTTTACGTCGGAGACGCTCTTGGCGATTCCCATCTTGACCAGCGTTGCGGCCTGTGGATTGTCCACGTCGCCCCCGGCGTTAGCAAATTTTTTAGCGCTGGTCGCCCCGTAGACTTCCCCGCCGTTGGGCCCGACTAAAACGTAATGAATATGCTCGCGAAACGAGATCCAGCGCCGGTAATCCACGCCCCACACGGCCGGTGGCGAGGGCGAACTGCTCTGGAGCACGGAAAAGTCGGCGCCGAGCAAGTTTCCGTGAACGTCGTACCAGAGTTGGCTGGGGTGCTGCGGATCGCCGCTCTGCCATTGCAGGTTCGCGTAGCTGATCGCGCCGTCTTCGTCCTCGTTAGTGTATCTGAAGTATCCGGCTGCTATCGCGTCTTGCGCGGTGGGGAAGCGCGCCGTGAGATTCTTTTGAATCGAGGTGACGAATCCAACTTCCGAACCTTGCGGGATTGGCGACAGGGTTGGGCCCGGCGACGGCGCGGCGGCGAAGCCGGGAAGAGTCCAGAGCGTGAAAACTGCAAGCGCGCACGCGACTCGAATGACCAAGAGCACACCTCACTTTCTATCCGGGACGTTTTCGAGCAGGCACGCCCGAAAGCATCGCGTTAGGCGCTGGGCGCCGGCGACGGAGAGGGAGTTGGGCTGGGCGAAGGCGGCGGCGTCGAACGGGGACGCGGCGTTGCCGCAGCGGGCCCAAAGGGCGTCGCCAGGGGCGAGGCCGGAAACGTATCCGCGGCCGGCTCGACGCCTTGAACCAGCGGGGCGGGCGTTACGATGGCGATCGTTCCGTTCGATTGTGCGCTAAGAGTCGCTTGGGTCTTGGCGGGAAGAACGGAACCCGGACCGAGCACGAAGTTCTTTCCCTTTCGCGCGATCTGCCAAAGCGGATAGTAGGGAACGATAATGTCGCCGACGGTGTCCTCGGCTTCGACGGTCGATTCGTGACCGGACGATACACGCGGCTCCAGCCGTGCGACGGCGGCGCGCAACGGTAGAGTTCGTCCGTCGGCCAACGTCAACGGCTCGAAAAAGATATCGACGAAGCCGTAAACGTCCATAATGTCGGCTGGCGACGTGTCAACGATCCTGACCTGCGCGGGCGCGCCTGCCGGCGCGATAACTCGACCGCCCACGACGATCGCATCCTTGAGGTGAACGCGGATTAATTGCCCCGCCTTCGAACTCTTCGACGAAATAGGATCGTCGAGCACGAAGAGCTCCGTCGAGTCGTATGGCAGGACGCTAGCCGCAGGCGGCGGCGATAGGCTCGGGCTTGGTTTCGGCAGAGGCGCGGGAGGCATCGGATATGCCGCCGCCGTGCCTATCGCGATAACGACGAACGCAGGAATCAGCAGACTCGGGACTAGCCCGAGTCGCGAACGATTAGCTGGCGCGCTGCTTGCGGTCGCTGGCGGCGCGCTTGCCCTCTTCGATGAGCTGTTTAACTCTCTGCCCACCTTTTTGTCCGATGCGCTCGTAGAAATTCGGGCCATAGCGATCACGCGTGGCTTCGCCGCCCTTCTTTCCACCCTTCTTGCCGATCTGCTCGTAGAACTCGTGACCGTGGGCTAGTTTGGTTGCCAAACCGCCCTTGCGTCCGATCTCCTCATAGAACTGCGCGCCGTACTTGTGCTTGACGGTTTCGCCGCCTTTTTGACCGGCCTCGCGGACGGACATGCCGCCGCCGCGCGCGTTCCCTTCACTACCTGGCATTTTCTCCTCACCTTGTTCGCTGGTATGCCGCCGCTCGGGATGCGCGGCGGTCCTTGCTGGCTCCAATTACTAGAACGGTGCGGTATCGCAGAAAGTTATGGGCTTAGGTTGAGTCCTGGTGAGAGTAGGCGGCCTGTCGCCGATAAGCAAGCGTGCGGTTAGAAGGTTTTCTTCGTGTCGATCAAGATTGTGACCGGCCCGTCGTTGGCCGATTCGACCGTCATTTTGGCCCCGAACTCTCCATAGGCAACCGGGATTCCGGCCTCCGACAACGTCGCGCCGGTCAGCTGGTAGAGCGCCCGCGCTTGCGTCTCCTTTGCAGCTCGCGCGAACGAGGGGCGCCTGCCGCGGCGGACGTCGCCGTGCAGGGTGAACTGCGAAACGAGCAGCACCGCTGCGCCGACGTCCTGCACCGATCGGTTCATCAGTCCGTGCTCGTCGGCAAAGATCCGCAGTTGCGCGAGTTTTCCGGCCATGACGCGCGCATCCGATTCACCGTCGTCGGCGCCGACGCTTATCAGCGAGAGGAGGCCTGTGCCGATCTCGCCGACGGTTTGGCCGTCGACCCGAACGCGCGCGTTCGACACCCGCGCAACGACCGCACGCACGATCGACGGCTACCGTGAAAAGATGGACGACAGTGCGAAGAGCGCGTTCTCGCGGCGCTCGAGCACGCGGCGATAAAAGTAACCGGCCCAATGCGATCCGAACGGGACGTAGATTCGCAACCGGTATCCCTGGGCCACGATTTCGCGCTGAATTCGCGGGCGGCAGCCGTAAAGCATTTGAAACTCGAAGCCGTCGGACCCGATTCCACGTCGAGCGACAAAATCTTTAATCGCGCCGATCAGACGGCGGTCGTGAGTTGCGATGCCGGGATAGTTTCCGCGCAGCAAGAGGGTCTGCGCCAGCTCCAAGTATTGAGTCCGGATCTCCGGCATGTGCTGATACGCGAGCTCGGGCGGCTCGCTGTAGGCCCCTTTGCACAGCCGAACGCGCGCGCGCATCGCTATCGCGTCTTCGACGTCGGCGGGCGTTCGTTTCAAGTACGCTTGGAAGACCGGACCAACGTTCTTGTGAGCGGCATAGGCGCGCCGGAAGACGCGTAGGGTGGCTTCCAGCACGGAAGAGCCCTCCATGTCAATGCGCACAAACGGATCCGGGTTGCTCTGCGCGCGTTCCAGGATCGCCAGAAGGTTTTCCGACGCGAGGTTCTCGTCGAGCAGCAACCCCATCGCGGTCAGCTTCACCGAGACGTTCGAATCGACGCCGCTCGATTTGACGGCCTCGAGCATTTCGAAATAGACGTCGCGCTGGCGCAGCGCAGCGCCGCGTTCCAAGACGTCTTCGCCGAGAAAGTCGAGTGTAGCCGACATCCCGGCAGCGTTGAGCGCGCGTACCGCCCGAATCGCCGAACCGACGTCTTCCCCGGCAACGAAGCGACGCGCGAGGAAGTAAAAATTCTTCTGGACGGCGGCCTGAAGCACCGGGGCTACTGTACGACGCCCCGCCGCAGAATCCAGGCGGCGGCGAGGACGACCGCTGCCAGAACGATGAAGCCATAACAGAGCGCCAGCGCCTCGCGGACGCCCGAGGCCGAGAGCGCGACGTAGAGCGCAACCGGCAACGACGTCGGATGATAAGCCAAGATGCTCGTCGCTCCGTATTCGCCGATTGCTCGCAGCCAGGCAAAGGCAACGCCGGCGCCGATGCTCCCGGCGGCCGCGGGCAGTGCGACGCGCCTGAAGATCCGCCATTCACCCGCGCCCAGCGTGCGCGCGGCGTCGCCGTAAATCGGATCGAGGGCGCCGAACGCCGCCGTGGCCGCGATCGCGACAAACGAGCCCGACACGAAAAATTCGGCGATGCCGACGCCGAGCAACGAGTCGGGCACCGTCAACCCTGCTGCGGCAAGCCATGCGCCGGCCGGCGAGTTAGTCCCGAGCGCGTAGATCAGCATCAATCCCGAGGCTACCGGGGGAAAAGCGAGCGGCAGCGCCAGCAAAAAAAGCGCCCCGAATCGAAAGTGAGCTGGTAGCCGCGCGAGATAATATCCGGCCGGGACGCCGAGCAGCGTTGCGACGAGCGTCGCGCCGACCGAGGCGATGAGAGAAACGCGCAACGCATCGCCGCCGACCTGGGCAAAGGTCCGGACCGCTTCCGCCGGCGGCATGGCCAGCACAACGGCCGCCACCGGCGCGACGAGCACGACGAGCAGCGCGACGGCAGCGATGGCGAAGCCTGGACCCGGCGAAGGGCGCATCATGCAGGAAGCTTCACCAGGTTGCCGCGCAAAGCGTGCTTCGTGGGCGTAATCCTCAAAGTATTCATCGTTGGAGTTGCGCTCTCGCTTGACGTTTTCGCGGTCAGCGTCGGAGTCGGCGTCCGGGGTGTGCCGCGGCGGCAGAAGATTCGAATCGGCATTACATTCGCCTTTGCCGAAACCGCGATGATCTGCGTCGGCGCGGGATTGGGGCTGTTGGCCGGACGGCTAATCGGCGATTACGCCGGATACGTCGGCTTTGCGGCGCTCGTCGTCTTGGGCGTCATCATGACGCGCGAGAGCCGCACGATCCTCTCCGGAACGTCGCGCCTCGACCTTTCCAGCGGTGTCGGCCTTCTGATCGCCTCGATTGCGCTCAGCGTCGATTCGCTCGGCGTAGGTTTTTCGATACTCTACATCGGGGTGCCGATGCCCGTTTCGCTGATCATCATCGGAAGCGTTTCGATCGCTTCGACGCTGTTCGGCCTCGCCGTTGGCCGGTGGCTGGGCCAATTCGCGGAGCGTAACGCCGCATTCATCGGAGGCATATTACTGGCATTTACCGGGCTGCTCTTTGCGGTGCTCAAGGCGCTGCGCGTCGGCTAGCTGAAGTGAATCGAGTGCGAGTCGGATTGGAGCTTCTGGAGCTTGCGCGTTCCGCCGGCGCGCAGAAGCTGTACGTCGTGGGGATTGGGCGTGACGTCGGCAAGACGACGGCGCTCGGGGCAATTTATTGGGCGGCGGTGCGCGCCGGCTATCGCATTGGTATTGCCGCGATGCACTCTAAACACCGGCTTTGGCTGGCGCGCGATACGCGATTTGTGACCGCGCGCGGCGCGCTGCCCCGCAGCCCCGGAGCGGAAATACTCCGGCTGACGCGTTTGCCCAGTCCGGCCGGCGCGTTGCTCTTCGCGCGCGTTACGTCGAGCGCGTTCTACGATCTCGTTGGACCGTCCACGGCGGCCGGCGTGCGCGAGATTGTCGACGAACTGGCCGCGTGCAGCGAATTCGTCGCCGTTGACGGCGCGGTCGACCGGGTGGCATCGCTGGCAGGCTCCGACGGTGCGATCGTCGTCTCATGCGGCGCCGCCGCCGCAAACACCATACAGGAAGCGGTGGAGGACATCGCCGCGCTGGTCCGGCGCTTGGCGATTGCTCGATACGACCCCGATTCGCCGGCAATCGAATTGGATGGCGCGTTGACGGCGCAGGACGCCGCTGCTCTAATCGCCGCCTGCGAGACTCGGCAGATCGTGGTGCGGGATCCGACGCAAATCGCGCTCAGCGGAAGAGCCGCGTCGGCAGCTCTCGCGCGGCTGAAGATTCGTTGCCGGCGGCCGCTGCGCGTCATCGCCGCGACCGTCGCCTCGATCGGGCCCGAGCGGACGTTCGACCCGCGCGCTTTCATCGAGGCGGTTGCGGCAGCGACCGGGCTGCCGGCCTTCGACGTTTACGCCGGCACGCGAGCGGCGTGAACGCAAAACCGTTGCTCGACGACGCGAGCGCGCACGTTCTCGGGTTCGAATGGCTGACGCGTGCCGTTGCTCCGGCATCACCGTATGGGGACCGCTGCTTCGCCGAGTTAAAGCCTTTCCGACAGGGAGAAGAAGCCCTCGCGCAAACGCGCGCGCAAATGATTGGCGCCGTCGCGCAGAGGTTTGACGACGACCGGTTAAGCGCGTTGCACGCCGAATTCCGCAGCGTGCCCGACGCCGCGGGCGCTATTGCCCAGGCCTCGATAGGCGACGTGCTCGACGACGTCCAGTTGCTGGAGCTGCTCCGCTTTTGCCGGACGTTCGAGCGGGTGGACGCAACGTTTGACGGCCTTTCCCCCGCGGCAGTGGGCTTGCGGGCGACCAGAGCAGTCGGTGAGGTGCTCGCGCCCGGAGCGGGCAGCGAAACGGGATTCTATCTTGCCGACCGGTTCGACGGCGATCTCGCGTCGGCGCGTGAGCGGCTAGGGCGCGACCAAGCCGAGCTCGACGCGGTTCGCGGGCGCGAGATAGAGCGGGTCGCGCAGCAGTTGGGACGCGACGAAATTGCGACCGACGAGTTCATCCTGATGCGCGACGACCTGCAAGGCGCGCTACCTTCAGGCGTGCGCGTCGTGCGCGAAGCGCCGGCATACCTGCTCTGCGAGATCGAGTATGGCGATCCGTCGCTGGGCGCCTTGGCGCGCCGCGACGCAGCGGCAGACGATGTCGCCGAACACGAAGAACGAGTGCGCAGCAATCTCTCGGCGGTCGTGCGCGAGCACGCGACCGCGCTCGACGCGGCCGCCCGCGCGTTCGGCGAGCTTGACGTTATCGTAGCTGCCGCGCGCTTCACGCGCCGTTATCGCTGCGCGCCTCCCGCCATGCGCGCAACCCCGGTGCTGGCCTTCGAACAGGCGCGATTTCTTCCGTTGGAAGAAGAGCTTGCGGCTGCCGGCCGTGGTTTCACGCCGCTGGACCTCGAGCTGCACGATCCGGCCGTTCTAACCGGGCCCAACATGGGCGGCAAAAGCGTGGCGTTGCAGACCGGTGGATTCGTGGCAATTTGCGCGGCATTCGGTTTACCGGTGCCGGCCAAGCGGGCTTCGCTCGCGCTGTTCGATCAGATTGCCTGGCTCGGTTTAGGGCGCGACGGGCAGATCGGCGGCCTGCTCTCGTCGTTCGCGCGCGAGGTAGTCGAGCTCAAGGAGGTACTGGCTCGTGCCTCGCCGCGGCTGTTGGTATTCGTCGACGAGTTTGCTCGCACGACGACCCCCCACGAGGGTAGGGCGCTGATGGTGGCGTTACTCGAACGCTTACGCCAACGCGGCGCATGCGGCATGCTGGCGACACATCTGGCGGGGATTCCAAAAACCGCCGGCGTTCGTCATTTTGCCGTGCGAGGGGTGCGCGAGATTCCCGTGAACTCGGCCGGTAATGACGTGGGCGGAGCACTGATGGCGTTGGCCGACTCGATGGACTATACGATAGCCGAAGTTCCGGCCGAAGAGGCGCCGCGCGGCGACGCAATCGCCCTAACGTCGCTGCTGGGCATGGATCGCGAGTTCGTCGAGTCGGCGTATCGGGCGCTGTTAGAATGAGGGCGATGGATCCGCTGATCATCACCTGCGCTCCGGTCGGTGCCGAGATACGCCCCGATCAGACGCCGTACTTGCCGTATACTCCAAGGCTTCTTGGCGAAACGGCTCGGGCCGTGCGCGAGGCCGGCGCTTCGATCGTTCACGTCCATTGTCGCAACGACGACGGCACGAACACCCACAGCGTCGAGCGCTTTCGCGAGGCGTTCGAGGCGATCCGTGAGCATAGCGACTTAATCGTGCAATTTTCGACCGGAGGTGCGATCGGGATGACGCCGGCAGAGCGAGCCGGAGTGCTCGAGCTGCGTCCCGAGATGGCAACCTTGACTTGCGGCAGCGTGAACTTTGGCGACGACATCTTTGAGAATAGCTTTCCGATCATGCGTGCCATTCTAAGGAAGATGAACGAGTTCGGCGTTCGCCCCGAGCTGGAGATTTTCGATAAAGGACACATCGCAAACGCCCGCCGCCTGGCGCGCGAGCGACTGCTGTCATTTCCGCAGCACGCGGACTTGGTGCTCGGGGTGCCCGGCGGTCTGGAAGCGACGGTGCAAAATCTTGCCGACCTGGTCGACGGGCTCCCCGAGGGATGCACGTGGTCGGTTGCCGGCATCGGCCGAGCGCAGCTGCCGATGGCAATGGCGGCGATCGCCATGGGTGGGCACGTGCGAGTGGGATTGGAGGACAACCTGTTCTACAGCCGAGGCCGGCTGGCGCGCAACGAGGAGCTCGTCGCGCGGGTGGCGAGAATCGCCGCCGAAGCGGGCCGGCCGGTCGCCACCCCCAACCAAGCCCGCAAACTTCTTGGCCTGCCGCTCTTAAGCGCGGGGGAGCCGGCGCTTAACGTCCAATAACGGCGCGCACATTGTTCACTTACGTCGTGCGCCGGACGCTTCAAGCGATTCCGCTGCTGCTCGCGATCTCGGTCATCTTGTACGCAATCCTGTACAACATGCCGGGTGGACCGCTCGCGCCGTACCTGCAGAACCCGCACATTACCGCAGCCGACATCGCCCGGCTGAAGCACAACCTCGGCATGGACCAACCGGTCCCGATTCAGTATTTGAAGTGGCTGGGACACGTGCTCGTCGGCGACATGGGCTACTCGACCAGCAACTCGGAGCCGGTCTTCCAGGCGCTAGTCGAGCGCTTTCCCGCCACGCTCGAGCTGATGGGAGCCTCGCTGGTGATCGCAATCGTGATCGGAATCGGCGCGGGCATCATTTCAGCCGTCTATCGCTACTCGTTTTTGGATTACGCGATCACGACCTTAGCCTTCTTCGGCCAGTCCATGCCGGTGTTTTGGTTTGCACTCATGATGCAGCTGGCGTTTGCAGTGCATGGAATTCCGCTGCCCGGCGGTTATCAGATCCAACTGCCGTCGGCCGGTATTTCCAGCAGCGACACGTTCGATCTCGGCGACCGTTTGGAGCACTTGATCCTGCCGGCGTTCGTCCTCGCGCTCTTGCAGATTGCCTTGTTCAGCCGCTTCATGCGCTCGTCGTTGCTAGAGGTTCTCGGAACCGACTATATGCGTACGGCCGCCGCCAAAGGACTCAACTTCCGTACGATCCTGTTCAAGCATGGATTGAAAAACGCGCTCATTCCGGTCGTGACCGTCACGGCGCTTTCCCTGCCCAGCCTGCTTGCCGGCGCGATCATCACCGAGACAATTTTCGCCTGGCCCGGGATGGGGCGGCTGTTCATTAACGCGCTGGGACAGAGCGACCTCGCCTTGCTCATGGGATACTTGCTGCTCGTCGCGTTTCTGGTGGTCTTTTCCAATCTGCTTGCCGACGTCGTCTACGCGTGGCTCGATCCCCGCGTGAAGTACGACTAACGACGCGCCGTGGCCGCACCGTCCGTTCCCATAGGTCCGGCGCTCGTCGAAGAAGAGCTTCCGCTCTCCAAGGTAACGTTTTGGACGCGGTTACGCCGTCACAAGCTGGCCATTGCCGGGCTCGTGATTCTGGCCCTGATGGTGCTCGCGGCCGCCTTCGCCAAACAGATCGCGCCGTTCGATCCCAATGCAATCGACAACGTCCACTGGCAGGGTATGCCGCTGCCGCCATGTTTTCAAGACGCGGCACAATGCGGAGGACATTCGCTGGGCACCGACGAGGTGGGCCGCGATTTGCTTTCGCGCTTACTCTACGGGGCTCGGATCTCGCTGACGGTCGGACTCTTCGCGGTGATCATGGAAGTTCTGATCGGCACCGTTCTTGGCGCGATCGCCGGATACTACGGCGGCTGGACGGATTACGCGCTGATGCGCGTTACCGACGTCTTTCTCTCGATACCGTTGTTGCCGCTGCTGCTCGTGCTGACGGCCATCGTTGCGGCGAGTTCGACCAAGGCGGCGCTCAGCTTCGGAGTCATCGTGCTAATCATCGGCGTGCTTTCTTGGCCGACGGTAGCGCGTCTGGTGCGAGCCTCATTCCTGAGCTTGCGCGAGCGCGAATTCGCCGAAGCGGCGCGCGCCGTGGGCAACAACGATGGGCGAATCATCTTCCGGCATATCCTTCCCAACGCGGTGGCGCCGATCGTCGTGCAGGCGACCCTCGACGTTGCCAACGTGATCATCCTCGAGTCGACTCTGTCCTTTCTCGGGCTGGGCATCCAGCCTCCGACCGCTTCCTGGGGCAATATGCTGGCCAACGCGCAGAGCAATCTCCAAACCGCGTGGTGGGCGGCGGTCTTCCCGGGCCTTTGCATTCTCGTAACGGTGCTGGCGATCAACTACATCGGCGATGGGCTGCGCGACGCGCTCGATCCTAACATGGGGTAGGCCCCAACGCTTGGGGGAGGGAATCGGCTAGGACCCTTCGCGCGCAAGTGGCGGAATTGGTAGACGCACTAGCTTGAGGGGCTAGCGGGAGCAATCTCGTGCTGGTTCGAGTCCAGTCTTGCGCATTTGGGAGCTGCTACAGAATGAAACTACTGTTTAAAGGAGATTGAGGATGCCGCGATTCATGGTCGAGCGTACCTTTCCCGACGGGCTCGAACTCCCGGTCACCGACGACGGTACCAAAGTCTGCGCGATCGTCATTGATAAGAACGCCTCGAGCGGCGTCACGTGGGTTCATTCTTACGTGTCAAGCGACAAGAAGAAGACCTACTGCATTTACGATGGGCCCAGCGAAGCAGCGATTCGAGAATCGGCCGAGAAAAATGGCCTGCCGATCGACTCGATCGTTCCCGTTACCGTGCTCGACCCGTATTTCTATCACTAACGCGTAGCAGCTTTTTTGGCCGATCCTGACGGGTGAATTCAAACAGCGACGGAGTGCGCCGCTCCTATGGGGATTTTGTACCCACAGCCGTTGACACCAGTGTCCAATTTGCGCCTTGGTCAGCGGAAATTTCAAACCGCCGTTCGAATTTGGATGGCGACGTGAACGTGTAGACGTCCCTGCAATAAAGCGATTTGCCCTTATACGGTATCTCAAACTGATCCGTCCAGGTGTCCCCGACTACATCCATCTTCTCATAGAGCGGCTTCTGGTCGCGCGTGATTCCCATGTGATGGTAGGCTTTTTCCGCCTGGCTGTAGGTAAATAGGGACAAATTATTCTGAACGGCCCCGCTTTCGGGATCTACACCGTCGCTCTGAAAGTCGCAGATCATGTAGCTACGATTAGGCATCCACGAACAGTCGGCAGTCCAAGAAATCGAATAGGCATGGCTGTAGGGCGTTTCCTTGCTCTCGCTGGCGATCGTCCAGTGGCCCTGCCAAGCGTTCAACCTGTCAAGCGGAGCGGCCGAGTCGGGCGTTGCCGCACTCGCAGAGATCGTGAAAGCGAAGGCTAGAGCTGCCGCGGAAATCGCCGATCCAAGCAACACCCGCACGCCTCCAGGCAAGTTCATCGTTGGTGCCCAAGCAGCGATCTTCATGTTTCTCCTTCATGAGGAATAGAGCGCTTCACGTAACTAACGCGCAAAACGGCCACCGCGTGACCACGCCTCTACGTCGCCAGCGGCTTCGCCTTAGGGTAACGCACCAGCACGTACGCGAACAGCAGCGCGATCACCGGCAACATGAAATAGCTGGCTTCGGTTCCGAGCGGACCTCCGTTCGCCCATGCTGGGCCCGGGAACGTAAGGCTGAAAAGGTGACCGGCCGGCGAAGCGCCGCCGTTGCGCGTTCCAATCACGAAGAACTGCATGAAGTCGAAGCTGAAATGAAAACCGGCGGCAAGCCAAAGCGAGCCGGTGCGGGGCAGCATCAAACAGAGCAGCAGGCCGAGCAGGACAATATTGGTGATGTCGATGGCATTTTCGTTGGGTTTGGTGAGATGCGCGGCGCCGAACAGGAGCGATAGCACGGCCGCAGCCGGCCAAAAGCCCATCCCCCGGGTAAGCGCCTGTAACGGATAACCGCGGAACATGTACTCCTCGTTGAGACCGACGAGCACCATCGCCACAAGCCAAAGAAGCGCATCGGTCACAAGGGCGACTCCATGCAAGGCAAGACCGCTTACGGCCATCGCGCCGGTCGTC